>Ga0137371_10003348_pt1 | contig 12633 bp, 13 predicted proteins | sample SagtaG_7_FD_104919 | JGI IMG/M metagenome (GOLD analysis project Ga0137371, IMG submission 104919) | Vadose zone soil microbial communities from Sagehorn Ranch, Mendocino, California, USA - Sage1_R_40_16 metaG | ecosystem: Environmental > Terrestrial > Soil > Vadose zone | place: USA... | reverse complement strand
CGCCGCCGCCGCGCACGTGCGCGATCGCAAAGACGAACCCCCGGTCGAGCAGGCTCAGGCGCGCGGGGTCGAACATCGGGTCGTTCGAGTGCTCGTATGCGCCATACCCGTAGAGAAGCGCCTGAGCGTTCTCCTCGCTTTTGTCACGGCGGAACACCACGGAGATCGGAACCTCCACCCCATCGGGTGCGCGCGCCCACAGGCGCTCGGTCACGTAGTCGTCGCGGTTGTAGCCGCCTCGGACCGGCTGCTCCTTGACCACGGTGCGCAAGTGCGAGTCCATGTCGTAGTCGACCGCCGACCAGGGTGCCGTCAACGACGTGTAAAAGAAGCGCATCACGTGGCTCGCGTAATCGGGGTTTGAGCCTGGAAACGCGGTGTAAGCCGCGTCGGGCTGCTCGACGACATGCAGGGCGCCGCTCATCGTGTCGAGCACCTCGAGGCGCTGCAAACCATCTGAACGCTGGCCCAGCACCACGTGGTGCTGATGGACGTCGGTTAAGTTGAGGCGTACGCCAGGGCGTTCGGGAACGACTTCCGTCCATGACACTCGACCCGGGCTTGCAATCGGTGCGGCCATCAGCCTGAAGTTGGTCGCGCCGTCGTTGGTCAGCATGAGGAATCGGTCTTCCTGGTCGTCGACCGAGTACTCGATGTTGTCGCGACGCGGCTCGATCAGAACCGGCTGCGCATCCGAGGCATCGCTGGGCAGGAAGTACGTCTCGCTGCTGATCTGGCTCGAAGTAGTGATGAAGATGAACCGCTCACTCTTCGATGGCTCCACGCCAACCTCAAATCGCTCCTCGTCTTCCTGGAAGACGAGTACGTCCTGCTCGCTCGCGGCGCCAAGCCGATGCCGCCAGACCTGGTAGGGACGCATCGCCGAGTCCGGCCGGACGTAAAAGAAGGTCGTGTTGTCGGCGGCCCAGGCCGCGCCGTAGTAAACGCCCTGGATGATGTCGCCGAGATCCTGGCCGGTGTTGAGGTCCCGGAAGCGGAGCTCGTGCAGCTCCGATCCGTCGACGTCGACCGCATAGGCAAGGAGATTTTCGTCTGGGCTCCGCTCGACGTAGCCGAGCTCGAAGTAGTCATGGCCTTTCGCGAGCTCGTTGGCGTCGAGAATGACCTCCTCCGCGGCGTCCATCGTCCCGCGGCGCCGGCAGTAGATCTCATAGTCGAGCCCTTCCACCGTCCGCGTGTAGGTCCACCAACCTTTGAACAGGGTCGCCGCGGAGGAATCCGTCTCCTGGACCCGCCCGACGATCTCGCGGTACAGGCGTTCCCGGAGCTCGCCGGCGCCCGCCATCACCGCGTCGGTATAGGCGTTTTCGGCTTCGAGGTAGGCGATCACCTCCGGGTCGTGCTTGTCGCGCAGCCAGTAGTAGGGGTCGACGCGCCGGTCGCCATCGGCCTCGAGGACCTGGGGACGAACGGCGGCGACCGGGGGGCGTGCGGGGCTGACCTTCACCCGCTCCACTCTAGAGACGGTCTAGCCGGGGCCGCCCACCTTGAAGGCGTTACGGATCAGCCGCTTGACCTCGGGCCGTTCAGCGTCGGACGCCGAGCGCAGGGTGACGAAGCGCGTGTCTTTTCCTGTGCCCTGCAAGAGCCCGCTGCCGTCGTCGAGCTCGCGGCCGCGGTAGAAGAACAGCATCGAGTGATCCCCGAACGTGCCTACACCAACCACGTTGGAACCGTCGATTGCGTAGCGGGCGAGCTTCCACATCATGCGGCTCGACCGGGGCTGCTCCATCGCGTACGGGATCTCTTTCGCCTTGGGGGCGGCGTCCTTGACCACACGGATCGCCGCTCGCACGATCGGCCGCACGCGAGCGGGAATCTTGTTCACCTGCGCCGAGATGCTCGGCGTGACCTGTGCCCTGCTTGCCATGTGAGCAGATTAGTCTGAGCCGGTGAGGACGCGTCGCTACGGCGCGATCAAGCTCGGCTCGCAGACCAACGTCGCCCTGCTCGGATTGCTTGCGATCGCGTTTCTCACCGGCTGGCTCGCGTTTGCGTTCGGCACCGCGCCGGCACGACTCTCCTTGATCGTCCACGCGACCGGCGGTGTCGCGATTCTGCTTCTGCTGCCCTGGAAGTCGATGATCGCGCGCCGCGGCTTGGCCCGGCCCAGAGGGGGACGATGGGCATCGATTGGGCTCGGCGTGCTCGTCCTTGTCTCGATTGCGGCGGGCCTTGGGCACTCAGCCGGACTTGTGCTGAGCTGGGGACCGTTCTCATCCATGGAGGTGCATGTCGGCGCTGCCCTCGCCGCGATCCCGCTCGCGGTGTGGCACGTGGTCGCTCGCCGGGTCAAGGTGGTCCAGGCTGACGTCTCGCGCCGAACTTTCATGAAAGGGTCTGTTGCCCTGGGCGCGGCGGCTGTGTCGTACGCGGCGAGCGAGATCCTCGTCAGGGCCGCCACGCTGCCTGGAGGGGTACGCCGGTTCACCGGCTCGTACGAGGCTGGATCGTTTCAGCCCGCGGTCATGCCCGTGAGCTCATGGATGTTCGACGTGGTCCCTGGCCACGACCCGGACGCGTGGAGGCTGCGCACCCCTGGCCGGGAGTGGAGTCTTCGCGAGCTGGCGACCTTCGACGATCGCCTGATCGCGACGCTCGATTGCACAGGTGGCTTTTACTCGACGCAGGAATGGACCGGTGTTCGGCTCGACCGGCTCCTGCCCGATCTGCGCGGGTCGAGCATCCGCGTCGTCTCAAGCACCGGCTATGACCGCCGTTTTCCGGCCGGCGAGGCCGGCTCTCTGCTGCTCGCGACGCGCTTTGGAGACGCCTCGCTCGATGCGGGCCACGGATTTCCCGCCCGCCTCGTCGCCCCCGATCGGCGCGGGTTCTGGTGGGTGAAGTGGGTGGTCGCGATCGAGGTCGACGATATGCCGTACTGGTGGCAATCACCTTTTCCGGTGCAGTAAGACTTTGGCCGCGCTGACGATGCCCGCCGCCGTCGACGCGTTCCTCAAAAAACCAAACACGGCCGTGATCGGGTGCCTACGACCCGATGGATTCCCCATGACCGTGGTCACCTGGTACGACTGGGACGTCGGGCGCATCCTGGTCAACATGAGCGAGTCTCGCAAACGCCTGCAGTGGATTCGGCGCGACCCGAAGGTGAGTCTCACGGTGTTCGACGACGACTGGTACCGCCACGTCAGCCTGTACGGCCTGGTGGTCGAGATCCGAGACGATTCCGATCTCACCGACATCGATCGTCTCGCGCTGCGCTACACGGGAAAATCGTTCGGCAATCGGGTCGGGCGGCGGGTCAGCGCGTGGATCGAGCCTCGCGGCTGGCATGGATGGGACGACTCCGGCGAGCTGGCAAGCCCACGCGTTTAGTGCGTCAGGCGCGGGCTCGATCCAGATCCACCCGCCCACCCCGCATCGGCACGCCTTCCCGGCGTAGCAGCTCGGCCTGCACCTTGCCCTTCGGAATCGAGCCATCGGCGCGTACGACCCGGTGCCAGGGAAGGTTCAGATGAGTCGTGGCGAGGACCCGGCCGACCAGACGTGGAGCTTTCGCGTCGATGTCGCCGTAGGTCTGGACATGACCGACCGGGATGTCTCGAATTCGCTCGATGATGCCCGCGAGACGAGATGCGCCGGCGGGCGTCTCGTCTCCGTGCACCGCCCGAATCTCAGCGCGAGCTGAAGCGGCGCCGGCCGGCCGGCCGGGACCGTCGCGCCTGACGCGGCGCGGAGTCGCCTCTCACGACTGAGCGGATGTGCGCCTCATCGTGCAGATACGACCATCCACCATCCCGCGCGAGGAGCGCGGAGTCCAGCGTCCGTAGCGCCGGTGCGCCTTGACGGCGAAGCTTGTTCCATTTCTCGTGGTCCGTCGCGGTGATGAACGTCAGCGCACGTCCGGTGTTGCCATTGCGCGCGGTCCGTCCGACGCGGTGGGTCATCGCCTCGGCGGTTTCCGGCAGCTCGTAGTTGACAACGAGGCCGACGTGACTCAGGTCGAGGCCGCGGGCGGCGACGTTGGTGGCCACCAGGACGTCGGCCCGACGGTTGCGAAACGTATCCATCACGCGATCCCTCGCTAGCTGTGCCATGTTGCCCTGCAGCTCGACCGAGCGATGGCCGAGACGCAATAGGTCGCGGTTCAACTTGTGCACACCGTGCTTGGTGCGGCCGAACACGATGGCGCCGCGGTGCTTCTTCAAGATGTCGCTGAGCAAGTTCAGCTTGGCTCCAGACTCGGTCCGGATCAGGCCGTGCTCCAGTAAAGACTCTCCCTCGGTGATGAGCTTCACGCGAAGCGGATCTCGGAGGTGTTTCGCGATCATTCGCGAAACCCATTCGGGCATCGTCGCTGAGGCGAGCACCGTCTGCGGCGAATAGGTGAAGCCGATGATTCGCTCCACGTCGCGCGAAAAACCGGCGTCAAACATCTGGTCCGCCTCGTCGAGGACCATGTACTCAACGCGGCTTAGCGAGAACGACTTCTTTTCGAACAGGTCGAGGATCCGGCCCGGCGTGCCGATGAGCACGTCTGCGCCGCCTCGCAAGGCAAGCATCTGAGTTCGGTACCCGACGCCGCCGTACAGAAGCGCGGTGCGCAAGCCCGAATCGAGCTCTTTGAACACGGAGTCGACCTGGATGGCCAGTTCCCGGGTCGGCGTCACGATCAGCGCCTGCGGCCCCGGCCTGCCTGGCTTGAATCGCTCGACTAGCGGAACCAGGAAGGCGAGCGTTTTACCGCTACCCGTCGGCGACTGAATGACGACGTCGCGACCGGCGAGGAGGGCGGGTATCGACTCTGACTGGACGTCATTGGGTGAGGTGATTTTCTGCCGGGTCAGCGACGCAAGAACGCGCGCGTTGACACCGGCTTCGGCAAATGTCTGCAACGAAGCTCCAAGGTGCCTCTCTTTTCTTTCTTATTTGCCGCGATCTACAGGCTCTGTGCTGTGACAGGAAGAGAGGACCCGAGCGGGCGACGCACGATGCGTCGAACGAATCTTACCCGATCGATGGACCCTTCACACCTCGATGGCGACTTGCCGTTCTTTTTCGCCGAGCGTTTTGAGCAGCGCGACGACGATTCGCGGATCGAGATGGGTGCCGTTTTCGGACTGGATGATCGCACGGGCTTCCGTTTGACTTCGCGCCTTGCGATAGGGACGGTCTGACGTCAGGACGTCGTACATGTCGGCCACCGCGACGATCCTTGCCTCGATCGGAATCGCCTCGCCGGCCAGGCCGTGCGGGTATCCGCTGCCGTCCATCCGCTCGTGGTGGTACAGGACCGCGAGCAGCTCTCGCTTGAAATGACCGAACCGCTGGAGGATCCGCAGACCGATCTCCGGATGCGTCTTCATCACCGCCCACTCCGGCGCGCTCAACCCGCCGTGCTTTTGCAGGATCGCATCGGGGATGCCGAGCTTGCCGACATCGTGCAAAAGGCCCGACCGGGCGAGAACGCGCACCTCCGGGGCGGTCATCCCAAGCTCGCGCCCGACGTTCACGCAGAGCTCCGCGACACGTCGGTTGTGGCCCTGCGTCTCGCGATCCTTGACCTCGACCGCTGCAACCAGGGCCGCGACCGCCTCGACGTCGAACTCCTCCGCCGCCACCGACACCTGCAGTTGCAGCGCAGCCTCGACGATGGACCGGAAGGACTTGCCGCGAGCCCGCTCGATCAGGAGAGCCCTGACGGCCAGTGCGACCGCCGCCAGCATCAGCAGGTGGTAGTACCACCAGCCCCATGACCACACCGGGAACAGGACCATCGCCGCCGCCGCTTCGGCGAGAAGGACGAAGGCAACGACCAGGCCCGCCTGGCTCTCGAGCCGAGTTACGCGGTAGGCCCGCGCCTGCCTGACCGCGGCGAGAAAGAACAGGAGGATGCTCCCGATCGCCAGCGCGGTGCTGTACGGAGGAATCGAGAGTGGGAGCTGCGCGAGCATCCACGTCTTGATTGCGATCGCGCCGTATACGACAAGCCCCAAAGTGACGAACAGGACGAGCCAGCCCGCGGGCCAGAACGGCAACCGCCGCTCCAGGCGCGACATCCCCGGCGCGTAGGCGGATGCGAAAAATACCGCCGGCGCCGCAAGGCTCAGATACGCGGACGCCGCGACCGCGCTGCCCGCGAACCTGGCGAAGAGATTGGGGACCAGGATTCCCGGCGTGGTCAGCCCGTGGACGGCGAAGATCGCCCCCATCGACATGAACCCAAGACACATGAAGAGGACGCGGTACAGGCCGATCTGGACGGTGGTCAGCGCCAGCGCGCCGGCCACGACGGCCGCCAGCAGGGATATCGCCGAAACGATGTAGAAGTGCTGATACGGCACCACGACCAGCGCCCCACCGTGGGCGATCGCCAGAGGCACGAACGAGGCGGGAACCAGAACGAATGCCGCCAGCATCAGGAGGACGCCCTTGTCGACGGTTTGGGAGCTCGCTGTCAGCCCGACGGGCGTCGCGGGCGCGGCGACCTGGGTGGCCATCAGCGGATCCGGGCTTGGGCGAGCATGGTGTGCCTGGGTGCACTTCTCCGAGCGTCTATACGGAAGTTGGTTGCTCGGTCTGGACGCACGCCGATGGAACAACGCTCGAGGCGGCTCCCGCGGGCCCTTGCCCGCGGGAGCCTCGGTAATCCGGACTGCTAGGGCTTGCGGGCCCGGATGTAGGCGCTGCCCACCTTGCCGTCGATACCGGGCGCCGTCTCCGTCGCGTGAATCTCGAACTCCGCGTCCGCGAAACCCGCGTCCACCAGTGCGGCGCGGTAGTCCTCGATCGGGATCGTGCCCGAGATGCAGCCGGCCCACGCGTCCAGGGCCTGTTTGACCTTCGGGTCCAGCGGCTCGAGCTCGACCATGTCCGCGACCGCGAACCTGCCTCCGGGACGAAGGACCCTGAACGCCTCTTTGATGACCGCGCCTTTGTCTTCGGCCAGGTTGATCACACAGTTCGAGATGACGACGTCGACCGACGCGTCAGGCAGCGGCACGTTCTCGATGGTTCCTTTCAGGAAGGTTGCGTTCGTGACGCTCGACCTTTCCTTGTTGCGATTTGCCAGCTCCAGCATCTCGTCGGTCATGTCAACGCCAAAAGCGTGGCCTCCTGGAGACACGCGCTTGGCCGTAAGGAGGACGTCGAGACCGGCGCCCGACCCGAGGTCGAGCACGACTTGACCCGGCTCGAGCTTGGCGAGCATGGTTGGATTGCCGCAGCCGAGGCTCACCGACTCGCTGAGACCAATCGCCGCCAGCTCGTCCGCGGAGTAAGAGCCGCTGCAACCGCAGTCGGGTCCGTCCGCCTGGCAACAGCCGGCCGCGGGAGTGGACCCCGGCGTGTTGATCACCGCGATCTGCTTCGCGGCGTTCGCGTAACGGGAACGAACCGCCTCTCTCACATCACTCATCTCGATTTCTCCTTCCATCGATGACCTTCGATGGGTCGAGCCTAGCACAAGCCATCGACAAATGTCTATGGGTCAGGTATCATCTCTCCATGGCGATCAAGGAGCTTCCTGTTCTTCGGCAGCGTGGGACGTGTTGCGCGTTGCCGGCCGTCGCTAAGGACTGGGCCGAAGAGCGGTCGGGGTTGCTGAAGGCGCTTGGCGATCCGACGAGGCTCACCATGCTCGCGGCCCTCTGGAAGGCGCGGCAGCCGATCTGCATCTGCGACTTCACGGCCGACCTCGAGCTGAGCCAGCCGACGATCTCGCATCACATGTCAAAGCTGAAAGACGCCGGCCTCGTCGAGTCGGAGAAGGATGGAATCTGGATGTTTTACCGGCTGAGGCACGATCTCGCTCCAGGCACGCGGCGGCTGCTGGCCCAGCTGGTCGAGAGCTAGGTTGAGCGACATACCCGAGGTCCTGTTCGTCTGCGTGCACAACGCCGGCCGCTCGCAGATGGCGGCGGCGCTGCTGGACAGCCGAGGACAGGGCAAGGTTCACGTGCGATCCGCCGGCTCGGAGCCGGCCAGCGAGATCAATCCCGCCGTACTGCAGGCAATGAATGAAATGGGCCTCGACCTGAGCAAGGAGTTTCCCAAGCCGCTGACCGACGAGTTCGTGCGGGCGGCGGACGTCGTCGTGACGATGGGCTGTGGCGACGCCTGCCCGATCTACCCGGGCAAGCGCTATCTGGATTGGGAGCTTCCTGATCCCGCGGGCAAGAGCGTCGAGGAGGTCCGCGAGATCCGCGACGAGATAGGCCGGAGGGTAACGGCGCTTCTGAACGAGCTGTCGGCCGTGAGATCGCCCGAGTAAGCTCCCGGACACAGGGCGAATTGGATTCGCCCGTTGTCTCTTCCACATGAGGATCCGGCTAGCCGCACTCGCGACAGGCTTCATCTGGTTGGCCGCGGCCTGCAGCCCCGGTCAGGTCAGCCCGGCTGAATTTCGCCAGCCGCTGCCCGAACCGCCCTTAAACGAAGCAGCGAATGCGCCAGATCCATCGAGACTGCTCTCAGGGCTTCTGTCGTCCGTGCAGACGGCCCAATTCCGGATCGTCGGCACGGAGATGGCACCTGGGCCTCAGGGTCAGATTCGCTCCGCCGTCTACCACGTGGACGGAGCACTCACGATCAAGACGCCGGCGCTGGAGCTCCAGCCGTGGAACGACCCCATTACGGCCGGCCCTGAGGCGGACATCGACGGCCGGGGCGATTTCGTGATGGTCGGCTCGGCGATCTATGTGCGTCGGAACACGTTCAACGAGTGGCAGACCACGAACATGAGCGACCCCTATTGGGGAATATTTGCCGACATCAACCCCGCGCTGTGGCAGGAGGGTGGCACGTCGCGTGTCCTGGGCGAAGCCTCGCTCGATGGTTCCCTCAGCTGGGTCGTGCAGGTGAACAACCGGTTCGGCCGGCAGTTCAAGGCATGGATCAGGGAGAAAGACAGCTATCCACTGCGCTACACGGCCAGCTGGGTGAATGTGAAAGGAATGACCTTCTACACGAACGCGATCTATGCAGGATTCAACTCCGCCGTCTACATCAGCGTTCCCGAAATGTTGAACCACGGTGTCGCGAATCCAGGTGCACCTGTCGCGCTGCCGTCGGGTTCGGTGACCATCCCTGACGTTGAGTTCGACTGCTCTGGCACCTCCTTGCGACGGCCCGCTCCGCACAACAAGTTCGTGCTGGTGACGCTCGTGTTCCTGGACACGGGACCGGGCCAGATCTCCGTGGCGCCAGATGCCTGGCGACTGTACGGAGATGGGGTCGATGCCGCGGCGCCGATCGATGATGGAAGGCCGGCCCTCCTGCGGGCACAGATGCTGAAACCCGGGGATCGAGTCTCCGGTGTCCTCGTGTTCGAGGTGCCGGAAGATGCGTACCAGCTGATTGCAGTCGGCCATCTGGTGGGCGCGACAGCAGTAATGGGCGCCGGTCTGCCGATGCTCCCCAACGGAACCCTGCCCTGCTCCTGAGCGCACGATCAGGATGGCGGCCCTCGCCCTGAGCTGACGCGGTGCTGTGGGCCCACACCTGTCGTATTGGTACTGCGTCCCACCCTGACCGCACGCGTCGGTGGTTGCGCCGAACGGATAGTCCGGACGAACCAAGCTGAAGTCCGAAGCAAACATCGGATAGTCCGGACTATCCAGCCAGGCCGCTCTCAGGCAGCGGCCGGTGGCGGTATCGGCGTGCCGGTGAGCTCTTCACAGGCGGCAAGCAGCCCATCTTGGATGGTCACGTCACGCGCAGCAGGATGGATATCCTGCCGCCTCTTGTGAAAGAAGTACGCGCCGCTGACGATCGCGGCAGAGTCCTGACTGACCGCGAGCCACGCCTGGGTTTCGGATCCGAGCTCGAGATCGTCCGGTGCGCCCCGCCCGCCCATCTTGGTTGCGACCCAACCTGGGTCGACAGCATTGGACCGCACCGCCGGCCAGCGCTGGGCCAACGCAAGAGCCAACACCGCGTCGAACAGCTTGGAGTCCGAATACGCCTGGGACCCATTCCACCGCCGGCGCTTCCACTGCAGGTCGGTCAGGTCGGGATCGCCGCCACGATGCATGCCGGAGCTCAGATAGATGAGGCGCTTGGGTTGGCTTATTAGCGCCGTGAGTAGGTAAGGGGGCGAGCACGTTGATCGCAAAGATGTGCTCGAGACCATCGACGGTCTCGATGCGGCGTTCGCGGTCGCCAACCCCGGCGTTGTGAATCACAGCATCGAAGGGCCCTAAACGGTTGGCCTGATCTGCAAGTCCGCGAGTCTCCACGATACTCGCCAGGTCGCCGACGACCACGCCGTGAGCCTTGGACGCCGCGGTCTGTGCGTCTCGGGCACGCTTTGGGTTGCGGGCGTGGAGGACCACCTCGTGACCGGCGGCTATCAGTCGTTTCGCGGCCATCAGGCCGAGACCGTCGGATGATCCGGTGATGAACACCTTGCTCACGGCCCTTCGCTCGTCATTCCTACCTGGTCCTTTCGCGCCGCGCATCTCGGGCATTGCTCGAACGAGAACATCAGCGTGGCGCCAGCTTCTGGCATACGGGCCGCGCACCATGTTTGTGGCGGGCCTCTTGTGCTGGTTGGGGGATGCGCCTCCGACCGCGGACCAACGACGCGATCGGAATCAGTCCGGGTATTCGTCCTTCCGCCAGGTGCGAGGTTCGGCGGGTTGGACTTTCGGCGTTCGCTCGAGCAGGAAGTTGTAGTACGGCGCAACGAACGGGTCGGGCGCCGACACGGTGTAGGTGTGGTAGACGGTCCCGTTCTCGAGCGCGAATGCGATCCAGCTCGGGTTCTCGCGCAAGCCGTCCTTCAGCTCAGCCCCGATCTGATGCGACCACTCCACGAGAAAGTCGGGTGGGTTGTCGATCATCTCCTTGACCTCGGGAGTCTGCCGCGCCTGCTCCTCGGTCAGGGCGAGGCCGAAGTCGAACGCGAAGTCGCTGTTGTAGGTGGAGACGTAGGGGAACTGCCAGCCCATCCGCTGCTTGTAGGCCGTCAGCCGCTCCACCGGCGCCCGCGAAAAACAGAGCAGCGTCACGTCGTGGTGGCTCAGGTGAACGAGCGAGCCGTCGAGCCCGTCGCCCAAGCTGGTGCAGCCGGGGCAGGCGCCGAGCGTGTAGTCGGGGCCGAACATGATGTTGTAGGCGAGCAGCTGCGAACGCCCGTCGAAAAGCTCGGCCAGGGTCTTCTTGCCGTCCTCGGTGTCGAACTCGTACTCCTTCTCGACCCGGACCCAGGGCAGATCGCGACGCGTCCTCGTGATCTCCTCGTTTCGTTTCGCCTGCTCGGCCTCGAGCTTCGCGAGCTCGTCCCGGGCCACCTGCCATTCCTCGTGGGTTCCGACCTTGTGTTCGGGCATCTCATCTCCCTCCAGTCCAACTCCAGCGCTTCCGCACGAGCCGAATTCATCTTCGCATCGGACGCTACTGGGCTCACGAAATGAGACTCCCGACGACCCGGAAACTCATCGCAACTTCCCCTCCTTTTCGCCTATCCCCTAGCAGGCTCGTAGATGGCGATCAACACGCCTGTGCTCGTCGTGCTGCTGTCAACCAGCCGCAGCGATGCTTGCGTGTCGCCGGCAAACAGGCGCCGTCCGGTGCCTAGCACCAGAGGAGCAATCATCAGCAGATACTCGTCAATCAAATCGGCCGCCATCAGGGAGCCGATCAGCACGCCGCTACCCATGATCACGAGGTTCGCGTCCGAGCTCTGTTTCAGGTCCGCCACGGCGGCGGGGATGTCCCCGTGCAGCAGAGTCGAGTTCGGCCAGTCGAGCCTCGTCGCCGGGTTGCTCGAGGCGATGTACTTGCGAGCGTTGTTGAGCGCGTCCTTGAACGGGCCGCCCTGGGCGTTCCAGGAGGCCAGGAGCTGCTCGTAGGTGCGCCGCCCGAACAGCCACGCGCGATCCCCGCCCATCCGCTCGCCCATCTTGGCGACGCTCGCCTCGTCGCCGTACGGGATCCCCCAGCCGCCGCGCTCAAATCCATCCCGCGTGTCCTCGTCCGCGCGACCCGGTCCCTGCATCACACCGTCGAGCGTGACCCAATTCATCACGATTACCTTTCCCATCTCATCTCCAGTTCTTTGCGGTCTCGGCAGCGCCACCCAGATGCGCCGCCTGATTCGGAATCATCGCGACCGGCTTGATCATGCTTCAGGAACGGCCACCCCCTTCAGCAGGTCGTGGGTAACAGAATGTCAGCCCTCGACTTACGGTAGGCACGCGGCTCCTCGTACGAAGTCGCCGCACGTCGGAGTGCAGATCCTTTCGCGGCGATTCGAACGCCCGGACGGCGACTGGACATCGACGCGAGTTGAAGAGCGGCGTCGCGTCGCGTGCCTACGCTATCGCGCTAGCCGGCGCGGGTCATCCACCCGGTCCTTTCGCGCGCTGAAGCTCTGCGATCTGCGCGCGAGCGGCGTCGACTAGCTCCGCATTGGTGTTGGCGTGCCCAGCTAGCCCCCACCCGCCTTCAATCGCCTCAGTGAGGAGCACCCAGGTCCTCCCCTCAAGCGAGGGATCCCCTGCGGCAGCCGCGACCAGGTCGGTGAACTGGCGGACCACGGCGACTTGCTTGTCACGGTTGAGCGCCCCTGCGTTGGTGAGTACCTGCACCCTGACGTAATTGCCGTCTCCTTCGACGTTCGAGAGCGCGCCGTCCGGTAGGTCGTGG
>Ga0137371_10003346_pt1 | contig 12637 bp, 13 predicted proteins | sample SagtaG_7_FD_104919 | JGI IMG/M metagenome (GOLD analysis project Ga0137371, IMG submission 104919) | Vadose zone soil microbial communities from Sagehorn Ranch, Mendocino, California, USA - Sage1_R_40_16 metaG | ecosystem: Environmental > Terrestrial > Soil > Vadose zone | place: USA... | reverse complement strand
GTGCGGGACCGCTTGGCTGCTTTGAGGACCGCGGAACTTTTTCCCGCGCACTTGGTTCACCACGAGGAGTTTATCTTTGTACGTAAGGATCAGCCATGGCGACACGCAGCAACGTCCGAAGCGTCGTCGCGGACGCCCAGGATAAGGGACGAGAAGCGGTCGAGGCTGTCAGCGAAGTTCGCGACAATGTTGCAGTCGCGATCGACAAATCTTTGAAAAGGCGCCCATACACAACATTGGCGCTGACGCTGGCCTTTGGCTTTGTGCTCGGCGCGATGTGGGCCCGTTAGCGATCCAGGGGCGCTTGCTCGATGGGCAACCTGCGCAAATACCTGGAGCTCCAAACCCAGGCGAAGACCGGGCTGAGTTCCGGCTTGTTTGTGTGTGGACTCGTCGCTGTCGTATTCGGGATTCTGACCGCGGCATTCATCCTGCTGATTGCGTTCATTTGGCTCGCCGAACGCTATGGGGCGCTACTCGCGGCGGCGATACTCGCCGGGCTGTTCCTCGTGGTCACGATCGTCGCAATCGTTTGCAGTCTGCAGTCGCGGCGTCGAACCATCGAACGGGCCGAGGTGGCGCTCGCCGCGCGCAAACAGAGGATTTGGCTCGACCCGAAGCTGGTTGCGGGTGCGGTCCAGGGGGGCCGCGCCGTCGGCTGGCGCAAGTTCGTTCCGCTGCTCGCCCTCGGCGTTCTCGCCGCCACCGTTGGAATGGAATGGGCGGGCCGCAGCAAGCCGACGAGCGGGAGCGACGAGCAAAATGAACGCCGTCAGTTCGCTCGCGCTGCATAGCGGCAAAAGCGATCCGCGTAGGGCTTGAGGTTGTCCGGAGGAGGAACGAATACCGGCCGCAGCCGGTTTAACTTTGAATTCAGGAGGACTATGACCATGAATGAAGATCGTCTCGGCGGGACTGCCAAAAACGTTGGTGGACAGGTGGAGGAAGGATTCGGACGAGCGACCGGTGATGTGAAAACGCAGATCCAGGGTAAGGCAAGGCAAATGGAAGGGACGCTGCAGGAGGTATACGGCCAGGCGAAGGAGACCGCCGCCGACGCAGCGGAAGCGATCCGCGAAGCTGGCGGCGAGGCTGGCGATTTCCTGCGTACCACGATCGAGCAGCGCCCCTATACGACCGCCGCCGTCGCGCTAGGCATTGGCTATTTGATCGGACGCTTCGGTCACCGCCCCTACTAGTCGTGCGGTATTGAGGAAGCGGCAGACAAATTTCATCCAGGGTCGCGGACGCCGATACGGCCGCCCGGGGGCGATGGGCTGCCCGTCTCGAGCGCCCGGCCGCGCCCATATGACCTCCCAAGCGTTGGCCGTGGATAAGATGGCTCCGTGTCTCGCAACAACGGCAGCGCCAGTGCAGCGACCTCCTCCCCCCATAGCGCATGCGCGCGCGCATTGGGATGAAAGCCATCACAGGCGAATAGTTCCGGCACGAAGCGCGCGGAAAATCGCTCGACAACCAGACGGGGCAGCCGTGTGCTGAGCTGCTCGGCCGCGGCCTGCAGCGCGGCGCAGCGCCAACCGAGAATTGTCCGCAACGGCAATGGCAGGCCCGGGAAAAACGCGAGCGTCGCCACTCCCCCGATCACCACAGCAGCTTCGCCGACCTGACGGCGCACAGCCTTCACGAGCGCGGCAAGATCGTTGGCAAAGCCCGCCGGCGAACGATAGGCCATCGCGTCATTCACGCCGAAAGCCACAATGACCAGATCGGCCGGCTCAGCCGTCAGGAAAGGCACGAGCTCGTCCATCGCCATTTTTGCGGTCGCGCCGGACAACCCCGTGGACCTCCAAGCAACCGGCCGTCTAGTCAAGCGTGCCAGTGCACGCGCGGTTGTGGCGCAAACCGTCTCATCGCCGCGCGCGACGCCAATGCCGGAAACCGAAGAATCGTCAATAGCGAATATGCGCAGCAACGGGCCTGCTCCTGCGATAAACCCGCGATGTGGCGGCTGCGCCGGAGGCAAACACGGCATGCGGCGTCGGGTGAGGACACCCTGCACCGCGACCAATGGAAACAGCGCGAGCGAACCGAGGAGGCCAGCCGCCAACCTTGCCCGCCGTCCACGCTTGCGGGAGGTCGAGAACGCACACCCCGGCACGGTTCGGAGCCCGTACTCCTCGCTTAAACTAACAACCATACTCATTGCGGCCGCACTCCGGCATCTTCGAACCAAACGGAGGACCGCAGAGAAAGGGCGGGCTTGAAAAAAATCAGCTGCAATCATTCGCGGGTGCTCGAGTCCAACCGGGGCTCTCGTCATCGCTCGCGGATGCCGCTCGAGACCTAGCTGAGGGATGGAGGCGCGAATCGTCCTGCCCGCGGGGAATTGCACTTTGGCAAACTCCTTCGCAAACACCCGCGCCACCCCCGTAAACGCAGAGCGTAATTCCGGGTTCCCGTCTGTGTCGGGGCGTGAATTGCATGAGTCGTTGCCGCTTGCGCCATTGCCTGAGCTTGGCGGCACGTCGTCCGCTGCTCATGCTAGTTCGACCGGGCCAAAGGGTCCACGACTCGGCTTGGCCGACCTCTTCGTGAGGAGAAGATCAAGCCCTTGCACTCAGCTTTGCGCGGCCCGAGCCTTCATTCTGGCCCGAGCGTGCGCTGCCAAGCGATCGTAGTCATCAGCGATTCGCAGCAGCATCCGTTTCGATTCCGGATCTTTCAGTTCCTCCGCGATGCTGCGTGCCTCCTCGGCGCGTTCCTCCCAATGCTTGGGGTCATCCAGGGTCGAGTCGGGCACGATGGCGCACGCGGTTTGCAAATCGGGCAGCGGAACGATCCCGCCGGGACCGGCGTTCCACAAGTTGGATCGCTGTCATGCCTACGCCGAAAGAATGCCGACAGCACGCCGAAGAGTGCGTGAAGCTCGCCAACGAGACCCCGCAGATCTACGCGAGGTTGGCATTGCTCGAACTTGCAGCAGAGTTCCGCGACGTTGCTGACGAACTGGAAGGACGTTCCCGCTTGAGCCATGCGAGCCGACCGCGTGCGCGCCATAGTGCCGCGACGCCGGCGCGGCGTCGTCGCGCCTGAAATCCGTTCTGAGGTCGTCCGCATCGCGATCAAAGTCGTCGGGGTTTCATGCGCCGGAACGATGGGACTGCAGCCCCCTTCTCATTTGGCATGAAGTGGATGGAGATTGAGATTGGCTTACGGTCGCCTGCCCCGGCCGGTCAAGACTCCGTTCCCGATCGTCGTTTGATTTGGTTGCTTGGCGGTTTGCACTAGTCGCACTGCGGAACTCTTTCCTTCGTTCTGCAAGTTCCAAAAGCGTCGAGAGCTCTGCGGCGCGATCGAGACGACCGGAACCGACCGGCCCTTCACACGTTGCCAAACGAGAGCGTGGTGGCGCAAACGGCGCCGCATGCTGTCGCACCCCAGCAAACACAAGAAAGAAACAAGGAGAAACGCATGGGCTTCTTCTCGAAAGACATCAAAACCATGGACGATCTGTTCGTGCACACGCTGCGCGACATCTATTATGCGGAGAAGCAGATCGTGCAGTCATTGCCGGAGATGATCGAGAAGGCAAGCGATCCGCAGCTCAAGCAAAATTTCCAGGCGCATCTGGGCGAGACCAAAAACCACGTGATGCGTGTGGAACAAGTCTTCCGGCTGCATGGCAAAGAGCCCAAGATGGTGGATTGTCCCGCCATCGACGGCATCATCGACGAGGCCGAGGATGTGGCCGGCGAGGTCGAGAACAAATCGGTTCTCGACGCCGCGCTCATCGCCGCGGCGCAAGCTGTCGAGCACTACGAGATTACGCGCTACGGTACGTTGATCGCCTGGGCGAAAGAGCTCGGTCGGCAAGATTGCGCGGGCTTGCTTCAGCAGAATCTCGACGAGGAAAAAGCGGTCGACAAGAAGCTGACCGCCATGGCCGAGAGCAAGGTGAACCGCCGCGCCGCGTAGACCTCCCGCATGTGCACGGGTCGCTTTCAGCTCGGCAGCAAGGCCTCGAGCGAGTTCTCTAGGGGCCCGCTCGGGCCTCGCTCTTAAGCAAGCAGCCGGGCCGTTTCTTCGTAATGGGCAAGGAAGTCGGCCGGATCGCGATAAACCGCGGCACATCCGCTTGCTTCAAGCTCAGTTCTCGAAAAGCCTCCCGATAGCATTCCTATAGCTCTGACGCGTGCGTGCTTTGCCGCGATCGCGTCATAAGGCGTGTCGCCGATCATGACTGCATCCTCAGGCGCCACCTTTCCCGCACGGAGAAGCGCAACCTCAATGAGGGCGGAATCCGGCTTGTCGTGCTGAACATCATCGCCGCAAGCCACAGCATCGACCAGATCGCCCACGTAGAGCAATGAAAGATAGTGGTCGAGCTCGTCGGCGGACGCGCTCGTGGCCAGAGCGATGCGCCGGCGCGCGCGCTTCACGCGTTCGAACAGTGTCCGCACGTCCGGAAAGGCCGTCGCCCGCGGCAGATATTTCTCGCGATACCGCTTGCCATGCATCTCGATGATGCGACCCAGAACACGGGTGACATGCGGACCGGGAAGCAGTTCATGCAACATATCATGGGGATCTTGACCCGAGTGTCGTTGCAAGACGGTGAGTGGAAACTCGAAGCCGAACGACTGCAGCGTCTCCTGCCAACAGCGCAAAATCAGCCCGGTGCTGTCGACGAGCGTTCCCTCGACGTCGAAAATCATCAGCGAACGACCGGTCGTCATGGCAATCAACTCGAGCAGCGCCAGCCGCGCCGCTTCGCAACAACCCGGGCCGCGTGGCGTGTCGCAACGGCGGCCTGCGCCGCTTGCGCGCATCCCGCGCCGCTGATTCCAGTAATGCCGTCGCAGCCTGAGAAGTTCCCGCAGTTATGTTCGGAGACCGACTGATCGGCGGCGGAACTTTCGCGTTAGCGGCTTGTTGCTAGTGACGGACATATCTTGAGGCGTTGCCAGTAGGTACGCCCGCTTTGTTTTTTCAGATGGAGGCGACACTATGCTCGGAACGATATTGCTAGTTATCTTGATTTTGCTCCTCATCGGCGCGCTTCCGACTTGGCCCTATAGCTCCGCTTGGGGCTATTATCCCTCCAGCGGACTCGGCCTCGTCGTCATCATTATTCTCATTCTCGTCCTGCTCGGAAGGATCTAGCGCGCCGGTCATTATCCAGTGGCAAGTCATCCCCCTCGCTTGCACGTTCGTGCGGGCGCGACGCAATACCTATGTGCGTGGGGCTCTTTGGCCAGGGCCTGCGCCGCGCACCAGCGCAATAAAAGACCCCGGTCGCGACGGTCCGGGGTCTTAGACCGGAGCAGGTCGCGGTCGCACGCGAACTAGTTGCTCCAATCGTATCATGGAAACGCGGTTCGGCTTGCGCGGTTCCACGGGGGGCGACAGACGGTCAAGGGGCCGAATGTCGGAACTCAATCGATGTATTTCGCCGGCTTGGTTTCCCGCAGGAATGCCCAGATCAACGCGGCGCCGAGGGCTGGTCCCGTGGCCATCAACAGAAAGCCGGTAAGATCTCCGAAGTGCTGGACGATTGTGCCAACCGAGGCGGTGCTGATAGCCGCCGCAATGCCCCGCATCGTACCGAGCACGCCTTGTGCGAGATTGAACCGGCCCGTGCCGGTGGTGAGGTCGGTGATCACCAGGATCGTCAAAACAGTGATGGCCGCGCCTGTCACTCCGTCCAGCAGTTGCACGGCCATCATCAGCAGCGGATCGGAGATCAATGCGAACAGCAGCGCGCGCACCGTTTCGATGGCGAAGCCGGCGAGTAGCAGCGGCTTGCGACCCCACAGCTCCGACCAATACCCGATCCACGGCGCCAAGACGGCGACCACCACCTGAGGAACCACGATCAGCCCGCCCATGAACAGCGCGCTGTTGGCGATCTTGCTATGCGCCAAATTCTCGCCGACCAGGGGCAGCAACGAGGCATTGCAAAGATGAAAGAGGACGAGAGCGCCTGCGAAGAGAACGAGACGCCAATTCTTGGTGAGGTCGACCAGTCTTTGTAGGTCAAAGGTGTGATCGCGCTTGGCAGCATTGCGCGCGCGTACGTAATCGATCTCGTTCGCTCGGATCTCGGTGAGCGCAGCCAGCGCTGGAATACACAAGATAGCGGTGGCAATGAAGATGGCGTGGTTCGAGACATAGGCGCCGAGCGCGCCCATGAACGCGGCCGTCACAGCATTACAGCGGCCAGCGAATCGATAGTTTCGCCCGATACGCGACGACATTCCATGGCGGCCTGCAATACCGAGGCTGATTGCGGCGATCGCCGGCCCGACGAGCCCGGCACTGCTGCCGTGGAGAATCTCGGCAACGAAGACCAACGAAAAGTCCGGCCACAGCGCCAGAATGAGCGCTGCGGCGGCGATGAGCACGAATCCGGACGCCGCCAGCGCGCGCTTCCAACGCACCGCGTCGGCGAGCGCGCCACCAGGGATTTGCGCCGCGACCGCCGCCAATCCACCGACGGTGAGCGCAAGCCCGACGTTTTGTTTCGACCAACCCAGGTCGGCCAAGTAGAATGCGAGAAACGAGCCGAAGCTCAACTGCACGTCGGCAAGAAAAAAATTCGTCCAATCGAGCCCCCGGCGGCTGCGATCGGATACTTCCCGATCTCGAAGCTTGCGCCTATTGCGATGCTCCGAGATTACCCGCCGCGATCGGGTATGGAGACCGAAGAGGCGCTCGCGAATTCGAGAGCCTCGCCCGGCTTGCTCGGCCCCGTGGCCCGCTTTCGGACGATGCTCTTTCACCTCAGACCGAGCACTCATTGGTCCTGTGACTCGCCGCTCGGGTTGCCACTCTTCAGCTGCTCCCAAGCCGCGGCAGCTCGGGATTAGGCCGCACCCTTTTTGCTGGTATCCTCTGCTTTGTTGCTGGCCTCGATTTCCCGCACGTCTTCGGCAAATTTCTGCAACGTGGCGCGCAGCCAGGCCTTGTAGTGTCGTTCTTTCTGATCCTCGCTCTCATGCATGTTCGAAATTCTCGCCATCTCCGGGATGAAGGCCTCGACGATTTGATCGATGGCTTTATGGATGGACATCGTTCGATCCTCAACGGCGAGCGTTTCTACTGCCCGGCGGTTCGCATCTCAGGCCAAGGGGCATACACGGACAACTAGTCAGCCGGAACTTGGTTCGCATGGCTGTAATACGGTGCCTTGCCCCACGAGGGCGTAATGCCAACCAAAAACCGCCCTCATGGCCGCCCTTGTCACCACAAACTGGGCTCGCGCTACTGCGTCACGCGGGCGCGCGATCGGTGGACATGCTCTAGGATTGTCGCAACCTTCGCGGGAGACCGGCGTTAGTGCCGATGCGAAGGCAGTCCGGCGCGCTGTCCGAGCCGCGAAAGTAGTATCGCGGTCGGGCTGGCTCGATGCCCACTGGATTGCCCAGTACTGCGCCGGCCCACTCTCGCCGCCATTGCGGCTGCAGGCTCGGTCAGGAGCGAGCCGATGTCGCGGTTTACGCCTCGGAAGGGAATGCCCAGTCCGCGCCTGGACGAGGCCGAGTTTCGCAAGCGCTTTCTCGCGCAGTTTCGCGATCCCGGTTTCAACTCCCTTGCTCAAGAGCTGGACAAAATCGCAGCCGCCGCCTGGGACGCCTACTCACAGAGCCGCAAGGCGCCGCGTACGCGCAAGGCCGGCAGCCAATTTGCCGATCCGGATTACGATCTTTCCGTCGACTGGCTCGCAGCCCGCGACGCCATCGTCGATGCGCACGGGCGCCACGCGGACCGCAGCAAACGCACCATTCTGCTGATCAACTGTTCGGCGCGCAGCGAGCACACTTGTCCGGGCGAAATGTCGAAGTCATATCGCCTGGTGGAGATCGCGCGCGAAGTGTTCGCCGCCGCGCCGGGGGTCAGCATCGAGTTGCTCGATCTCAGCCGCCTCGCATCGGAGTATGGGCGTCATATCCATCCCTGCAAAGCGTGCTTCTCGACAGCGCCGGCGCTGTGTCATTGGCCGTGTTCGTGCTACCCCAATTATTCGCTCGGCCAGACACAAGACTGGATGAACGAGATCTACCCGATGTGGGTCGCCGCGCACGGAATCATGATCATTACGCCGGTGAACTGGTATCAGGTCTCCTCGCCGCTGAAGCTGATGATGGACCGGCTTGTCTGCGCGGACGGAGGCAACCCCGATCCAACGCGCACCCAAGGCAAGAACGCGGAACTCGCCAAGCGGATCGAGCTCGAGGGCTGGGACTATCCGCGTCATCTCGAGGGGCGGCTGTTTTCCGTCGTGGTGCACGGGGACGTCGAGGGAGCCGAGAACGTGCGGCGAAGCATCTCCGATTGGCTCTGCTTCATGCACCTCTGTCCCGCCGGGCCGACCGCCGAGCTCGACCGATATATCGGATACTGGAAACCCTACGCCACGAGCCACGCCGATCTGGACACCGACTCTGCACTGCAGGAGGAGGTGCGTAATGCCGCCCGCACCTTGCTCGACGGGGTATGCGCGCAGCTCGAAGGCAAATTGGTCAATGCGGGTGAAAGCCTGCGACAGCCGCGACAGAAATAACATCCTCCTTTCACGTGTCCAGGCTGGAGCGACCCGGCCTTGAGCCGGGGAGCGGAGACCCGGGAGTCAGGAGCTACGGAGTGCGCCCCGGGGTCCCGGCTCGCCCCGTAGCGCGTCGAAAACGCGCATGAACATGCTGACGCGTCCGGGACACCCGAATAACGCGCCACCGTTTCAGCCGATGATCCTCCTGTCTGCTCCATCAAGGTGCGGCGGCCTTGGAACATTCGCACGACTGTGGAATGCTCAGAACCTCACTACGCAGGCGTGCGACCGGTCGCCGCCTGAGGGCTGACATGCCGGCTTCCTTCATCAACGATCCCGAGCACTGGCGACATCGCGCGCAAGAAGCGCGCAGCATCGCCGAGCAGATGAGTGACACCGCATCCAAGGAAGCGATGCTAAGGATCGCTCACGACTACGAACGCCTTGCGGAGAGGGCCGAACAGCGGGCCAAGGGTTCGGTACAATCGAGATAACCCTTTCGGCACGACGCTGAGCTCCTTGATCCGAGGAATCGCAGAACTCAATGCGGAGCAATAGCGTCTGCTTCGATGCGCAGTTCGCTCGGCAGCGAGCGACCAATTTCCGAGATCATCTTGCATATTAGGTTCCCCGCGAATCACCGGGAACCGAGCGGCGCGACACCGCAGCATTTCCTGTGGGCGATCGGAACTGCAGGGGAGGCAAATTCGTTTTCCTCTCAACCGATAAGCAATGGGCCCCGCACGGGGTAACCGTAAAGAGAAGAAGAGGAAGCATTCCATGAGGAACAAGCTGTTAGTCAGCACAGCTGCGTTGTTGGCAGGCGTCGCCATCGCGTCGGCTCAGGATATGGGCGGCAAATCATCCGGCCAATCCGGTGCCCAGGGCGGCGCGCAGACCGAACGCGGCTCCGCAGGAGCAAGCCACGAGCAAGGCCGCGCCGGCCAAGCGCAACGTGGAGAGAGCAAGCAAGGGCAATCCCAGCAACGCGGGCAGGCCCAGGAGAAGCAGACGACTGGGCAGGCGCAGCCTGGCCAGCACGAGCAAAAGGCGCAGCAGGGCCAGAACGAGCAGATGAAGGGTCAGTCGCAGCGTAGCCAAGCGCAACAGAAGCGCGAGCAGACGACTGGTCAGGCTGGCCAGGAGCAGAAGGCCCAGCCAAACCAGGCGCAACAGCAGCGCGGCGACCAGGGCAAGCAAGGGAAGGCCCAGCAGCGCAGCCAGCGTCAGGAGCAGCGGAACCAGACCACAGGTCAGGCTCCGCAGAATCAGCAGGGCCAACAGAGCCAACCGCAGACGGGTCAGCAGGGTCAGACCACCGGCCAGGCACCGCAGCGGCAGCAGAGCCAGACTCCGCAGCAGGGTCAGAGCACTCAGACCCCACAGCAAGGCCAGACGCAGACCCCGCAACAAGGTCAGGCGCAGCAAGGTCAGGCGCAGCAAAGCCAGGCTCAGGCTGGCAACGTGACCCTCAACGCGCAGCAGCGCACGACAATTCGGCAAACCGTTCTCGCCGGCAGCAACGTGCCGCGCGTGAACAATGTCAACTTTGCGTTGAGCGTCGGGACCGTGGTGCCGACGAGCGTGCGCTTCGTTGACGTGCCTCCGGCGCTGATCGAGATCAATTCGGCTTGGCGCGGGCATCAGTACTTCGTCGTGCGCGATGACATCGTGATCGTCGACCACAGCCGGAAGATCGTCGCGGTCGTGCCGGTTGGCTCTGGCGGCGGCGCAAGTCTCGGCGGCGGCGGAGCTGCGGCGTTGAATCTGAGCCCGGATCAGATCCGGGAAATCCAGATCGTTCTCAACGAACGCGGTTTCAACGTGGGCCGGCCTGATGGCCACTTAGGCAAGCGCACGATCGAAGCGCTGACCACCTTCCAGCGGCAGCAAGGCTTCCAGGCCACGGGCCGCGTCGACAGTCAGACTGTTTCTGCGCTCGGATTGTCGAGTAAGATGGGCATCCAGGGTGGTGCCACCAGCGGCCAGAGCGGCTCGGCGGGCAGCCAGGGCGGCGCGCAAAACCAGGGCGCCAATCCGCCTTCCGCCGGTCAGGGCAGCAGCACCAGCCAGCCCTCAACCGGCGGCCAGGCACCCGCTCAACAGAACCAGGGCGCGAAAAACCAGCCCTCGACCAGCGGGCAAAGCCCTAATCAAGGCGCGGGTGCGGGCCAACCCTCTACCAGCGGCCAGGGCGGGGCGGCTCAGCAACAGGCTCCTGCCCAGCAAAACCAGGGCTCCAACAAGTCCTCGACGAGCGGGCAGAGCAGTGGGACGCCTGCACAACAGAATGAGCAGAAGGGCAACAAATAACGCCCGCTGAAACAATCATATCAACTTAGCCCCGCGCGCGAGCGCGGGGCCTTTCTTTTTGTGCCATAGAAATGGACAGTTCAGCTGAGAATCAGCACGAGCGATGCGCTCGATCTTGTCTCTCCTTTGTGGGCAGGGGAGCACCCTGAGCGGGAGGCGGCCATGGTGCATCAAATGAAAGTCGCTATCGCAACAGCTTGGCGAGATTTGCCTTCTTCTGCATGAGCTGATCCATGGTGCACTGGCGCGCCGATTTGTCGGGGCGCCAGCGCAGCAATCTCGTTCCGTGGCGGAAGCGGCGTCCGGAAAAATGGTCGTAGCGAATCTCCACCACGAGTTCCGGTTTCAGCGGCTGCCAAGCCGCAGAACGATCGGTGGACCATCGGCTCGGGCCGCCGGGAGCGTTGCCGGTGAATCCCGGCGGCGCGATGAGGTTTTCCAGTTTGGCCGTGAGCGCCTTCTTCTCGGCCCTGGGAATCGTCGACGTGAAGCCGACGTGGTGCAGTAGGCCATCCTCTCCGTAAAGGCCAAGCAAGAGCGAGCCGACCACAGGTTTGCCTTCGTCGTACCGGAAGCCGCCAACCACGCAGTCGGCGCTGCGGTAGTTCTTGACCTTCTGCATGCCGGTGCGTTCACCCGAGCGATAGTCGAGATCGCAGCGCTTGGCGATGATGCCGTCGAGCAGGGCGCCAACGTCCTTGAGCCAGCCCTTTGCTTCGCTCAGGTGGGTCGTGGCGGGCGACAACCGAATGCGCGGTTTACCTTTGACGTATCGACGAGCGAAGCTCTCCAGCTTCCGGCGGCGCTCGCGCAAAGGCAGATGCGTCAGCGCGCGGCCATCCGTATCAGCCAAGAAATCAAACACGATCAGCAGTGCGGGCGTTTCTGCCGCCAGCTTCCGCACCCGGCTCTGCGCCGGATGGATACGCTGGAGCAGGTCGTCGAATGAGAACGTTCGGTTCTGCGGGACGACGATCTCGCCGTCGAGAACAAACCTCTTAGCTTTCAGACCGAGCGCCGCCTCAACCAAGTCGGGAAAATAGCGCGTCAACGGGCGGCCGGATTTGGACTGCAGGACCACCTTTCGCCCATCGCGAAAGACGAGGCAGCGAAAGCCGTCCCATTTGGGCTCATACAACCAGCCGCTGCCGGTAGGGATCTCGTCGACCGAGAGCGCCTCCATCGGCGCGAAGGGCGGACGCAATGCTCGTCGCCCGCTCGGCATACGCGCCGACCGTCAGCAGGACGTTCAGTGGAGCCCGCCAAAGGCCCAGATCAGAATCAGAATTGGGATGGGAACACCGAGCAACCACAAAAGAACGTAGCGGCCCATTGTAGGATCTCCGAAAGGACAATCATTCAAATAATGCCGGTTCGGCCGAAGGGTTCCCTCCCCGCACACCTTCCAAAGCGTTCGGCGGCAACAATCGTCCGGATCGACAGCGGCGCTGAGTGCCCATGACAAGTGCGAGCTACTCCGCTGCCACCCGGGCCGCCCTTTTTGCCGTCCCACGCTGCAGGACGGGCAGCTCTCGCGCGCTCGCAAAGGCGCGCACCACAAGCCGCTCGACCCGGCCGCGGATTTCGATCTCGTGGCGAGGCGCGGCGCCGAGATCAATGCCGGCGCGCAACGCCACGGCGTCGGAGATCACGAGCTCACAGGCATAAGTCTTCGTGAGACCTTCGATGCGGCTCGCCGTGTTGACGGAATCGCCGACCGCCGTGACGGACACCGCCGAGCCGTAGCCCATTTCACCGACGATAGCCGGCCCGGTATGAATTCCGATGCCGATCCGTAACGGCTCGGATATGTCG
>Ga0137371_10003331_pt1 | contig 12655 bp, 10 predicted proteins | sample SagtaG_7_FD_104919 | JGI IMG/M metagenome (GOLD analysis project Ga0137371, IMG submission 104919) | Vadose zone soil microbial communities from Sagehorn Ranch, Mendocino, California, USA - Sage1_R_40_16 metaG | ecosystem: Environmental > Terrestrial > Soil > Vadose zone | place: USA... | reverse complement strand
CCTCTCGAGACGATCGAACTCGCCGAGAATCTGCTGCGCAGGCGGCTCATCGGAATAGCCCCTCGGCTGCAGGCGGCGCGCCAGATACGCCGTGATCAGCTCGTCCTTGGAAGGGTAGTAGTTATACAGCGTGCGCTTGCTGATGCCGACCTCGTCGGCGATCGTGTCGACGCCTATCGCACGAATGCCTCGCCCGTAAAACAGCCGGTCAACGATATCGAGGATCCGCTTCTCCATAGCGCGCTTTTCTGCGGAGCGTTCCATGGTACACAGACCTGTGTAAATTAGTCCTTGACAAGCGGCCGCTCACTCCTAGGCTAGCTACACAGACCTGTGTAATCAAGCTCCGGCAGGACCCATGCGCTTGCCGGCGGGCGGAGCCGCTACGCCCGCGAACCCAGAGAGACCGCAATGGCCGATATGAGAAGCCTCCGTCCGGCTGCACCCATCCTCATCGGCGCCGCCGTCATGCTGAGCCTCTCGATGGGAATACGCCAGAGTCTCGGCCTCGTGATGCCCTCGCTTACCCGCGACATCGCGATCTCGGTCTCGGAATTCACGCTTGCGCTATCGGTGCAGAATCTGGCCTGGGGGGCGTTGCAGCCTTTCGCCGGCGCGCTCGTGGTGCGCCTCGGTTTCCGCCCCGTCATGCTGACGGGAGCCGCGCTCTACTGCGTCGGGCTGCTGCTACTGGCCGGCGCACATGGAATGCTCGGCGTGATGCTCGGCGCCGGCGCACTGATCGGCATCGCGCTCGCCTGCACGGCCTCCGCCATCGCCATGGCGGTCGCATCCCGCGCGGTACCGGAGAAGACGCGCAGCCTGGTGCTCGGCTTCATCACCGGCGCGGGATCGCTTGGCGCGCTGGTCGCGGCGCCGATCGGGCAAACGCTCTCGGTGACGTTCGGCTGGCGCGCCGAGGTCCTGGGATTCTTTGCGCTGACGCTTGCGATGCTGCCGGCCGCCTGGTTCGCTGGAAATGTCGACAAGGTCGCTCTGCCGCCTTCCGCCGCGCATCGCGCCGAAGCCTCCGCGAAAGCCGCTTTGCAGGCCGCCATGGCATCGGTACCGTTCCTCGTCATGGCGAGCGCGTATTTTGTTTGTGGGCTGCAGCTGCTGTTCATCACCACGCACCTGCCCGCCTACCTTGCCATCTGCGGCATGGATCCGATGCTCAGCGCCGAGGCGCTTGGAGTCATCGGCTGCTTCAAAGTGCTCGGCAGCATATTCTTCGGATGGGCCGGGGGGCGTTGGTCCAAGCAGGCACTGCTCGGGATGATCTACACGACCCGGTCGCTGGGCCTATGCGTCTACTTCATTCTGCCACCCACTCCGCTCAGCACACTCCTATTCGCCGCCGTCATGGGCTTTCTGTGGCTGGGCGTCGGGCCGCTGATCGCCGGCTCGGTGGTGGAGATGTTCGGGCTGCGCTGGCAGGCCATGATCCAGGGCATTGCCTTCATGAGCCATCAGTTGGGCAGCTTCATCGGCGCGCTCGGCGGGGGAATTCTGTTCGACATGCTTGGCTCCTACGACCTGGCCTGGAAACTCATCGTCGGGATGGGATTGACGGCCGGCCTGGTGCAACTCTCGTTCGCTCTGGCGCGACCGGTGCCGCAGCGGTTGGCGACAAGCTGATCGGGCGCGTGAGGTGGACCAGCCCGTTATTGTTGTCTGAGGTGCCGGTGGGCGGACCTTGAGGAGAAACAGGCACCCAGGCGGCCTGCTCCATTGTCCGATATATGATACTTAATCGGCTATGATTCCGTTGGCCGTTCCGATCGCCTTCGCCGTCTTGGCGCTTGTTGCGTGGCGATACGATGCGCGCGTGCGGCGGGCGTATGAGGCGACGTTGAGCGCGTCGGACAAGCGGCAATTCCGGGCCCTGCGCAGAATCCATCCTTCGCGATGGCGAGCCGTCATGGCCCTCAAGCACGCCGAGGCAGCCATCGCGGCGGCGCAGGAGCCGGAGTCGCACAAGCCGGAAAAGATAAGTCGAAGGCGCGAACCGCAGCGCCGCGCAAAACCAGATACGAAAAACAGGCCTCGGAAACGCAAGGCCGGCGTGAAACGAGCGTGATTATTCCGGCAGGCGGGCGAATATGCGGGTGCTCGGGTATGGCTGTGACTTTCGCGCCACAGCGCCGGGGAAATTCGGGCGCGTCGGAGCTTTCTTGTTGTGCGATCGTTTCTGCTAGGGCATTTGTAGACGTGCAGCGGTGGACACCGCTTCCGACCAACATCAGGGGGCTCCGCACCGGCGCTGCCGGAAAGATGCGGTTCAAACACAGGGGATTGATGATGCTTAAACTTCTAACCGCAATGGGGGCATCCTTGGCCATGCTGAGCGCTGCCGCCGCCGCCGAGCGGCCGCGCAAGGAGCCGCCTCCTGCGGCGCCTCCGGTTGCCAAGGCTCCGATTGGCAAGTATCCCGTCGGCAAGGCTCCGATCGGCAAATACCCGCAGCCCGTCGTGACGAAAGGCTGACGGTCGCCGTCCTACACAATAGCGCGAGACAGACTGACCCGGTCTGGGCTTGCCTCCCATTTCCATCAACTTTCGCCCCGCTTCGGCGGGGCGATTGTTTCTTAAGTCTACGCGCCACAGACCACCGCTTACTCATGCGGCGAGCGCTTTTCGATGAACGCGCGCATGCCTTCTTGAGCGTCGGCGGTCGCGGCGACGGTACAGAAATTCTCGACCGCCTCGGCGATGTGGCGCCGCTCGTCGTTGGCCCGCAGGAATTGCGCGCGGCCCAGCCGCATCGCGCTCGGCGACTTCGTCGCAAACACGCGCGCCATGGCGCGGGCCTCCTCGCGCACCTTCTCGTCCGGCACGATCCGGCTGACGAGGCCGAGCGAGAACGCTTCCTGCGCGCCGAAGGTGCGTCCGCTGAACAAGAGCTCGAACGCGCGGTGGCGGCCGACGATCCGCGGCAGATGCACGAAATGAATGGCCGGAACGAGCGCGAGATCGATCTCGGGATAGCCGAATGTCGCGCTTTCTCCTGCAAGGATCACGTCGCAGGAAATGGCGAGCGTCATGCCGCCGCCGCGCGCGGCACCGCCGACGGTGGCAATTGAGGGCTTGCCGAGATTGAACTGTGCATCGACCAACTCCACGTAGAGTTTGTCGAGCAGCCGCCGCACCTCGGCGGCAGGCTTGCCGAGCAGCAGACGCAAGTCCAAGCCCGCGCTGAATCGGTGCGCCAGCGCGCTCGTGAGCACGACGGCGCGGGCGGTCTCATCGGCCGCGGCGCGCCGCAACGCCGCGATGAGTTGCTCGAGCAGCGCAAGGCTCAACGCATTCACCGGCGGGCGCGCGAGGCTGATCTCGGCGATCTGGTCGGACACGTCGTAGCGCAAGTCTTCGTGCGTCGTCATTCCGACCTCCTGCGGGCTCAGTTAGTTGAGTAGTAAAGCGCCCGGATGGAGCCAGCGCGTCTACACCCGCCGCATCACGACCGCACATTCAGGCGTGCCATCCGGCCGCTTCCACTCTTCCTGCGGTCGTCCCCGCGGAAAGCGGGGACCCATGAACACCGGCCTGTGTTCATGGGTCCCGCCTCTCGCGCTAGCGCTCGGCCCGGACGACGAGAGTGAACGCGGATACTGCGCCCCTACTCCGGCTGGATGCCGGCGTCCTTGATCATCTTGCCCCACTTGCCGAGCTGCTCCTTGACGAAGACTTCGAGCTCGGCGGACGAACTGGAAAATGCCTCGAAGCCGACATTGCCGAGATTCGTCTTCACCTCTGGGCTGTCGATGATCTTGCGCAAGGTCGCGTTGAGCAGCGTGATGATGTCCGAAGGTGTGCCGGCCGGCGCGAAGATGGCGGCCCAGGAATCCATGTCGAACCCTGTGACTCCCGCCTCGTCGAGCGTGGGAAGCTCGGGCAAGAGCGTCGAGCGCTTGAGTCGCGTCGATGCCAAGGCGCGCAGCGAGCCTGCTTTGACATGGGGCAATCCGGTGGTGAGATCGGTGAACATCATTGACACCCGCCCGGCCAGCACATCGTTGATGGCAGTCGGGGCGCTCTTGTAGGGAACATGCAGAATGTCGAGTTCGGCCCAGTGCTTGAGCGTCTCGCCGGCCACGACACCGGAGGTGTTGCCGCTGGCAAAGGACAATTTGCCAGGATTGCCCTTGGCATATTCGATCAGCTCCTTGACCGATTTGGCTGGAATGCTCTGGTGAATGCACAGCATCAGCGTGTAGCTTCCCATCCGCGTGATCGCGGCGAAGTCCTTCACCGGATCGTAGCCGACGTTCTTCATCAGGTAGGGCGCGGCCGAATGCGGGCTGTTGGTGCTCATGAACAGCGTGTAGCCGTCCGGCGCCGAGCGCGCGACGTAAAGCGCCGCCAGCGCCCCGTTCGCGCCCGGGCGGTTGTCGACCACGACGGTCTGCTTGAGCGCAGCGCCGAGGTGCTGAGCGACCACGCGGGTGATCGTGTCGGTGGCGCTGCCGGGCCCGAACGGAACAATGATGGTGATCGGCTTTGTCGGATAGGTGTCGGCGTGGGCCGCAAGGCTGAACAACAGCGCGCCGGCGATGAAACTGCGGAGCAAAGTCTTCATGCTAGGTCCTCCCAGATTCGAGGCTGTGATTGATGGCGCAGCGGCCTCGCGTCCGCACGCGCCTTGTCGAGCGCTCTTGCATCAAGGATAGCGCATTTCCACCGACGTCGCGTGCCCTCGAAAAGGAGGAAATGTCGCAGCGGTGATCCCGCGGGGTCCGGCCGGAACACTGGTCTCGTCAATCCTCTCGTGGTGTTCTCAATGCCGATGACAAGTCAACGCGTAGGCAAATTGAACACTTGCGAAAGCCGTCAAATGCTGCGGCGCAGGCGATGGGTTTCGCTGCGCTTACCCCATGTGCGCACTCGGGGTTTGACAAAATTCCCGATGGGAGGCGGCGTCCACTTGCCTGACGCTGTTCCGCTTCGGCAAATGGCAAGGTAACGGAAACAGCAAAAACGTTACCGCCGCGCGCTAAATTGGTAACGCCTTTATGGCCCTTGTCGTTCCCTCGGCGGGAGCTTCGTCCGGTGTGAACGGCGCCTCATTGAGAAGAGCTTTTTCACTTGATGCAAACAGGGAAAGTGCGATGCGGCCGCTCGAAGGTCTATTTGTCCTCGACTTCTCGACCTTGCTCCCGGGCCCATTGGCCACGCTGCTGCTGGCCGAAGCTGGCGCGGAGGTTGTGAAGATCGAGCCGCCAGGACGCGGCGAGGAGATGCGCCGCCATGCGCCCAAGTGGGGCCACGACGGCGCCAGCTTCGCGCTGCTCAATCGTGGCAAGCGCAGTGTCGCCCTCGACCTGAAAGACCCGGCCGAACGGAACCGGCTGCACCCTTTGGTGAAACGCGCGGATGTCATCGTCGAGCAATTCCGGCCGGGCGTCATGGAGCGGCTTGGCCTCGACTACGACTCGGTGGCCAAGCTCAATCCCATGGTCGTCTACTGTTCGATCTCAGGGTATGGACAAACCGGCTTCAAACGCGACGTTGCCGCGCATGACCTCAACTATATCGGCGATGCTGGTCTGCTGGCGTTGTCGATGGGCGATCAGTCGCGGCCGGTCGTGCCTCCGGCGCTGATCGCAGATATCGCCGGGGGCGCCTACCCTGCTGTGCTCAACATTCTGTTGGCGCTGGAGGAGCGCCGCCGGACGGGACGCGGGCGCCACCTCGATGTGGCCATGGCGGACAATCTGTTCCCGCTCATGTTCTGGGCGATCGGCCACGGTCTCGTTACGGGCACTTGGCCGGGAAATGGGGAGGGCTACGTCACCGGCGGCTCGCCCCGCTATGGGCTCTATCCGACCAAGGACGGCAGAGTGGTGGCGGCTGCGCCGCTCGAACGCAAATTCTGGGAGACGTTCTGCGGCCTCATCGGCCTCGAGGACGAGTTTCGCAACGATGCGAAAAATTCCGCGGCGACGAAAGCCCGGGTTGCCGCCATCATTGCGAGCGAAACAGCAGACGTCTGGCGCTCGCGTCTCGCCGGCAAAGATTGTTGCTGCTCGATCGTAGCGAGCCTCGCTGACGTATTTGCCGATCCCCACTACGTGGCTCGTGGTGTGTTCGACCACGTGCTCGCCAATCCCGAGGGGGCTACCATGCCGGCGCTCCCGGTGCCGCTCGATCCGGGCTTTCGCGCAGCCCCCGAAGCGGCAATCGCTTCGCCTGCCCTGGGCGCCGATAACAAGACGTACCTGGGGTGATGGGCGGCACAGAGGTTCAGGCTTGCGCGATGACAATGCGGGTTGATTTCACGAGTCAGGCGTTTTTCCGGGATCCGGCCGCCGGCATCGAAAGACTGCGGGCTTCGGGACCGGTCCTAGAGACCCGGTTTCCGATCGTCGGCAAGGTCTGGATCACGACGACGTACGAGTCGACCGCCCGCGTGCTGAAGGACAGCGCGACGTTCAGCCTGCGAAAAGAGGGCGGCGGCCTTGCCGGCCTGCGCTGGTGGATGCCGGCATTCATCGGTGCGCTCGCCAACAATATGCTGACCATGGACGAGCCGGACCACACGCGTCTGCGGGGAATCGTCGACGAGGCCTTCCGCCGCCGCGCAATCCTCGATATGGAGCCGCGCATTCGCGCCATCGCCGACGATCTTGCCAGCCGGCTGTTCGCGGATGGAAGTCCGGCCGACCTCGTCGAGCGATATGCGCGAATGTTGCCGCTGTCGGTCATCTGCGAGTTGCTCGGCCTGCCGCCTTCCGACCGGCCGAAATTCATCGCTTGGGCGAACAGGGTTGCGCGGCTCACCAGCGTTATCGGCTTCCTGCGCATGATGCGGGGCCTTGCGCAGATGAAACGCTATCTGGAGGAGCGCCTCCGGTTCGCCCGCGAGCATGGAGGGGACGGTCTGATAGCCGAGCTCGTGCGCGTTGAAATGGAAGGCGGGCGCATCAGCGCCAACGAAATGGTGTCGATGATCTTTCTGCTGTTGGGCGCCGGGTCGGAAACCACGACGCATCTGATCAGCGGATCGGTCTACGAGCTTCTCAAAAATCCCACCCTGCGTGATTGGCTCGAGGAGGATTGGAGCCGGGCCGGTCTCGCGGTCGAGGAGTTCTTGCGCTTCGTCTCGCCGGTGCAGTTTTCAAAGCCGCGCTTCGTGCGACAGGACACGGAGTTTGGCGGCATCCAGGTGAAGCGGGGCGACAGGATCATGGCCATGGTGGCGGCCGCCAATATGGACCCGCAGGCAAACCAGCATCCCGAACGGCTCGACCTTCAGCGCCGGCCGAACCGGCACCTCTCCTTCGGCACCGGGATCCATTTCTGCCTTGGCCATCAGCTTGCCCGCATCGAAGGCATGTGCGCCCTGCAAGCGCTGTTCACGCGTTGGCCAAGGCTCCGGCTGGCGGTGGCGCCCGCGCAAATCCGCTGGCGCAAGCGGCCGGGCCTCAGGTCGATCGAACAACTGCTCGTCGCGGACGGCCCTTGATGGCGGCTTGCGGCACGTTGCCCGCATAGCCGCGAGCATCCCGGATTTCGCCATAGCGCGTCGAAGACGCGCGTAAACGCGCTTATGGCTCAATCCGGGCTACCTACCGAGCTGCGCAGCGCGCGCTTTGGCTGCGGCTCGAGCGTCGCCGAAACAATAGCTTGAAAAACCCGGCCTCATGACAGCGCGTCTCGTCGGCTCGATGGTCTGCTGCGGCACTCTGCTTCTCTCGCTCCTCTATTTTAAGACGGGCGCCGATAAGCTCGTGGACCTTATAGCGGACCTGAAAGTGCCGCTTAATGAACTCCTGATAAACGTCGTAGCTTGGATTTGCGTCCCAAATGAATCGCGTGATCTCTATGAAAAGCTCACTGCTTCTTCTGAGCCCGGGATTGCTCGTTTCCAGGAGCGTGAAGGCGGCGCGGCGAACGCGCGCGTCCTTTGAACGGAGCAATCGATACACATGCGATTTCGACAGTGCGCCGTGTTTGACCATAAAGGCTTCCCCCAGGAGAAGGCCTTATAGCGCAAAGCCCCCGCATGGCGGGCGGCGCTGCGCTTTATGGTGTCTAGAGTCTTATTTTCTGATCCGGTCAAAACCGGAGGAGGTTCAGTAGCTCGGATTTCGCTGCGCTCAACCCGGGCTGCTCCTTGCTCGCTGGGCCTATCGCCGCAGACGTTCCCAACTGTGCTGTCAGGCAATAGAATGGGCCTGCGGCACAAACGCACTCAACTGCAGGAGGTTGCAATGATTACCGCAATCGTTCGCTTCCGACTTCCGCAGGGCACGACCCGCGACGACGTGAAGGCGATGTTCGAGAAGTCCGCTCCGAACTATCGCGGCATCCCTGGGCTTGTCAGAAAATACTACCTCTATGGAGACGATCAGACTGGAGGAGGCGTTTATCTCTGGAGCAGTCGTGATGCCGCGGAGCGCTTCTATTCCGATTCCTGGAAGAGCACCATCGCACAGCGCTACGGAGCGCAGCCGGAGATTCTGTTCTTCGAGACGCCGGTGATCGTCGAAAATGCGCAGCAGAACGCGGCCACCGCTGCCGCCTGAACCATCATACGGGCTGTGAGTTATGCCCGCAGCCTGTGCTCTTCCGGAGAGCAGCATGCGGGTTTTCCTCACCGGTGCGACCGGCGTGATCGGGCGCAGAGTGCTGCCCTTGCTGGTGGGCTTGGACCACAGCGTGACCGCGGTCGCGCACCGGCCACAGTCGTGGGGCGAGATCGAGCGCGCCGGGGCAGTGCCGGTTCAAGTGGATCTCTTTGCTCGGGCCGCCATTCAGAGGGCAGTGGCCGGGCATGACGCAGTCATCAATCTCGCCACCCATCTGCCCGCAGGCTTGCGCATGTTCCTTCCAGGCGCCTGGGCCGAGAACGATCGCATCCGGCGGATCGCGTCAGCCAACTTGGTGGACGCAGCGATCGCGGGAGGCGCCACGCGGTTCATCCAGGAATCGTTCGCCCCGGCCTATCCCGACCGCGGCGAAGCATGGATCGACGAGCGAACGCCGATCGCGCCGGTGCGATACAGCCGCTCGGTGGTCGATGCCGAACGATCGGCGCAGCGGTTCTCCAGCGGCGGACGCACGGGCGTCGTCCTGCGGTTTGCGGCGTTCTACGGTCCCGATTCCTGGTTCACCCGCGATCTCATTCGCTATGTGCGGCATGGTTTCGTGCCGATTCCAGGCGCGGCCGACAGCTTCATTTCCTCGGTATCTCACGACGATGCTGCGACCGCCGTCATGGGCGCGCTGCTTGCTCGTGCAGGTATCTACAATGTCGTCGACGACGAGCCCATGCGCCGGGGCGAGTTTGTCGGCTCGCTCGCGGAGACTCTGGGCGTTCCCGCACCGAAGCTGGCGCCGCCATGGATGAAGTACCTTTTCGGCTCGCTCGGAGAGATGTTGGCGAGGAGCTTGCGGATCTCGAACCGCAAGCTGCGTGAGGAATGTGCGTGGGTGCCAAAATATCCAACTGTGCGCGAAGGCTGGCGCGCCGTTGCGGCTACCATCTCGGCATCTTCGCAGGTGCGCGGCACGGCACGATAATGATGTCGGTGCATGCAGCGGCTGAAGGAGGACCGGCACCAGCACTTGCGCTGCGATGCAAATGCGCTACGCCGCTATAGAGTGCCGGCGCACGTTCGAGAAATGGAGGTCGCCATGAGCTTCAAGACCATTCTCGTTCCGTTCGAACAGCATGATCTCACGAACTCGATTTTGAACACCGCGCTCCTTATTGCGCGGCAATTCGACAGCTACATCGAAGGATTCGCCTTGCGGGTTGCGATCCCCACGGCCTTCGCACTCGGCGACGTAGGCCCGCTGCCGATACCGGCATTGGAGGAGGAAATCGCGGAAAACGAGAAACGGAGCCGGAGCCTTTTCGAGAACTTCATGCAAGAGCACGGCGTGCCGTGCGGAGCCGCCATGAAATCCCTTTCAAGCGCTTGGTTGGGAAATGCCCCTGAGGGTGACTACTTCGTCGGCAGCCATGGCCGGGTCTTCGACGTGATTGTTTTAGGTAGACCCGGTCGCGATCCGCGCGGCCCACGCATGACCACGCTTGAAGCTGCCTTGTTTGAAAGCGGCCGGCCTGTCTTGATCGCACCGCCATCTCCGCCGTCTCAGATGGGCACGAATGTTTTGATTGCATGGAATTGCAGCACCGAGCAAGCGCGCGCCACCGCTTTGGCGATGCCCATCCTCAAGCGTGCCAACCGCGTCATCGTATTGACGGTCGAAGGCGGCGCAGCGGTACCCGGACCAACAGGGCAGCAACTGTGCCGCTATCTGCAATTGAACGAGGTGGCGGCAAAACCGCTCACCGTGGGCCTTGATGGCCGCCTGACGGGCGAGGTGATTTTATTCCACGCCAAGGCATTGGGCTGTGACCTCCTGATCAAAGGCGCCTACACCCAGAGCAGATTGCGGCAAATGATCTTCGGCGGCACCACCCGCTACATCCTGAGCAACGCCGAATTACCCGTGCTCATGGCACACTGACCCTCTCGGCGCGATGTTTATTGTTTTGGCGCCATGGGATCGTGCCCGGGATGGATCATACGGACTCTTTAGCTTGGCAATTTAGCGTCGCAGATGTTTATTGGTGATATCTTTTTATCGGCTCATGTCATTCCGCCGCCGACCGATAGTTTTCCATCGGTGGGCACGAACAGACGAGATGGCGGTCGCCGTAGGCGTTGTCTACCCGGTTAACCGGACACCAATACTTGTCGCGCAACAGCTGCTTCACCGGGAAGCAGGCGAGCGCACGCGTATAAGGACGACTCCAGTTTTCATCGGTGAGATCGAAAACGGTGTGCGGTGCGTTCTTGAGAACATTGTTTTCGGAATCCATCGCTCTGCTCTCGACGGCCGCAATCTCCGATCGAATTGAAATCATTGCGTCACAGAAGCGGTCGAGCTCCGTCTTCGATTCCGATTCCGTGGGCTCGATCATCAGGGTGCCGGCCACCGGGAAGCTCATGGTCGGCGCGTGGAAGCCATAGTCAATCAGACGCTTCGCGATGTCTTCGACTAAGACTCCGGCAGTATCCTTGAACGGGCGCGTGTCGATGATGCATTCATGCGCCACGCGGCCGTGCGGTCCCTTGTACAGAAGCGCGTAGTGGCCTTCGAGCCGCTTGGCGATGTAATTGGCGTTCAGGATGGCAGCTTGCGTCGCTGCGAGCAGGCCATTGCCACCCATCATGACGATGTAGGCCCACGGAATTGGCAAGATGGCCGCCGAGCTGAACGGAGCGGCGCTGATGGCCCCTACTTGTGCGGGTTCGCTCGGCCATTCCGAATGACCGGGTAGGAAAGGGGCCAGATGCTTTTTCACGCCGATCGGGCCCATGCCGGGGCCGCCGCCGCCATGGGGGATGCAAAACGTCTTGTGAAGGTTGAGATGGCCGACATCGGCGCCATATTTCCCTGGCTGCGCCAGGCCGACTTGCGCATTGAGATTGGCGCCGTCGAGATAGACCTGCCCGCCGTGAGCGTGAATGATGCTGCAAATTTCGCAAATTGCGGATTCGAACACGCCATGCGTCGACGGATAGGTGATCATCACCGCCGCGAGGCGGTTGGAATACTGCTCGGCCTTATTGCGCAGGTCGGCGAGATCGACATTGCCGTCACTGTCGCAAGTGACAACAACAACATCCATCCCAGCCATGTGCGCGGATGCCGGATTTGTCCCGTGAGCCGAGGATGGGATCAGACAGACGGTGCGTTGCGATTCGCCGCGGCTGGCGTGATAGGCGCGGATCACGAGCAGGCCGGCATATTCGCCTTGCGCGCCCGAATTCGGTTGTAGCGAGATCGCATCATAACCTGTGATCTCACAAAGCTTCGCGGAAAGGTCGGCGGTCAGCTCGGCGTAACCCCGCGCTTGGTCCGCCGGCACGAACGGATGAATGTTGGCGAATTCCGGCCAGGTCATGGGAATCATTTCAGTGGTCGCGTTGAGCTTCATCGTGCAGGAGCCAAGCGGAATCATGCTGCGGTCTAGGGCCAGGTCGCGATCGGAAAGCCGCCGCATGTAGCGCAGCATTTCCGTTTCAGAACGATACAAATGAAAGACGGGGTGGGTCAGGAAGTCGCTGCGACGGACAAGTTGCGTCGGGATCGCGTTGGCCGTTTGCGCGCTCAACTTTTCGAACGACAGAGGAGCCGGGTGAGCGTTGGCTTGAGCGCCGAATGCCCGCCATACCGCTTCAATCACGGCCGGCGTAGTGGTTTCATCGCAGCTGATGCCGATGCGGGCCTGCGCGCCGGCGCCGATTTTGCGCAGGTTGATCGCGCTCGACCAGGCATTCTCGAGAATTTCGGATTGGCGCGCGCCCACCTCGACCGTGACCGTATCGAAGAACGCAGCTTGCTGCACGCGCCAGCCGAGCGCCGCCAGTCCCTTGACCAAAGTCCCGGCAGTACGATGGACCTTTTCCGCAATGTGCTTAAGACCGCCCGGGCCGTGATAGATCGCATACATTGCGGCGACCACGGCGGGAAGAACTTGCGCGGTGCAGATGTTGGAGGTCGCCTTCTCGCGGCGGATGTGCTGCTCCCGCGTTTGCAGAGCGAGCCGATAGGCGGGCTGGCCGCGGCAATCGACCGACACGCCGACAATGCGACCTGGAAGCGCGCGCTTGTACGCATCCTTGGTTGCGAT
>Ga0137371_10003324_pt1 | contig 12670 bp, 9 predicted proteins | sample SagtaG_7_FD_104919 | JGI IMG/M metagenome (GOLD analysis project Ga0137371, IMG submission 104919) | Vadose zone soil microbial communities from Sagehorn Ranch, Mendocino, California, USA - Sage1_R_40_16 metaG | ecosystem: Environmental > Terrestrial > Soil > Vadose zone | place: USA: California... | reverse complement strand
TCTATTACGAGAGTAGGAACTGATGTGTTTACCTAACCCCCGTGCCCGAAAGCCCTTGTGATTCATCCATAGGGATGAAGAGCTCGTTACTTTTTGGGTAGGAGAGCAGGAGAATGTCTAGAACAAATGCTCTTGACAGGAGATAGCCGAATGCTGTAGAGTAAATCTGATGAGGGAGGCATCCAAGAGCAACCGGAACGTGTTCTCTCTTTGCCACGCTCATGTGGCCCGGCGCCCAAATAGCGGAGGAAAGTTCTGATGCAAACCATTCTCAGTCATCCAAGCGTCCAGTGAGCGGCAAAAGCATGTCTAAAAAGCAGCAATCCAAAAAGCTCGAAAAAGCAACGGAACACCAGCAACCGAGGAAAACCTATCAATTTCGCCTGTATCCTACGAGCAGACAAAGCAAGGCGCTTCAGAAATGGCTCGGCTTGTGTAGTGACGTGTATAATGCTGCCCTTGATGAGCGCAAAAGTGCGTATCGCATGGTAGGCACCTCACTGTCCTATGCCCATCAATGTGCTGAATTGCCCGAATGCAAAGAAGTCCGTCCAGAACTGCGTGAGGTTCCGGCCCAGGTGCTTCAGGATGCAGTGAAAAGAGTGGATCGGGCCTTTGACGACTTTTTCCGGCGCGTTGAGGAAGGGCAGAAGCCTGGGTTTCCCCGCTTTAAATCCCGTTTCCGCTATGATTCCCTCACCTTCAAACAGTACCAGAATAGTTTTGATGTGCTCCCAGGCAACAAGAAGAACAAGGGAACGCTGGTGCTTGCCAAATTGGGACATGTCAAAATGGTGATACACCGGGCCATCAAGGGGACGCCAAAGACAGCCATTGTGAAACGCACCCCGACGGGGAAATGGTTTGTGAATATCAGCGTAGCAATCGGGGATGCACAGAGAGACCAGCAGCTTCAGGCCATGCCGCCCTCTTCCGAAAAAGTAGGGATTGATGTGGGACTGAAGACCTTTGCCTATCTCTCCACTGGGGAGGAGATTGCCAATCCGCGCTTCTTTCGCACGGAAGAACAAGCCCTGGCACGCGCCCAACGTCGCCTCTCCAAAGCACCCAAGGGCAGCGCAAAGCGGAAACACCGCCGCAAGGTCGTGGCACGTGTCCACGAGCGGATCAAAAACCGAAGAGAGAACTTCATTCGTCAACAGGGTGCCACTCTGGTCAAACGCTTCGGCTTTATTGCGGTCGAAGCGCTTGTCGTGCGCACTCTGGTCAAACATCCTAAACTGGCAAAATCGATTGCCGATGCGTCGTGGTCGAAGTTCTTCACGCACCTGCTCTGTAAAGCGGAGGAAGCTGGCAGAGAAGTGGTGCGGGTAAACCCTGCATACACGAGCCAAACCTGTTCGGCGTGCGGGCACCGCCAACCGATGCCACTCTCCGTGCGGGTCTACGAATGTCCCCATTGTAGTCTCGTGATCCACCGAGACCATAATGGGAGCCTCAATATCTTAGCAGAAGGGTTGCAAGCCTGTGGACGAGCAGGCCGAGTCGTTCCAGAAGCCCCCGGCTTGTAGCCGTGGGGAGTCGTCACTCGCAATAGAAGGAGCCTGTATGTCCGGGCAGCGTAGGTTCGAGTTTGCCCTGGCGACGGAGGCGGACGATAGTGAGCTCCGCGCATTGCTCCGCCATATATCGATGCCGGGCAATATTACCCTCGCCTTTCTCCGCGAACCCTCGTTTTTTCTGGCCGAGCAGGCCGGGAGCGCTGCAAGCCAGGTGATCACCTGCAAAGACCGCCAGAAGGGACAACTGGTGGGCATGGGCAGCCGGAGCATACGGTGCGTGTACATCGATGGCAAGCCGGCAAACGTAGGCTATCTGAGCATGCTTAGAGGCGTCCCGCAAGCCCGCAGCAATATCGGGCTGGCACGCGGCTACCAATACCTCAAGGAACTTCATGGCGACGGCGCTGTCCCTTACTACTTCACAAGCATCATGGATGACAACACTGATGCGAAAGCTCTTTTGACCAGCGGGCGCGCGGGACTTCCGGTCTATAAACCCGCCGCGCACCTCATCACCTACCTTATTCCACTCATAAAAAAACGCGGGAGGCAAAAGTTTCGTAACGAGGTGAGCAGGGGGAATCCCGGTCTACTCCCGCAGGCTGTTGCATTCCTCCGGGAATGGAACGGTCGCTATCAATTCGCTCCTGTGTACACGCAGCAAGACCTGCTCGGTCAAAGCAACCTGCTCCCCGCTTTTTCCTGGGAGAATTTGTATGTGTATCGCGAAAATGGGAAGGTTCTGGGAACGCTGGGAGTTTGGGATCAGCAGTCGTTCAAACAAACCGCCGTTACGGCCTACTCCCGTAGGATGGAAGTCATACGCCCATTTTACAATCTGTTCGCCTATGTTCGGGGCATCCCTCGCTTACCACGCGCCGGGGCGAACATCAACATCTTGTACGCGGCATTTTTGAGCGGGGTCAAGTCCGTTTTCGCGGAGTTGCTGAAGCAGGCGTGCATAGACTGGTCCGGCAAGGATTATGATTACCTTTCCATAGGTTTCTGCGAGGACAATGAACTCTCCTCCATCGCGTCTCGTTATGCTACTCAACGCATTGCAAGTACCCTGTACATCGTCTACTGGCAGGATAGCGGCGTGTTACTTCCCGAGACGAACAGGCCTGTACATCTGGAGATTGCAACGCTTTAGCCGGTGCCGGAGGTTCTGCGACTCCGTTCATCGGAGTTGGCGAATGTCGCGAATGCACAGACCAATAGATGCCGGTACCACTACGAGCAAACCGGAGAGCGCGAAAACTTGGGCCGGCCCTATGTGGTCTGCCAGCAAGCCCGCCAGGACAAGCCCGCCGGGCAGTGTGGAAGCTACCCCCAGCTGCGTTATGCTGCTGACGCGGCCCAGTTTGTCGTTCGGCACCTTCTCCTGTTGGAGTGTCCCCCAGAGGATCGTAAAAATTGCCAGGCCAGCGCCGACAAGGGCTGATGCAGCAATGACGATGGCTGGCTCGACGGGTCGGGGCAGTGGTAGAGCGCAAGCGATCAGCGCACAGCCACCGACGAGGACTGCGCCATAGGCAACGATACCGCGCCGCAGCCTGGATGCATTCCCGATAGCAAGAGCGGCAAGAATCGAGCCGACTGCGTCTGCCGTGGCAACAGCCCCTATCAACCAGACTCCCGCGCCGTATACATCGCGAACCAGCCTGGGAAGGGATACCCACATCGCCCCCGCGAAGCCGGCACCGACCAGCGGCGAAGCCAGAACTGTCACCCACAGCCACGGAACGCTGAAGACGTAGCGCAGGCCATCTCGCGCGTCTCTCATTGCACCCCGTATCCCTTGTGAAGCATGATTACGTGCCTCATCCGCTTCGGCAGGATGGGCTGGAACTTCCACTGGTGAAGGCGCTGTGGATGGAGGAAGGCGAAGCGCCAGGAGACAGAGTGCTGAAATACCGTAGGTCAATCCGTCGAAGGCGAAAGCGCTTGCCATACCAAAAAGCGCGGCACAAATTGCCCCGGGCACGGGTCCGAGCAGAAAACCTACGTTCCGGCTCAGCGTATTGAGCGCATTGACCGACGTAAGCGCTTCTGTCTCTACCAGTTGGGGCATAATGGCTTGGTATGCCGGGTCAAAGAAGCTGCTCACAATGCCAAACAGAGGGGCCAGAGCGACGAGGTGCCAGAATTGCAGCAGGTGGGTCCAGCTTAGCCAGGCTACCAGCATGACGATGCAACCGCGCCCCACATCGGCGAACAGCATGAGGAAACGCCGCGATACGCGGTCAGCAATCACACCAGCAAGCAACAGGAACAATATTCTCGGAGCCCACTGCGCGATGAGGATAAGGCTCATCGCCGTGGCCGAGTCGGTCAGGAGCAGGACTTCCCAGGTGATAGCGACACTGAACACGGCATCGCCGAGTACGGAGATGGTCTGGCCCGCCCACAGGAGCATGAACGGGCGCGAACGGAACGCCCGCGCGAAATGCAGCCGCCCGGCTAATGCTGAATGCAAACGGGACGCCTGTCTCATATCGACTGACTCTTGTCGTTTTTCAGCGGGACACCTCCTCTCATGCTGAGAGCGCTTGAGTGTATGCCTTTCCTTCTTCTAAAGGAAGGTCATGTATGTGCTATAATCAATTCACGCTCAGGCAGGAGGACGATCATGACGTATTCGCCTACGGGTACCCGGCGGAAGACAATGTTCCCAAGATCATCGACCTGCTCACGCAGCAGTGGTTTTTCGGCTCGATTGATATCTTTGCCCTCTGCTGCAAGGTAGAGTCCAGCCAGCGATCCTGCGAAGGCCTCGACGCTCTCTGCGAGGTCAGTGATGCTGCCTATCAGCAGGTATTCGCTGCTGCTCGAACGTGAGAGGTGCAGCGACAGGTGGATGGACTCAGCCCGGTACTTGCGGGGCCAGGCTCCCTCAGAGGTGTCACTACGCATCACCAGTTGCGTCTGCTGTGTGACACGCATGGCGAAGATGCGACGCACGGTGGCATGTAGTTCATCGAGTGTGAACACCGGAGAAGAAAGAAGATCCCTGCCTGGCTGAGCCAGGAAGTGGCGTGTATCTGCGGCTTCGATAGTGCATAATGGGCAATCCTGGATGTGGTTCGCAATGCTGAGCTGCTCCCCGGGCGGCAGCAGGTCGACGCAGTAGAGGCTGAGCTTTGTGCTATCTGGACACTGACTCCGATAGAGGCGCGAAACGAGCAAAGCATGGGTGCGTTTGTACCTGGCAAGGCGCTGCTGGCAAGTGGCACACTGCTCAAGGTGCCTGCTCGCCTCTGTAGATAACCCTTCACCGTCGAGGGCACATCGTAGCAGCTCCTCATTATCAGGAGCCATAGGGTGCAAACAGTCCATCGTTCATAGTCCTCGTCCTAGCAGCTTTGTAGGGTATTAGCCTGACCAACCCTGTGTGGTGTATCACTGTATGAACGCCTCTGACAAGGTTTTTTGTGTATGACTTGACACCTCCGATAATTCCATTATATAATCTGTCTATCCAATTAAATTTGGATAGACAGATTATATAATATCTCGTCCCGGGGCTCATGTCTAAGGAGGTATATTGATGCAATACGAACGCCGGTGGCTGGCAGTTGTCGCCCTTGGCCTCTCGCTTTTTCTTTCCGCCCTGGATGGGACCATTGTTGCCCTGGCTTTGCCAACGATTGCACGCCATTTTCAGCTCTCCGATAGCCTGGCATCGGTGGTGACCTTGAGCTATGCGATCCCTCTGACCTTGCTCATCCTCCCAGCGGGAGACCTGGTGGGTCGCTTCCGCACGCTTCCTACCTTCCTGATCTCGGTGGTGGGCTTCGGCCTGGGCAGTCTCATCTGCGGCCTGGCATCGAATTTCGCGCTGCTGCTGGTGGGCCGCGTAGTGCAGGGGTGCTTTGGAGCAGTGATTGCCACGCAAGGCATCGCGGTGGCCGCAGCCGTCGTCTCGCAAGCCGAGCGCGGGCGGGCCATGGGTCTCATCGGTGCGCTCGCCCCTCTAGGAGGGGTCGCAGGCCCAGGCATTGGCGGCCTGCTCCTGGCGAGTTTTGGCTGGTCCTCCATCTTCTTCGTGAATGTGCCTATCTGCCTGCTGGCAGCCCTGCTGGGGCTCTTCAGCTTACGTGGTGTGCGCCTGGGAGAGAGACGGTCTGGCAGTGCCTATCGTCAGATGGGGGGATTGTTGCGCCATCCGCCGTTCCTGTGGGGACTGCTGGCATTTTTCTGCAGTGTGACGGTCGGTGGTGCCCTCTACTACCTCTTACCGTTTGATATGAGCAGTGTGCAGCACATCGCTCCAGCGCAGGCTGGCGTGATCCTGCTCTGTGTCCCACTGGGGATGGGAGTGATGGGGATAGTGGGCGGCTACCTGACTGATCGCTACGGAGCACAGCCGTTCATCCTGACAGGCTCAGGTCTGCTGTTGGTCGGCTTGATCGCCCTCACCCTGATTGTCCAGGCCCCGACAGCTGAACTCGATCTCGCCTGGCGACTGCTGCTGAGTGGGATGGGAATTGGCCTGTTTACCGGCCCCAACCAGACGCGCCTCATGAGCGTTGGCGCGCGGGAAATGATGGGAGCCGCCAGCGCGCTCTCCAACCTGGTGGCCCGCCTGGGAACGGTCTGCGGTCCGTTGGGAGTGGGTCTCCTCTGGACGTTCCTCGCCAGCGAATCTGCCCAGATGATTGTGGGGATCCTGCTCATCGATGGGTTCGCGGTGCTCAATCTGCTCTTCGCCTGGTTGTCAATACAGAGGAGAGCACGCGGCGTTTCGACAGAGGAAGAGACTGAAACGACAAGCAAGAGGATATTCAATGCAGAAGCAAAGTGAAGGAGAACGCATTGGGTCGCAGCAGGTCAGGCAGTTCGTCAACATCAAATAATGACTCGATTGTTACAGGCAATGAGGATAGTTTTATAGGCATGAGTATCCTGCATATACCATTATTCGCATCACCCATCCCAAGAACTCTTGGTGTGGGCTTTCATAACGTAGGCAGCGAAGGAGTGTTACGTGCCTCTAATGAGGCCATGATCAAATACGTACAGCACTACTATGGAGAAAGATGCGGTCATCTCCCTCTAAATGCCGGGAATATACGAGCAGTCGTGAGTTTATCCACGCCAGAGATCCAGGCCCAAATGACCTATCTCAGCGTGCTCTTTGGCAAAGACGTTACTCCTACCACATTTGACGAACTCAAAATGGAAAAGGAGAAAACGCCAGGACTGGTACCGTTGGTCGTGCCGTACATTAATGTTCCTGAAATAGAGACACGCCTGCGAAATGAACTTGGAGCAGAATCATGGGGCCTCCCGGGAAAGATGACCCATGTGCTGAAAAACAAAGCAAGCTTTTATCAACTGGTTGATGAGTTTGGCCTGGAAGGCCTTTATCCCCCTGATTATACGATCGCAAGTATATATGAGGTTGCCAGAGAGGCAGAACTTTTTCTCCGCCGGGTAGAGGATGCTTACAAGAAGGCGGGAGTAGCAGAAGCCTATCCCTTGGGAGTGATGCTCCGGGCAGCCGAGGAAGATGGCAATTACGGCTGCTGCCTGGTCTATGAAAACGCAGGTGGTATCATTGTCGTACAAGACGGAGACGCCGACCACGCTCAATATTATACACGGTGGCAAGAGGCATTAGCTGTGTCACAAGCACATCTGGCAGCTACCATGAACGTGCAGAAGGAAGCCAGGGTCGTGATCAGCCGGTATATAGACTTTGTCGATTCGCCCGGCATATCTGTAGTGATTGTAGAGAATCGAGTAGAGTCACTCGGATGGAATGGCCAGTTGCAAAAGCCAGGTAGTAAAGCATGCATTGGAACAAGTACGTATATTCCCAGGAATGCATATATGCAGCGCGTGCAGCAAGAATATGAAGAACTAACAGCCGTGTTCTTTGAGGCCCTGTTAAGAAGGACAGCTCAGCACTGCGGTGTGAAGTTTGCCTCTATCAGAGGCGTGGCAAACCTGGATATCATGATCCCAGGACAACTGGAAAAAAGACTACAGAGACAAAGAAAGCAACCAGTGGGCAATTATCTAGCAGAATGTAATCCTCGCTGGACAAACTATACTGATGCCATTATGACCATTCTAGGAGCTAACCGAAGAGAGCAGACCATCTATAACATGAAGGCAGCCGTTTCAGCAGGAATTTGTACTATCGATAAACATCCCCTGCCCAAAAACGTAGACCCTCAAAGCGTAAGAGCATGCATCACCGAGAGAGATGATGTTTTGAAGCAGGAAGGAACGAGGATAATTTGCCGCATGGCAAAAAATCCTATGGGCTTGATCTTTGCCGGAGACGTAGCAAGAGCACAGCAAGAGGTCAATACCGTTCTTACGCTGCTCTCTCCTGAAAAGGCCTTATAAGCATATCTCCTTCGCTTCGGGGCGCGCGGGTTCAAAGCCCGGGTCCTGCTCTTTCCACTGGCGCTATTCTTGAGCAATCTGCAGGAATTTGCCATAGTGTGCCTCTTGCCAATCCCCACGCGCCCCTTCTCCCTGCTCGATAATGGTCTCGATGGCTTTGACCGCCGAGGCCAGGTCGGTGACCTGGATGAGCTCAGGCCAGTCATATCTCATTCCGTGAGGCACGTTCTGACTCTCTGCCCCCTGAGACATAGAGCAGGAGGGGAGATCAGTGACCGTCCAGGTGCCGATATACTTGATGAGGTATGCATGATAGGGGGCGAGCAGATCGCGCACCCGCTCCATCTGCTCAGCCCTGGGCAGATGAACAATAAGGATATAGTGCCCTCGACGTGCCGCGTGCAGGTATGCATCGCCAAAGAAGCCCTCATCGGTTGAGGCGAAGAAGCGCAGAAGCGTCTCTGAGAGGCCGTTCTTCTGCTGGAGCCTGTGTTCAACCGCTGCAGCGAACTCCTGGCCTGCAAAGAGGTAGATGTCCCGTGCATCGTAGCCTGCGGCTTGCAGCGCGTGAACGGCTTGCTCAGCCTGTCGCAGGTCGTCGATCACGCTATGGACATACTTTCTAGGAAAAGGTGCCGGGGGAAACGTCTGCCGAGAGGGCAGAGACGACTGTGCATGTCCATCATAGGTAGTTGGGTAGTTCATAAGTCATAACCTCCATTCCATTGCTGTTATTGTGTTCTTGTTCTTTCACTGGTTCATCTGTTCGCGGAGAGGATGCTCTCCCGACATGCATAAAGGTAGCACCAGGTCATTGAAGCTGTATTGGAAAGAGATGTGAGCGTTCCAATGTAGCGACCAAAGGTGCGTTTTCTCCTTGAAGAGGATACAACTCACCTTCCTTGTGTACGGGCCTTGAGCACGAGTCGAGCCTGTCTCCTGAGCGGGCATGAGAACGCTCTCATTTCCTTCCAATATGCTTTTCATCATCCCCTGCTACCCTGACCAATGCGAGGTGGTCGTTTGGGGATCACCCCTTGCTGGAAAAGTAGAAAGACAACGATGGAACTTCCATTGCTCCATCACCTGGCCTCGTGGAGGCCATACACCACTTTGAGAGGATTTTTCGTGATAGACACATATAAAACGTATGCTGTAGAGACACCTGAAGTTCCTGCTCCTACCCAAACGCTCTACAATGAACAAGATGGCAGTTCTCATCGACTCCATGGCCGCCTTCGTTTGCTCGGGCAAGTGCTGCGGTTCGGCCTGGTTGGCGGACTGAACACCCTGGTGGATCTGCTGATTTTGAATGGCCTGCTGTGGCTCTTCCCAACCACCAGTACGCTCATGCTGCTGGCGTATAACTTTCTTGCCTACAGCATGGGTGCGGTCAACAGCTTTCTGCTGAATAAGTATTGGACCTTTGGGTCCAGGCAGAAGATGACCCGCGGAGAACTGGCGCGCTTCACCCTGACCACACTGTGTGGGATCGGGTGGAGCAGCGCTATTCTCTGGCTCGCCAGCACGCTCCTTCACCCCATCCTGATCAACGCGATGGTGTGGGCCAATGCCTCGAAGGTGGTGGCCATTGCCGGCACCGCGCTCATCTCCTATCTGGGCATGCGCCTGTGGGTCTTTGTGAGCAAAGCGCAAAAAGAACAAGCGCGGTTCCCTGCACATGTACCAGCGTACAGCAATGCCTGTGATGAACATGGAGCATGGTTACCCGGAGAGAGACGAGACACCACCGGTGAACACGAGCAGTGTCAGGAGAACGAGGACGGGGATAAGAACGAAAGCTTCCATAGCCTCTCGATTGTGCTCCCTGCCTACAACGAAGAGGCCTTGATCGGCACTACGCTTGAGCATGTCTTGCACGTGCTGGCAGGATGGGTGAAGGAATTCGAGGTGATTGTGGTCAATGATGGCAGCACAGACTGCACCGGGGCTATCGTCTCCGCCATTGAGGAGGCAGAGCCGCGCGTCAGGGTCGTCACCCATCAGCGCAATCAGGGCTATGGCGCCGCGCTGGCAGATGGCTTCGCCGCCGCTACGAAAGAGTTGACGTTTTTTATGGACTCCGATGGGCAATTTGATATTCGTGACCTGGCCCGGCTACTTCTCTTCATCGATGCATACGACGCGGTGATCGGCTATCGCCTGGAGAGGCAGGACTCGTGGATGCGCAAACTCAATGCCTGGGGCTGGAATGTCCTCATCAGGAGGGTTCTGGGGATACAGGTACGCGATATCGATTGTGCCTTCAAACTCTTACGCACCGACTTCCTACATCAGCACCCGCTCGAAACGCGAGGAGCGATGATCAATGCCGAGTTGCTCTACAGGCTGACACGTGCCGGCTACACCTATCGGGAAGTCGGCGTCCAGCACCTGCCGCGCCGGGGAGGGCGCGCGACGGGAGCTAACCTGCGCGTCATTACGCGCGCCTTTGGTGAGCTTTTCATCTCTGCCCGCGAGTGGCGGCGCGAGGAAAGAGCACATGCTCAACGCCTATTCATTTCCGGACATCATCCATTTCAGAAAGGACCTATACCGCTATGATTGCAACAACTGCGATCACGAGAGAAAACCTGCCCGAGCAACCGGCAGTGCCGAACAAAAACGGCTGGCCGCCGCATGGGCCCCGGCTGGCCCTGGCCGGGGTCATGCTCGTCTCGATCTTCATGAACTTTTACCAATTGGGGCAAAATGGCTTCGGCAATCTTTATTATGCAGCCGCGATCAGGAGCATGCTCGACAGCTGGCGGAATTTCTTTTTTGTCGCCTTTGACCCCGGCGGCTTTGTCTCGATTGACAAGCCGCCGCTGGGTTTCTGGTTGCAAGCGGCCAGCGCCAAAGTTTTCGGCTTCACGCCTTTCAGCGTGTTTTTGCCGCAGGCGCTGGCCGGAGTGCTGTCGGTCTTGCTTCTCTATCACCTGGTGCGACGCCATTTCGGCGTCGTGGCAGGCCTGCTGGCCGCATTGGCCCTGGCAATTAGCCCGATCAGCGTGGTGACCAACCGCAATAATACCATCGATAGCATGCTGGTGCTCGTGATGCTGCTGGGGGCCTGGGCGGTGCTGCGGGCGGCAGAGTCGGGCAAGCTGCGCTGGCTGCTGCTCTGCGCGGTGTTCGCCGGTCTCGGCTTCAATATCAAGATGCTGGAGGCTTACCTCGTCGTACCTGCTTATGGCCTGCTGTACCTGCTAGCCGCACCCAGGCGCCTGCGGGTGCGTATCGCTCATCTGGCCCTGGCGGCGCTGCTGCTGCTGACCATCTCGCTCTCCTGGGCTGTCGTGGTCGACCTGACCCCGGCGGCGAGCCGGCCCTATGTTGGTTCCAGTCAAAACAATTCTGAGGTCGGCCTGGCGCTTGGCTACAATGGCATCCAGCGCCTGCTGGGACAATTCGGCTTTGCTAGAAGCAATGCTGGCAATAGTACGAGTAATACGAGTGGGAATACGACCGGGTCATTCCCTCCAGCTGGCACGGGGAGTGGCACATTCCCTGGAGACTTCCCCCGGCCAGGGGCCGGGACAATTGGCGGTGGTATTGGTGGCAGCAGCACCGGTATGTTTAATACAGGCAATCCCGGGTTGCTGCGGCTCTTCAACGAGCCGTTGGGTGGACAAATCGTGTGGCTCTTACCAATGGCTCTGCTGGGCATACTGGCACTGGCGTGGCAGCATCGCCCGCACTTCCGTGATGATCCTCAGCAGCACTCGCTGATCTTGTGGGGCACCTGGCTGCTGACGATGGCCGTCTTCTTCAGTGTGGCGACCTTCTTCCACCAGTACTACCTGTCCACATTTGCCCCCGCCATCTGCGCCCTCTTCGGCATTGGCGTGGTCATGATGTGGCGGGATTACCGGCGTTCCGGCTGGCGCGGCTGGCTGCTGCCCCTTGCGCTCCTGCTGACCGCTCTTGAGCAGATACACATCATCGTGAGCGATCCCTCCTGGGGGACGTGGCTGATCCCGCTGATCGCCATCCCGTGCGCGCTCACAGCAGCGATCCTGTTCGCAGCCCGTTTGCTCCCGCGTCTCGGGCTGAACGTGCGCGTCGTAGCATCAGCGCTCTGTATCGCTCTGCTGGCGCTGCTGCTGACCTCGGCGGTATGGTCGGCGATCCCCGTACTGGCGAACGAGACGGCAAGCCTCCCTGTCGCCGGACCGAGCGGGCAAACCGGCAGAGGCCTGGGAGTGGGAGGAAGCAGCCGCGTGGATACGGCGCTCATCAAGTACCTGGAAGCGCACAAAGGCAGCGCGAAATACCTGGTTGCCGTGGTCAGTTCAAACGAGGCGGACGCCATTATCCTGGCGACCAATCAGCCGGTCATGGCGCTGGGCGGGTTCTCCGGCAGCGACCCCATCTTAACGACGACCCAGCTCGCTGCACTGGTCAAGAGTGGGGCGGTAAAGTTCTTCTTGATTAACGGTTCCGGCGGTGGAGGTCCAGGCGGCAGCAGCCAGAGCGCGCTGATTACCTGGATTGAGCAGCATGGCACGGTCGTCTCGTCGAGCCAATGGCAATCAAATTCGAGCAGCGGTTCCGGTGGCTTTGGCGGTTCTGGGCAGTTGTACGAAATAACATCAGTGTCATGAGAGCCGGGATTCTTTGGATGAGATATGAGGAATCACATTCTATTCCAATAGATTTCACCAAAACCGCGGCAGGATGCCCCGGGCTTTAGCCCTAGGGAGGAATGCGGCGTTCCTTATCTGGGGCAAGGGATGGGCGTCTCCTGTCTCTTGCCCTAGTGACAATATCATTCAATGGTA
>Ga0137371_10003312_pt1 | contig 12702 bp, 7 predicted proteins | sample SagtaG_7_FD_104919 | JGI IMG/M metagenome (GOLD analysis project Ga0137371, IMG submission 104919) | Vadose zone soil microbial communities from Sagehorn Ranch, Mendocino, California, USA - Sage1_R_40_16 metaG | ecosystem: Environmental > Terrestrial > Soil > Vadose zone | place: USA: California... | reverse complement strand
TCCATAAAAGTTTTAGTTTTTTGTTGTTGTAAAGTGAAATAAATAAAAGAAATTTGTGGGGGGGTTTTTTGAGAAAAAAAAAAAAAAAAAGGCAGCGAAAACGGGTTTAGAGTGGCGCCATTGGATGTACAGTAGCATAGAAACACAATACAATAATTTTTATGGCAATCCAAAGACATTTCAAGTGGTTATGTGGTGTGGCGTCGTCGGCGCCATGAAATCGATAAGCGAGAGTGCAGGCGCATGGACGTGCGAGTGGAAAAATCGCAAGATATTATAGCTAAAAAGTGCTTTATCTATAATTTCGCCCGATCGGGTACAGCGCGAAAAATCACAAGTGATGAAGAGGACCCCCGCGCGCGAGGAGCGGGAAGTAATGGATCTGTACAGCAGCACTTGAGTCGGTGGGTTGGGCGGCGTGGCGCTGGCCAATTCGGTTATGCAAGGGCGGCATATATCTACCGATAAGGCTAAGCGGCAGTTCTCCTGACCGCACCGACCGTCGACGACAATGGATGTGCTGACTATTCTATCGGACTTTCGAATAGCCATTTGCAAGGCTTGCAAAGTGGCAGTGCTACCCAGTCAGATTTACAATCATTATGGCAGCAAGAAACACCGGCTAGACACAGCAACCCGACGGCAGATCCAATCGGAAATCTCCCAAAGGCAAGACTTGATCGAGAACGAAGAAGATTTGATTCGTGAATTGACACTGCCGTCTCCGAACACGGCTCCGTTATCCAGCTTGATATTGTACAGCGACGGACTAGCATGCACAGTTGAAGAATGCCGATATATTTGTCGCACGATTCAAGGCATTCAAAGGCATTGCCGCATGCAGCATGGATGGATCAATGAGCAGGGAAGAGGAGGATCGCTGGCTAGTCGATTGCAAGCAAGAACTATGGAGCGGCCATGGCGCGAATCGGTGCACTGTCAGCGCTTCTTCAGCCATGGCCCACGGCAAGAATATTTCGAAGTGAAAGAAATGGCAAGACAGGAAATAGCGGGCGGTATGTGGGGAGAAGCACGGCGGTTGGCGGTAGAAGGGCTGGCCCGAGCCGAAGCGAAGCAAAGACAGATGATCAGTGCCGGCGAAGAGTTGGAAGTTAGCCCATGGTTAAAGCGAACGGGGTGGATAGATCACTTGGCTGGCCATGATCGAGCTGAGCTACTAAAGACGGTGCAGGTAGGAGAGGAAGCAATTCTGGGGAGGATGTGTCAATCACTTAGTCGGACAATCGATCGAGCACAGGAGACAGCAATACCGTGTGTGATTGGACGGGCAGCTTTATTCAAAATTAATTCGAAGGAGCGGGGGAAGAAAGCAAGTGCACCATTTGAGGCACGCATGGAAGATGACAGCAAAAAGAGGTATAAAGACGTGTGGAGAAAGCTGTTATGCTATATAATGCGGACGTATGAAAGAGGGGAAGAGCGGCCAAATTATCGATTAACGACGGGGCAGTACGATGCGTTGAAGAAATTTAATGAAGCTGCGGAGGAGCAGGGTGAGGGTGAGGGTGAGGATGAGGATGACGATGACGATGACGAACGACGGCTTCAAGATCAGCTGGATCGACGGTGCTTGGAGGTGTGCGTACAATTGCTAGATCATAAGTTGGGCGATCAAGAATACAGTAGCGCAATCATTAGTGGATTGGCAGTACTGGGATTGCGCGGCGATGGTGGTTGGGCTGACGTGGAGACATACACACCCATATTATCGGCGGTTATCAAGATAGCACGCATGCTAGTACTGCAGCAGGCATACGAAATCAGACAGGATTGGATCAGACAATGCATTCAGGAGCATGGGCCCGACAGGCAAAGGGCTGAAGAGCTGGCTCCCAGCCATTACCAGCTGGTGCATGAAATGTCGGACCGGTTTATGACGGTAATAAGCGGGGATGGACAACCAACGCCAATGGATTGGATGTTTGACACGCGAACATACGGTCTCAAGATCCGGTACACCAGCAGCGCAGAGGGAGTAATCGAGTGGATTGGGGATCGGATATGCTATTCAACAATCGAGCTCAGCATGGGGGGGTTACGACAGATGGTGCATGGGCTGGTTCAAACAACGAGGACAAGACTGATTGAGGAGTTGCTGTTGCTGCCGGTGGATGAATGTGGGGAGGTGGCAGCAGGGGCTGAAGCTCTGTTGCCACGAATTAACTGGGGAGGATTGCGTGATAACCCGGTACAAAAGGAAATGGGATGGAACTTTTTAAAAGACCCGCGAAACGAATTTGCGGTTGATGGCGAATGGTGGCTGTTTGAGAGGGTATTTCAAGAAGGGAATATCAGAGGGAAGTTTGTTGATAGCGGCAGCGAGGAGTTGCGCTGGCTAGCAAGCGGGGTAGATGGGTATGGGCGGGCAGTCGAGACATTCAAGGAAGAAGTTATGATGTTGATGCATATTACCGGAGGCCAACCGGGTCGCGGGCCGGAACTACTGAGTATACGACATTGTAACAGCGCTAAGGGAGGGCAGAGGAACATTTTTGTTGAAGATGGGCTGATGTCGTTCGTGACGGGTTACCACAAGGGCTACCGGATGACTGGGGATGTGAAGATTGTGCACCGGTATTTGCCGCGAGAGGTCGGGGAACTGCTGATGTATTACTTGTGGTTGGTGGTGCCATTTTGGAAAAAGCTGAAGGTAGTTATCGACCGGGTAGACGAGTTCACGCCGTTCTTGTGGGGTCAAGATACGCCAGCAGGAGAAGAAAGAGGGATGACAGGAGTGGAGAAAAAGTGGACATCGGATCGGTTGCGGCGGATATTGCAACGAGAAAGCACGGGAAGAATTGGGGTGCGTCTGGGGATTAGCTCATGGAGACATATAGCCATCGGAATCGGGCGGCGATATTTGCGGGCAAATTTTGGCGACTCAGCTGATGATGGCGAGGAGGTGGGAGAGGAAGATGACGATGCGTGGGACCGGCAGGCAGGGCACAGCACGGAGGTTGCTGGGATGTTGTATGCTCGATGGTTGATGGAGGCGCCGCTGGAGACGCAAGGGCGAAGACAGCAATTCCGAACGATTAGCCAGAGCTGGCATAGATTCTTGGGATTTGCTTCATCGAGTAGACACAAGCGCAAAGGGCTGCCATGGGACGACGAAATGCGAGAGGTGCAGCTGAAGCGGTGGAAGGCGATGCGCGAGGTCAACATCTGGAGGCAGCTTGAGCGATTGGAGGGACGCGGGGCACAGTTTCGGGGAGTGCAAGAGGCGGCAGTGGATGCGATTATGAGGGGGGACAGTTTGGTGTTGACGATAATGGGAACTGGAAGTGGCAAGAGCTTGCTGTTCATGTTGCCAGCATCGTGCCGAGTGGCAGGCATGACGGTTGTGGGGGTGCCGTTGATCTCGCTTCGGGGGGATTTGCGGCGACGATGCGAGGAAGCACGGATCCGGTGCGTTGAGTGGGATTGCAGGCAGCCAGACGAAACTGCTTCGATTGTGCTGGTGACTCCGGAGAGTGCGGTGAGCAAGACATTCCGGACGTTTTTGAACCGGGTGCGGGCACAGCAGCGGCTGGATCGAATTGTGATTGACGAATGCCACACGGTACTTGATGCGACAGGAGATTTCCGGCCCAAGCTGTTGCGGCTAGGGGAATTGACGACAGTGGGGATACAGATGGTGTTTTTGACAGCAACGTTGTCGCCGATGGATGAAGGGCGATTCTTCGAGATTATGAGTGTTCGAGCATGCGACGTGCGGGTGTTCAGGGGGGTGACAACGCGGAAGAATGTGAAGTACAGTGTGCAGACATACCGGAATTGGAACAAGGCGGATGAGGAAGTGCAGCAGCTAGTGCAGCAAAAGTTGGAGGAATACGGAGCAGGATGCAAGATTATTATATACTGCGGAGAAATTGAACGAGGGAAGGAGCTGGCGGGTCGATTGTCATGTCCGATATATTATGCCAAGGTCGACAGCAGAGAGGGGAAGCAGAGACTGTTAGAAAATTTTATCAATGGCAAGGAAGCGGTGATGGTGGCGACGAATGCATTGGGACTAGGGATTAACGTACCGGATATTCGACTGGTGATACATGTGGAGCGACCGCGGCGGTTAAGAGACTATGCACAAGAAAGTGGGCGAGCAGGACGGGATGGGAAGGAAAGTGAAGCAATTATTATGTGCAAAAGGGAGAGAGGGACGGAAGAGAGGGAGGATAGAGTTGAGATGTTGGTTGGAGGAAGGTATTGTCGACGAAGGGCGTTAGATTTGACAATGGATGGGCGAGAGGATCGAGTAGAATGTGAAGAGGGAGAGGTCAAATGTGATATTTGTGGGGAAGATGAAAGCGTGGGACAAGAAGACGAAGAAGATGAAGAAGACGAAGAAGTCGAGGAATTTGTCGAGGAAGTTGAGCGGCGTGAGTGGATAAGAAATGTAGGGGTTGAGAAGCAAAGCGAGGTTGAGAGGATAAAATGGCGGTTGATAGAACAGCTGGACAAATGGGGTCGTCAATGTGCATTGTGTTTGGTGGAATGGAAGGAAGACGCAGGAACGCATGTTTTTGCAGAGTGTTCGAAGGAGGAGGCGCATCAAGCAAAGCAGAGCTGTGCAGAGCTGGAGAAGATCCGATATGAAGTATATTCGTGCTGTTTTTTTTGCGGGACGCCGCAAGAAATATGTAAGCGATGGGAAGAAGGAAATGATGGGTGCTGGAAAATGGTGAAGGGAGTGGATTGTCAGTATAGCGGAGTGATAATACCGGCGGTGGTGGCAATACTTGGGGCATCGGACGAGGACAAGTGGGGGCAGCGGTTGAAGGAATGGGGAAGCGAAGATGATGTAGATGTGATGAATGGTGAAAAGGTGCGACAGTGGTTTGGGCGGCGAATTCGATTTGGGAATATGGAGGCAACGCAATTAGTGAAGATATTTTATATGTTATCAACGGAGTGGGAAAGTGAGAGGGATGTTATAGGGTAATACAGGCTTGGATAGAATAATTTACCATTGATCGGCGAGGGATGAATGTGCAAGAGTTCGAGGGCGGACGGGGATATTAACATAATTTCTACGGTCAAAGGGTGGTAAAAGCCAGCGGGTCGACTTCGGTCATTCATCCAGCATATGACAGTGGAAAAACATAGCGATTTATAGGTTCAATTCATGCGGCACAGAGAAAAATTTTGGACTAGAAGAAAGAGAAAAGCGTGTTCTATCTGTATGAGCTAACTAGCAGTGTACCTGAGGATTTTTGGGTAGTACTAACGGGGAGAATAAGGGCAGAACGAGGGCAGAAACGAGGGGAGACGAGGGCAGAAACGAGGCAGAAACAACGCATGAGTGAGGCAGCGGGGGCTGGGTATGAGATGGTGGAACGGCTGGAGCGCGGGACGTGCATAAATGAAGACGTGGTCAGACGCACAGAGACGTGGTCAGACGCACAGAGACGTGGAAAGACGTGTGGAGACGCAGGGTTGCGGCGGCAGAAAATAATGAAAAGTAATAGAAAGAAGTAGAAAGCGGTGGAAAGCAGTGGAAAGTAGCTAGAAATAGTAGAAATGGGTAGAAAGTAGCGGGAAGCGGTGGAAATCAGTAGAAAGTGGCGGAAAGCAATGGAAAATAGTGGTGCAGCAGCGGTTCGGCGGCGGAAAAGAATACAAAGCGGCAGAAAACAGCAGAAAGCAGTGGAAAGTAGAGGAAGGCTCGGGAAAATAGTGGAAAGCGGTGGAAGTCAGTAGAAAATAGCGGAAAATAGTGAAATGGGTAGAAAGCGGCGGAAAGCATTGAAAATAGTAGGAAGCAAGGGAAAGCGGTAGAAAGTAGCGGATCGGCGGTAGAAAAGAATAGAAAACGACAGAAAGCGGTGGAAGATGGGGTAAATAGAGTGAACATCAATAAAACAAAACAAAACAAAACAAAACAAAACAAAACAAAACAAAACAAAACAAAACAAAACAAAACAAAACAAAACAAAACAAAACAAAACAAAACAAAACCCTGGAGGCATTTGAGGTTAGCTCTCAGTTGCGGTTAGGAAATTGAGGCAGAAATTTCGGCATGAATGTATATAGATAGCATCTACTGGACGTGGAGAATTCAGATCCGGCCATGAGAATGCCAGGCTTTGACGGTGTAATTGTGGTGTGTGGTGGTTAATGTGACGATTTTGTAGGTGGTGGGCTCGCTTAGAAAAAGGTGAGGTTATTCATCATCGCGCTCGCTGGCTATGAGTTGCAGCGCTTACGTCGGAATTAAGGCCCATGCTGTTGTCAATGCTCTTGAGCTACACATAGAATACCAATCTCAGGCCTTGCTATATTGACGGTGCAATTTGCTATATTTTTCCATGCAGCGGGCTTAGGAAAAATGACTATCAAAAACACGCGGGACGCCTTACCGCATCGAGATTTTTCATCAGAACACGTGAGAGCGACGCCTTAACGGAATTCACCGTGTGATGCACACTTGCACGCGATGCACAATCACATACAAATTTTGTATGGCAAAATTTCAGCAACACAAAAAGGCCGAATTTCTGCCCAAGAATAATAACAGAGCTTCTAGACGGCCATAGCTGCTTATATACTGACGCTTGAAATTTTAGCATTACTACCTGCGCTGCTAGAGCAATTGAAAATTCACGACTTTTCGCGTTTTTGTATGGGTGTGCATCACGTGCAAGTGTGCATTACACGGTGAATTCCGTTACCGCATCGAGATTTTTCATCAGAACACGTGAGAGTGACGCCTTACCGCATCGAATTTTCATCACATCACGCCTTACCGCATCGAGATTTTTCAATATAACACGCGAGAGCAATGTCTTACCGCATCGAGATTTCGATTAATCAGCTGCAATTACGTTGGGAAGATAGGGGAGACCAGCGCCCTCTTTGTGCTCCCGTGTCCTGAATCTATGGCGCCAGCAAAGAAGGGAAAGGGCGGACGTCCCAGGAAGCATCATTCGGAGGAGGAGCGACGGGAGGCTAACAGGCAAGCCAGCAATCGATATAATCATCAGACCCCAAAGGCGGCACCAGCTTCGCATCCCTTCGTGTACGTTTATGCCGGTGCCATCCTGCAGCAACCGGGCTCGGCCCCACCAACAATCTCTGCCTTAAGAATTCAAACTGGTGAACCGACTGTCCCACCCGATGACGATATTAGCTTTCGACTGGGCGACAGGAACGATGCATCTGAGGCCCTAGAGCCGAAACCGGAACCGGAAACGACGCTAGAGTTTGGGAAAGGAGCGGAAGCTGAGGCAGCAGCCGCTCTTGAGAGCCTACGTTTGTCCCCATCTCTCCCATCACACCCTCCACGTTGACTTCTGACAAGGACAGGACAGGGACGTCGACTAGGTAGCGATTCTAGCGTGGCAGCATGACAGCATCAGCAATTCTATGGTCGCACTGATGCAGCACATCGTCAGCAGTTGGCCGACCAACACTTGGAGGTGGAGGAGCATTGGACGCTGCGCTGATGCAGCACTACGTGGCGCATTGAGACATAGCAACGACGCTGGAATAAGGGGAATATTTGTAATTTACGTGCACGCCTCAAATAATTTATTATCCCGAAGGTATTGCTTGGTGCTAAACAGTATGGTTTTCTCTAGGCGTACGGTGTGCTCGCGTAGGAAACTGGAGCTATTCCTTCTTAATGTTTTTTATCCTTCAATTAACCAACGCCTTACCACATCAGGATTTTGGTCAATCAGCCTATAACTAAGCCTTACCATTTCAAGGTTCCGATCAATCATGGAGAATATTACGAGCGGGAAGATAGGGGGAGACCAGCCCCCATCCCGTCCCCTCTGCCTGAAATCTATGGCGACGGCAAAAGGATAAGGCGGACGTCCTAGGATGCATCATTCCGAAGTGGAGCGACGGGAGGCTAATAGACAAGCCAGCGATCGATACAATCATTGAACTTCGGCGATAGCGGTGGCGGTAGTGTCCTGAATCTCTATGGCGCCAGCAAAGAAACGCGGACGTCCTAGGAAGTATTTTACCGAAGAGGAGCAACAAGAGGCTAATAGACAAGCCAGCCATCGATACTATCATCGGACCTCAGCAATAGCAGCAGCAGCAGCTTCGTCGCCCGTTGTCTACGTTCATGATGCTCGAGCTATCCTGGAGCAGCCAGTCTCGGCTCCACCAACAATACCTGCCTTAGGGATCCAAGCGGATGGGCTGACCATCCCACCTGATGACGACCTTGGCTTTCGGCTGGATGACGACGAGAATAATGCACCTGAAGTTGAGCTGGAGTCGGGGCCTGGGCCGGGGCCTGGATCTGGGCCTGAGCCTGAGCTTGAGCCTGAGCCTGGGCCTGAGCTTGGGCCTGAGCCTGGGCCTGCTCTTAGGCCCACACCGGAACCAGATTCGACGGTAGAGGAGATGGCTGAGGCAGTAGCCGCTCTTGGAAGCCTACGTCTCTCTCCATCTCCCATCGCAACGTCTTCGAGATTGACTCCTGATGAGGACAGGGACGTCGACTGGACAGCAATTCTAGCGTCGCAGCTTCAGCAATTCCATGGCTGCACAGATGCAGTACATCGTCAGCAACTGGCTGACCATGAGTTGGAGGAGGGGGAACATTGGACACTATCAGAGATGGTACAGAAGACTGCAGCCGTCTTTCCCCTTTCGCTCAAATCCGAGGGTATGCAGAAAACGCAAGATGTCAGTTACGATCGAATCTTGTCCTGGGGCAAGCAGCTCATTGGAAAAACGCCATGGTCCAACCGGCTAGGGCCTGAGCCAGCAGATCGTCCACCATGCATCTGTCTCCAGAAGTCCAACAGCCCTTCCGAGCCCACACCGTCTCCAACACTGCAAGCGTTCGATATCGACAGCGTCTTAGGCTTTCCGACAAGCCTGGCTTTTGCAAAGCAAGGCCTAAAGTTCAATCTTTGCCCGCAATTTGTCTCAAATCTAGATGCAGACGTGCATCTGCAGTTGCCAGTTCCTATCGAAGGTGGCGTCACTACGTTGATGCCATTGCACAAAGTCCCACATTGCCAGCTGGGTCGGCTCGGTGGCATGGAGGAAGTTTGCATCTACGTCTTTTTCCCTGGTCTCTTCGGACAGATCGCCAAGACATTACCCAAGCAGGAGCTGCTGCAGCGTTGGGTCGACGCTGTGTTGCTGCCAACGATCTATAGCCAAGTCGATGCGACTACTAGTCAGCACTATCCTGCCTCGTATCGTCACAGCAAGATGAATAGTCGAGCTAAGAATCTCGAGACACTCTCCAAGAAGGACAAGTCGGCATATCAGCATCAAGCTCTATATCACTATCTCCAGGCGGACGTCTTGGAGGAAGTGTGGGCGATCGTGCAGGCTTCCACCGATGAGCCAGGCTTTCGTCAATTCCAAGGAGCGCAGCTGTTCCTCAACGGCAAAGGAATGAAGGTGCTGACAGCGCATCCGACGTGGTCAGAGACCTGGACTGCATGGCTCTCCCGCTGGGAGACGGTGGTTGATTCTCGATTCCTGCCAGATAACTGCTGCTACGTCGATCTGGGTAAGGAAATCTGTCATCCCAGCACGTATCTGGACAGAGCTTCAGTCAGCAGTTCTGCGACAGGGCCACAGACCTTACTGTGGCGATCATGCTGCTTGGAATCGTATTGGACTTGGATCAACAGCCACAGTGCGGAGACAACTATTGGAACCAGATCGAAGTACAACACTGCTATGCTTCGAGATGCGTCAGGCATGACGATTTGCACCAGGACCGGCTCGACGGCTCAACAGCAAGGATTGATCTACAGCCAGTTCTACAACAGCGACAAGGAGATCTTTGATGCAGCTAAGACTTATCCATTTACCAATGGTGCGCTTGAAATCTTGGCCCTGGATCGCAGAGTGCGGCAGACATGGCAGAGCGTGACGGCGAGCCAGAGATACAACGCCGACACGCTCCTGAGGTCTTACTTTAGCAGCAAAGCCCGCTGCCACGAAGGGCTCACCAAGTCGTACTATAAGTCCTTCGGAATTCGGGAGGAGCATCGAGTCAGCATCGCCTTTGCCCGGCGTCTCGATGACCACATGCAGATACAGGAGGGGGTTCAGCCTCGACGGCAGCCATACTGGCAACTAGGGAGCCGGTCATACCTGCGATTCTTATATCATAATCTCAACAAATTCCTAGCCGTGTTCGAGTACATTTACGTAACGCAGAATGTTGACTTTGTCAGTTGGGAGGCCAGCAAGATGATGATCATGCTCCTTCGCATGGCTCGACTTTGCTACGGCAGCCATAGATATTCGCAAGAGGTGGCGGTCTGGTGGGACAAACGAACATTCTCTCAGGGGGGTCGAACCTTCTATGGACTTGGAGTTGGAGACACTATGGCACAACATGGCTATGGATTCCTGAAGGATCGATTTGACTGGAAAGGGCTGCGGCTGGAGTCAAAGTACAGTGACCACACGCTCTTCGGAAACGTTCACATGGAACGGGCTTACTACAAGCGCTGGGTGGATCTCAAAAATATCAAGGACGACTTCCTCCTGATTGAAAAGCTAGGTCGATGGCTTGAAGTTGCTATCAAGCTACAGAACCGTGCTATGCGCGACTTCATATTAGAGGGGATGCTGTGGGTCTGCCTCGAACACTTCAGAAAGGAGGTCTTCTATTCGATCAAGGAATCTGTTGATCCCGACTATCTCGAAGACGCTCTGGCTGGGCAGATCCTGCTCTGCAAAGACAACCTGGATCGAGTGTTGGTGGAAAGGCCTCACGTTGTTGACGGGAACAGAATGCGATTCAAGGATGCGTATGATTTTGTGGCTTTTCTTTGGGAATTTGACGATAAGCTGGAGCGAAAGCATTGGGAATGCAAAGGATATCGACTGTTGTATCGTCGAGTGTTGAGCACGCTGCATGCACACGCGCCCCGGGTTATAAGACAGTGGCGAGAGGAACTACATGAGTTGTTCCTGCAGACCAACTGGATAGTCCCTTATCCCAATCATCTGGTGTTCTGGCAGCGTACCAAGCAGAGCGAACGGATGTGGCTGAGTCTGTACAACGGCAGTGTTAGTGCGAATCTGGAGGATGACAGGCAGATGAGTTGGAATGTCCTCTACACGGTGGGGAAAAACAGCGCATGGATTGTTGGACGAGGCGTCCATCAGCATCTTCAAGGTTGTCCGTCAGTGTCGCCAGTATATAAAGCCATCAGCTGGGGCGAGATTTTTGATGAATTCATGGAGATAGAGTATGGAGGCGCAGCGTAGGGGGAGAGGCTGGAAAGATATGGAAGACGGGACTCCGCGTGGCTGCAGGATTCGACTTCTTCGGCAAAGGAATTATTCGAGTACACTGCTAGGTAGCATATACAAATAGAACAGGCTTTCCTCTTTCCGAACTAGAAATCATCTCCGTAGCACGTGGGTTGAAGCTATAGATGGGCAGGTGAAGTTGTGGAGATGTAGGTGATGCTCGCGTAAAAGAGGTGCGGCCCGGCCATCTTCCGTAATTATTCTTCGCGATATTTCGCTATTATTCTCCACTAACAGTGGCTTAGCAAGGCTTAAAACCAGGCAGCGCAAAAACGAGCAGCAGAAGTCCAGACGTCCTGACCAGCAGCATTTAAAAAAAAAAAGTCACGTGGTGATCCATACAAAGAAAAGCGGATAAACCCGAATTAAGGACTTGCAAAACAGCACCACACAGCACCACACAAGGCTTCAATAGCGATAATATTTAATCAAGCAGTCAATTACACCAGGCGCGACAAGATGCACATTTCAAAATTTCTATAAATGCGTGGGTTCCAAAGTAATTTTCGTTCAAAGTTCGGGCAAAAGTGGGCGCGGTCGGGCGCGATCGCCAAGCGAGTCGGGAATGGAATTTTTCAAACAACACCGCACAAGATTTTTCAATGGAGATTTCGAATGATAGACACAGTCAATTAGACGCTGGTGAATAAGATGCACTTCTTAGAATTTTCATAAATGGGCGGGTTATAAAGTTATTTTCGTTCAAATTTCGGGCAAAAGTGGGCGCGAAAACGAGCGGAGAATATAAAATTTTTTCCCAACACCGCACAAAATTTCAATGGCGATTTCGAATGATAGACACAACAGTGTTGTCCCCCTCTGAAGGCAATACTTAGGGCTCGGCACGGATCGCATCCGCAGCTTTTTTTCATACCCGCATCCGCAATCCGCAAAATTGAGACTGAAAAAATCACCTGATTACGAAACGGCGATACATCGGAATTGAACCTTGAGCACGTGTTTCCATGATGCTGTGACAACTTATGATAAGTTATCAAACACAGTATGAAAGGAGAGACTATGTAGATGTTAATGTTCCTTAATAGCTCTTATGCATATAATTCTTAACATATTCGCTCGTGATCATAATTGTTTGCGGATTGCGGATCGCAACAACTCAAATCCGCAATCCGCATCCGCAAATATGAAAATCTGCCGATGCGATCCGCAATCCGTATCCGCATGAAAAAAAGGTGCGGATGGGATTACGGATTGCGAATAATATCCGCAATCGGTGCCGAGCCAGAGGACATAGGACTTTGGGGGACCAAAGGCAGAAAAAAGTAGGGCGGTTATTGTGTGCGGTCGGTACTTTTCGAAAAGTTGGTCAGGTACGCTGCCGGCTAGTTTAGACAAATAGAACAAACTTTGGTCTTTCATCTGAAGCACAAATGGTCTCTGTAGCACGTGAATTGAACCTAT
>Ga0137371_10003311_pt1 | contig 12704 bp, 12 predicted proteins | sample SagtaG_7_FD_104919 | JGI IMG/M metagenome (GOLD analysis project Ga0137371, IMG submission 104919) | Vadose zone soil microbial communities from Sagehorn Ranch, Mendocino, California, USA - Sage1_R_40_16 metaG | ecosystem: Environmental > Terrestrial > Soil > Vadose zone | place: USA... | reverse complement strand
TTCAACGGTCCGGCGCAGGGTCTCGACACTCTCGGCGGGCAGATCGCCTTCCAGGTCGGCGCGCTCGGGATGGTCGTCGTCGCCCTTATGAGCGTCTTCATGATCGGCCGGCTCACCCGCGGCGACGAGGAGGCCGGGCGGCTCGAGCTCGTCCGCTCGCTGCCGGTGGCAAATCACGCGCCGACTTTCGCGGCGCTGATCATCGTGGTGGCGATGAACGCCGCCGTGGGGGTGCTTTCCTCCGCCTCCCTCCTCGCGGAAGGTTTGCCGACCGCCGGGTCGCTCGTGCTGGGCGCCTCGTTCGCGGCCATGGGGCTCTTCTTCACCGGAGCGGCGCTCGTCGCTGCACAGATCACCGAGAACACACGCGTCGTGTATGGCTCCAGTGGGGCGCTGCTTGGCCTGGCGTACGTGATGCGGATCGTCGGTGACATTGGAGACGGCCGCGTCTCCTGGTTCTCGCCCATCGGGCTGGCGCAGAAGGCGCGTCCCTTCGCTGGCGAGAGGTGGTGGCCGTTGCTGCCTCTGCTCGCGGCGGCGGTGGCGCTGATCGCCGTCGCGTTTCGCCTGGCGGTCAGGCGCGACCACGGTGCAGGGCTTGTGGCGCCACGGCCCGGGCGGAGCGTCGCCGCCCCCAGCCTCGGGCACCCGCTGGGCCTCGCTATGCGCCTGCAGCGCGGCGCGCTGATGGGATGGGGCGCCGGCGTCCTGGTGACTGGGATCGCGTTCGGATGGATCGCCCCAACGATCGACAGCTTCGTCGCGAACAACAAGGCGTTTGCCCAGATGTTGGCAAGCGCGGGTGTGGGCAGCCTAACCGACACTTACTTCGCGACGTCGTTCCGCATCATGGCACTCATCGCGTCGGGTTTCGCCATCCAGTCGGCGCTGCGCTTGCGGAGCGAGGAATCGGCTCTGCGAGCGGAGTTGGTCTTGGCGACCCCTGTCTCGCGATGGGGCTGGGCAGCGAGCCATATGACGATCGCGGCGGCCGGAAGCGTTGGCCTGGTCGCCGTCGCCGGCCTGGCCACGGGTGTGAGCTACGCGATCGCGGGTGGACCGTGGAGCAGCGTGCCGCGACTCTTGGGCGCCGCTGTCGTCTACGCGCCGGCGATGTGGCTGATGATCGGGCTTGCTGCGATCGTTTTCGGATTCGCGCCGCGGTGGGTCGACGTCGCGTGGGGCATCCTCACCGCCTGCTTTGTGATCGGCCTGCTGGGCGTCGTGCTCCGGCTTCCCGACTGGGTGCAGAAGCTGTCTCCGTTTGAGCGCACGCCGGCGCTGCCCGCCGCTGACATGGCCGTGCTGCCGCTTGCAGCGCTGATGGCGCTTGCGGCGGTCTTGATATTCGGCGGGCTCGGCGGACTGAGGCGGCGAGACATCGGTTAGCCGGACCTGGACGGTTCATATGAGAACAGTGGCAAACATCGACAAACGAAGCACCTGTCACGGCCTCCGTGCGTGATTGGTTTCGGCTGTGCGTCTAAACAAAGGATCGGCATTACGGTGCGAACGCGGGAGAAATAGCTCTGGATATGCGCAGGTGGGTGGTTTCGCTGGTTCTGCTCACGGCCGGCGGGGCGAGCTTGTAGTCGTCTCAGGTTCGCGTGGAATGAGCTCAAACAGCGGGTGGCGCCGCGCCTCGGCGACGTAGTCCTCGAGGTAGTCGTCCACCCGAAGCCTGTAGCGATGGAGGATGGCCGCCGGCGGCCGGACAGCCGGGCCAAGGAGGATCCGGAGCAGACGAGCCCGGCGGAACCCGGCGAGCGCGTCGTGCATCAGCTGGCCGGCGTCGGCAGGCGACAGTTCGGTTGCGCGCACCGCGAGCGACCAGCTGCCCCGAAGGATCACCGCCTCTCCGGAGCCTCTAATGTTCCGGACCCAGCTGACGGCACCGAACGACGCCTGAACGAAGCGTCGGTCGCCGAACTCCCATATCGCGACCGGCGTCGAGTATGGCCTGCCGGTCACGCGGCCGCGCACGGTCAAGAGGGCGTTCGGCCCGGCAGGCAGGCCGCGGCGCAGGACGAGCCGCATCAGCGGTCCGATCGCGCGGAAAAGCGGGACGGCTAATCGCTGACGTGGATCTTGCTTGGAGAGCGAACCCGGACTGTTCTCAACCGCCATGTCCTCACTCTGGCATGGCCCGCGCCCCACCACGGCGCTCAGAGTTCATCGAACGACGCGATCTTCAGGTCCCCTTCCGTCTCACTGACTCGGAGACAGGACACATCCCGGATCCTCGCCATCTGCTTGGCGAGGACCGCGAGGGCGTCGTTACCTCCTGAAGGTTGTTCGGCACTTCCATCAGGATGGGACGCGACGCCTTGTTTAGAAGCCCGTCTCCCACCCGGCAGGGGCAACCGCAGCTAGCCAGTGCCCCTGTTTGAACACGTTCGTCGTGGCGTGTGTTGCGTGATTTACGCCGCGGTTGCGGTGTCGACCGCCTCGACCTTCTCGCCGAACCGGCTGCCCCGGACTACGACCTGCTGGAAGATCAGGCCCCCGATGAGGCCGTAGCCGATCATCGCGATGATCACGATCGGCGCTTCCCACGCAGTGTTCGAGGTTGATGTAAGGAAGCTCGCCACCGGGGATAGCCACTCCACGTCCGCCGATTCGATCGCGAATATCTGCGGGATCAGATAGAAGCCAGCACCCACGGCAAGGAGCAGCGTCGCCACGCGGTACGTCCGCAGGTCGTCGTCGGAGTCGTAGAGCAGCTTGACGTAAAGGCTAGCGAAAAGCAGCAGGCCCGCGATCGGCGCTGTGAGCGGCAGATCGATCGTGAGCGCGAGGTTCGGAAAGAGGAAGATCACGCTGAGCGCGAACGTAATCAAGATGACTCCGTCGCGCACGAGCACGTACCCGAGCCACCAGATGTCGGCGCCGAATCGCAAGGACAGCTTCCTGATGGTTCGGAAAACTGCAGGACGCGCAAGGTGAAGGATGATGGTCATCACCCACATGGACGGGAGCAGTGCTGCGATCGTCGACACGACCCACTGCCGGCCTCCCGCGATGATCGCGTTGACGAGTGCGTTGGTCAGATCGTCGGGGCTCATCTCATTCGTCTCCTTTCACGCGCCAACGCTTCCCTGGCGCACGCGCAGGGCGTCGGTCTTGGCCGGAGCGCGGAGGTTGTAATAGACCGCCGCCAGGCCCATGATCGCTATGGCGGCGATCGAGAACAGACACAACGCAAGAGCAACTCCCTGGTCGGTGTCCGTGGCCAGGGTCTTCGCGACGCCGCTCCAGAAGGGCCCCCAGTCGACCGCCGTGAGCTGCACGCCGAGCACCGTCGGCACCAGATATAGCGCGCTTCCGACGCCGATCAGATTCGAGACCAGCTTGAACGCCCGCGGGTCGTTGTCGGCGTCGGAGACAAGCTTGACCAGAAGCGCGCCGAAGAGGGCCACGGTGGCTAGCGAGCCGCCGATCGGAAGGGAGTTGCCGATGACGACGTCCGGGTACAGGAACATTACGCTCATGACTGCCGTCAGCACGATCGTCACGTCCCGCAGCCCAACGTAAAGCACCCACCAGATGTCGGCGCCCAACCGGAGCGAGAACTTCCGAGTCGTCCGCAGCATGTAGGGCCGAGCCAGGTGGAGGGCGACGATGAGAAGCCACAACAGCGGAAGAGCAGCCGCAACTGTTCCCTCGAGGAACCCTTCGCCGCCGTCGACAATAGCGTTCACGATTGCCTGAGTGAGCTGATCGGGGGTCATACCGATACCTTCCTTTTCACCTGGACTAGCTGGCAGCTCGTAACGACGTCGCAGCGGAGGCAGCGCCGCGCCTCCGCGCGCGCGGTCTCTGTCGGCAGTCCTACGGAGACTTCCGCAAATCGGTTGGCGCCATCGACGCGAGCCAGCTCATTGATCGCTCGCGAGCGCGTCACGAGATCGAGCTCCATCACGCGTGGGACCGGCGGCGAGGCGCGGCGCCAGAGCGGCACATAACGCTCCGTAGGCTGGTCGCGCAGATGGCGATCGATGGCCCAGGCCGCGCGTTGTCCCTGCGCGACCCCCTCGATGACACTCTTCGGCCCCGTCGCGATGTCGCCCGCGGCGAAGACCCCGGGCTGGGCGGTCATCAGCGTCTCAGGATCGGTGAGCAGACCTCCCCACTCTCCGAACTGAATGCTCGAGCCCTCGGGCAAGATGGACGGGTCGGGCGCCTCGCCGACAGCCACCAGCAACGTGCGAGCGGCGATCGTGAAGGTGCTTCCAGGCACGGGCGCCACCTTGCTGCGCCCGTCGTCTGTCGTGCCCACTATCTGGAGCCGCTGGCAGCGGACCTCCGTCATCGCCCCACGCCGGCCGAGGATCTCGACCGGGGCGACGAGCTCGTCGATCACCACGCCTTCGTGCTCAGCCGCGCGAATCTCTTCGTGCTGGGCGGGCATGTCCTGTTTCGTACGGCGGTACAGCACCCTGACATTGCTGGCACCGGCGCGCCATGCCGACCGCGCCGCGTCCATCGCGGTCGAACCTCCGCCGATGACGATCGCGTCGCCGGTGAGATTTACGTTTTCACCCAGGTTGACGCGCTTCAGGAAAAGCGTCGCCGGCCACACGCCGTGTAGCTCTTCGCCGGGGATCCCTAATGGCTGGCTCTTCATCGCACCGGTCGCCAGGAGAACTGCGTCAAACCCCTGCTTCCTCAAGTGGTCGAGGCTGATGTCGCGCCCAAGCGCGGTGTTCAACTTCAGCTCGACGCCCAGGCCGATGATCCGGTCGATCTCTGCCTGTAGCACGTGCTTAGAGAGCCGGTATTCAGGGATCCCGATCGCCATCATGCCGCCTGCGACGGGCATGGCCTCGAAGACGGTGACGTTATAGCCCTCTCGAACGAGTTGATACGCCGCGGTCAGGCCTGTGGGGCCTGCACCCACGATCGCGATGCGCTCCCTTCGCCGGCGCTCCGGCGGCGGAGGCGTCGGGTAGCCCTCCATGCCGTGGTCGGCAGCGAATCGCTTCAGCTCCCGAATCGCGATCGGCTCATCCATGACTCCGCGACGACACGCGGGCTCACATGGGGCGGTGCACACACGGCCGCACACAGAGGGGAATGGGTTGTACTCGGCCGCCACGGCGAGCGCATCCGCGTAACGGCTCTCGCCGATCAAGGCGACGTAACGGCCGGCGTCGGTTCCGACCGGACATGCTTCCTGGCACGGCGCAAACAGGCGATCCGAACCGTCGCCGTCGGTGTCCCAGGTCCGCCAGACCTGCCAGCTGGCGGGACGTCGAGCGGCACGCCGCTGCGTAAGGTCACCCCACGGGTCGGTATGCGTTTCCTTGAGCGACTCGGTGGTGTACGCCGACAGCGGAGTCCAGCCCACCACATCGAACTCAGGGCCTTGAAAGATCGGGCCTTGCTGCGGGACCAACTCAGGTTCGCCGACGACTGGCGAGATGGTGATCACGGCCGTCGGGCACTCGACGGCACACAGCTCGCAGCCGATGCACTCTCGGGACTGGATCGGGAATTCCATCATCCAGGGCTTCGCGTCGCTTCGCCGCGAGCTCTCCACCCCAGACTCAATGGTCGGAGTGAGGGTGCGTGTCATGTCCAGTGCCTGGACGGGGCAGACGTCCATGCAGACGCCGCAGTTGATGCAGTTGGACCGGTCGACCTGGAACTGGTAACCCAACTTGCAGCACACAGTGGAAGCTCACGGACCTTTGAAGTAGGGCCGAAAGACCCTACTTCCAGTGGGTGGCGCGCCAAACACTTGTAAGTAGTTCGCGCATAGAGAGCTGGACTTCGACTTCGATCCGTAGAGAGGTATCTAGAGATGGCCGACGATATGTCGACGAGAATCGTCCTCGTCGATGATCACTCGCTGCTCCGCGAGGGTCTTCGCCGGATCCTCGAGCGAGAACCCGACCTCGAGATCGTGGGCGAGGCGGCGGCCGGCGAAGCGGCGCTCGAGCTGGTGGCCCAACTCCTCCCCGATATCGTGCTCATGGACGTCCGGATGCCCGGCATGGACGGAATCGAGGCCACCCGAAGGCTTCGCGCATCCCATCCGCAGGTTCAAATCCTGGTGCTGTCGGCTTATCCGGAGTTCACTCGAGAAGCGTTGCAGGCCGGTGCGGCGGGGTACTTGCTCAAGAGCGCTCCCTCCCGCCAGTTGCTCGCGTCTGTCCGCGCTGTCGCGCTCGGTTCGATGGCGATCCAACGGAGTTTGCTCGGCCCCGTCCCCTGGAGCCCCGGCGACAGTGGTGGCCGGACCGGCGACTTGAGCGGCCGGGAGCGCGACATTTTGCGGCTCATCACCCGAGGACTGACGAACCGTTCCATCGCTCACCAACTCGGCATCGCACCGCGGACGGCCGACCAGCACGTCCACAACATGCTGATCAAGATCGGAGTCAGGTCACGAGGCGAAGCGGTGCGTTACGCGATAGAGCACGAACTGACGTCGGTTGGCTGAAGCTCTTCTGACCCGGGCTGTTCAGCCACGTGACTCAAGGTCCATCGGCCCTCCCCCACCGCTCGCGCTGAGCCCACTCTCACACAATGCTGGCTCAGGCCACGGCGACCGTCCCGTACCGCTTCCGTCTGGTTGCCGGCGCGCTGCTGGCGCAGGACCATGGGTGGTCGGTCGCGCTCGACGGAGACGGCGGCGACCTGTTGGCCAAAGTGGGGATCCGGGTTGGAATTCTCGAGGTTTACAAGCACGTTCAGCTGAGCGTGGGTGTTTCTGCCGCAGCACTGCATAGCGATGGTTTGATGCTGCCTGTCAGCTGGGCGGCAGTCGGCGGCCCTCCGATATTCCCAAGAATGGAGGGCACGCTGCACGCGGAGCCTGCGCCAACCGCATCGACCAAGCTGACGCTGAACGCCAGCTACGATCCTCCGCTGGGAAAGCTGGGTAGGCTCATCGACCGTGCAGTCTTATACCGGCTGGCGCAGATCACCATGAACGATTTCACGACAAGGTTGGCAGAGGCGCTCAGCGCGCAACTCGAACTAGTCGAGACGGCCAATCGTGAGCGCGTCGAATACCGCACGACGCCGGTGGATCAATAATCGTCGTCACACCGAGGTCCCAACGACTTGAGGGGCTGGTGGGGGCCCGGGATTTGAACTCGGGCCTCACGGTCCCGAACCATGGTCGAGCCGTGTCCTCCCATGACCTCCCGGCTCAATGCGTGTCCTCCTGAACTCGATTGCCGGCGGCGTGGTGTCCTCTTGTGACCTCGGCTACCCTCTGTTTCTGGGAATGCGTGATCCGGCTGTGATCCGGCTGACGGGCTACGAAGTCTTCGATCGGTAGGCCGCGATGCTGCCATTGAAACGCGATGCAAGCTCCTCGCCAGGTGGATGACCGTTCACTAGTTGGGGTCGCAGATGTTTCCGCTCACCTTGAACTTGACGTGGGCATAAACAGACCCCGAGGTCGCTCTCTTGAAGGACTTTCGCAGAGTCCGGACCGGCAACATATTGCGTCGAGCCGACCTGGATGAAGTTGACCCAGTCGATCTGGGCGTTGCAGCTGGAGGACGAGCCGGGTAGCTGGCAACCAACCATGAGCAAGATTGCCCCTGATGACCCTTGTCTATTGAGCCGTAAGGGGGCAAGGGTGACGGCGCCGCTGACATTTTTTCCCAGCCAGCTATAGGCAAGCCGCTCATGCGTGAGTCCGTTGCGCATTGGTAGGAGGGGGGGTCTGGGATCAGGGACGTTGCTTCGTGGCCGGCGTGCTTCAACCTCAAGGCCTCACCGAACCGGCCTAATGTCGTGTCCTCCGGTATCCCAGCGGCTCCTCCAGTGTCCTCCCGTACTCAGCCGCGACCTCGCCAAGTCCTTTCGTATCCTCCTGTATCCGCTGGGTTCCGCGAATGCGTGACACGGCTGTGACCTCCACGGAGCTCGGCGACTGAGCGTCGTCCCGGGAATAATCCGGCGTTCGGCGCCGTCGGAGAGGGCCGTAGTTTCCGTAACGCGAACCAGAATCACCTCCGCGGAGCGGCCTCAGACTAACCTCACGAGAACGGTGCGCCTGGACCTACTGATCCATCTGCGGCTGTCCGAGTCGGGCGTCGGGACTCCGAGCGAGCGCGAAACTCTCTTCAAGCTCGATGAAGTGATCGAAAGCCAATTCGAAGGTCAATATGACGGGAACGACATTGGTGAAGGCGAATTCCTGATCCACCTTGTCCCCAAGGGCGATCCGGACCAACTCCTCGCCCAGGTTCTTCAGCTCATCCCGGCGGCCGCGCTCCGGCCAGGCTCGTATGCAGTCATCCGCGCGGCAGGACGCGACGAGGATTCCGAGCGCGTCATTGCCCTCGCCGGCGAACCGGCAATACAACCCGAGCACAAACAGCGGAAGCCGCTGTCGTTCGGCATGGTGGTCGGCGGCGAGACTTCCGACAACCGAGCGCTTTTGGATTACATCAAGATCCTTTGGAGACAGATTCGTGAAACTCCCGACGCTTCCACCGACGCAGCGAGCCTAATTGTCATCTGGCATGTCGGCGGGGACATTTCGTCACCAACCGGGCTGAACGAGCGCGTCAAGATCGAGAAACGCACGGAGCGGCTATTGGGATCAACGATAGAGATTCCGCGTGGGGTAGCAGCGTCGACCGAGCCGGCAAGACTTGTGGAGGAGTCGTTGGCTCGGATCCTCGACAAGTCAGATGGTTTGATCAAGCGCCGGAAACTCGGCTGGGACCTAAGCGAGACGCGCACCGTCGTTTCGAGACTCGCGTTCCCGACGAACACCAATAGCTGACTGGATACATCGTCACCCGTGCGCGTGACTCAATGTGGCGGTCAGGCAATGGCGAAGCTGCCTAGGGATAGATTCCTTCGCCAAATGCTCGTGTGTTTTGCGCCCACTTGATGTCGAGCCCATCAAGGTAGGCCAAGTCTTCGTTAGATTTGGCGGCAACAAAGACCTCATAGAGACTCTCGACGGTAATGGGGGTCCCTGGCCGATCGTTCACGCTGCCGAGGGCCAAGAGGCGGTCGCTCACGAATAGACGACTGTCGGGGCCGGCCCAATTCCACGGCGTCATGGATACCGGTCTGAGGGAGCCAACAACCCTGTCGTAGTGGCGTCGATCAATGTCGATGGCTGAAGCGCCTGTTCTCGAAGCGAAAATCGCCTCGAACATCGACGCGTGGACGAGGAATTCGCTCAGCCTGGCACCGGTCGGAGACCATTGCACATGCGGCTCGTTCTCCCTGTCGAACACCTCGGGGTCGGCGCCGGAACTGTAAGCCCAGTGCCACACGCCCTGGTTCTCTACGTAGAAGAGGGTCAGACCGTCCTCAACGACTAGCTCCGAGGACCTAAGGATCTCATTGCTCTCCGGGCCGATTCAGCCAGTCGCGAAAGGCACCTTGTTGAGGCGTTCGAGAGAATTGGTGGACCAGATCTGACGCCGGTGCTCCAGGGGAACGCTGTAGTAGGCGAGGACGTCGAGCTCAGCCTCCTGCACGACCTTGATCAGCTGCGGATAGCGCTTCTCGAAGAGTCGGCAGATGCGCTCGATAGTCTCGTGGGCGCTGGTCTGGTCGGGCTGCGCGAAGACGGTGCGCAGGGTGGCGGCCACCATCTGGTGGGCGACCTTGGGCACGGTGGCCAGGGCGTTGCGCATGAAGTGGACACGACAGCGCTGCCAGGTCCCGCCGACGAAGACCTGAGCCACCGCCTGCTTGAGGCCGAGGTGAGAATCGGAGATGACCAGGCGGACACCCGTCAGCCCGCGGCTGACGAGCTGGCGCAGGAACTGGAGCCAGAACTCGTGGTCCTCGGCCGGGGACATCGACGCCGACGACGTCGCGTTCGCCGGTGGAGCGAACTCCGACAGCGATCAGGACTGCCATCGAGATCACGCGGCCGTTCTCCCTCACCTTCTCGAAGGTGGCGTCTAGGAACAGGTACGGGAACTCGCCGTCCAGGCGACGAGTGCGGAAGGCGTGGACCTGAGCGTCGAGCTCCTTGCAGATGCGACTGACCTGGTCCTTGGAGATGCTCTTGATTCCAAGTGCCTCGGCGAGGTTGTCGACCGCCCGCGTTGAGAGGCCGTGGACGTAGGCCTCTTGGACAACAGACAGCAGCGCCCGCTCGTGACGGCGCCGAGGCTCGAGCAGACTCGGGAATTAGGTGCCCTGGCGGAGCTTGGGGATCTGCAGCTCGAGGGTGCCGACTCGGGTGTCCCATTCCCGGTCTCGATAGCCGTTGCGGTAGGTGGTCCGGCCCGCCGTGCGCTCATGCGGCTCGGCCCCAACCAGGTCGGTCACCTCGGCGGTCGGTCACCTCGGCGTCCATTAGGTCCTGCGCGAGCAGCCGCACGCCGTCGGCAGGAAGTTGGGATCGGCGCCCTGCTCCGACTTGTTGAGCAGGTCCAACAGTGTCATCCTGAGACTTGCCATCGTCGTGGTCCTCCAGGTAGTGGTTTTGAGCAACTCCACTTGGACCACACGGTGGCGCTTTTGTCAAAGCGCCTCTACATTTACACCATCACTCGCGACACAACTTCCTTCACCTAGCGGCAGTCTAGAACTATAGCCAGGCTGGCTAGTCGCCTAGCCAGTGAGGCTCGCTGAATAGGACTGGATTAAATGCCCCACAGCCACGGTCAGACGCCGAGGATCCGGTGCAGCACCTCGCTGTCACGGGCGCGCGACGCCGGTAGCACCTCCACGATCCGGCCCTTCTCGATGAAAGCAGCCCGGTCGGCGACCCGCAGCGCCATCTGATGGTTTTGCTCCGCCAGCAGGATCGACACGCCGGTCGACTTCAGCGTCGCGAGCAGCGCTGCGATCGACTGCACCAGGACAGGCGCAAGTCCTTCGGTCGGTTCGTCGAGCAGCATCACGCGCGGGTTGCCCATCAAAGCTCGGCTCACCGCCAGCATCTGGCGTTCGCCGCCCGACAAACCTCCGGCAAGGTTGTGCCTAAGCGACTCGAGCTTGGGGAACAGCTCCCAGATGCGCTCCTTGGTCCACTTCCGGCCGTCGCCGTTGGCGTGGGAGGCGATGTCGAGATTCTCGACCACGGTCAGGTTTGGGAAGCAGCGGGCGCCAGAGGGCACGTAGGCGAGTCCCCGTCGAGTGCGGCGATGTGCTGGCCAGCCGCTCATGTCCGTGCCGCCGACGATGACCCGTCCCGACGCGCCGGGTAGAAGGCCCGTGATGCCACGAATCGTCGTGGTCTTGCCGGCGCCGTTGCGGCCAAGGACTGCGAGCAGCTCTCCGTCCTTCACCTCGGCGCCGAAATCGAACACCACGTGGCTCTTGCCGTAGCGGACGTTCAAGCCCTCGACCTTCAGCATGGCTACGCGCCGAGCTCCTCTTCTTCGAGCTCGCCGAGATAAACCTTTTGGACGTCGGGATTGCGACGGATCTCGTCTGGGGTTCCCGCGGTCAGGACGCGGCCCTGGTGCATCACGGTGATGGTGCGGGCGGTGGTGAAAACGACGGCCATGTCGTGCTCACAGAAGAGAAGCGTCAGGTGACGCTCGGTAGCGAGGCGGCGGACCAGCTCCATCGCCTTATCAGTCTCGTAGGCGGACATACCCGCCGTGGGCTCATCGAGCAATACCAGCTTTGAGCCCAGCGCGAGCGAGATTGCGATCTCGATCGCCCGCTGGTCGCCGTGGCTGAGCTGGCCGGCGGGGAGGTCGGCCCAGGGTCCAAGACCCACCGCCTCGACGAGCTCTTGTGCCTCGTTCCGGAAGATGCGGTTGGCGACGCCAAAAGGCCGCACGGTGTAGCCGCCGTGCGCCAGCATTGCGTACTGCAGGTTCTGGCGGACGGTCAGCTTCGGAAAGATGGTTGTGATCTGAAAGGCGCGTCCGATACCTGTCCGGGCGATCACATGCGGCGGCTTACCGGTAATTTCGCGCCCGTCGAAAGTCACCTTGCCCGCGCTGGGTTTGAGCCGGCCAGTGATCAGGTTGAAGAGCGTCGATTTGCCGGCTCCGTTCGGTCCGATGATGGCGTGGCGGTCACCTTGTCTGACTTCCAGGCTCACGTTGTCGACGGCGCGCAGGCCGCCGAAGCGCTTGCTCAGGTTTTCGAGTCTGAGCAGCCTCTTGCCCGAGTGCACCGCCTCGGCTTGGATGGCCTCGCTCTCCAGCGCCTTGCGCACGTCGATCATGCGGATTGCTTCGCCGGTGCTTTCAGCGGCGGGGGCTTCCGCCTTCTCGCCGCGATGAAAACGCTCACGCAGGCGAAGGAACACCGACGGCGCATCGGAAATGCCGCCAGGCACAGCGAGGACGACGCCCAGCACGATGGCGCCGAGGATGATGTCGAACTGGTACGGAAATTGCTTCGCGATCGCGTTGTCGAGCGCGACGTAGATAAGGGCACCGACCGCGGGACCAAGAAAGGTCGACGTGCCGCCGAGCAGCGACACGACAACTGGCTGCGCGTTGGCCGTCCAGTAGAGCATCTCTGGATAAGCCTGCTGCTGATACATGATGAAAAGCCCGCCGGCTACTCCCGCGAAAAGAGAGGCGACCGTGTACACGGCCAGCTCGTAGGCCCTGACGTTGATGCCGATGGATGCCGCGCGGTCGCGATTCTCGCGAATCGAAAGGAGGGCGGCGCCGAATGGTGAGCGGACGATCACGAACATGAGGAGCAGACACACCACAACCACCGCCGCCGTGAAGTAGTAGAGCGTGGTGTAGTCGTTGAGCTGGTCGGGCAGCGTGATCGAG
>Ga0137371_10003308_pt1 | contig 12709 bp, 16 predicted proteins | sample SagtaG_7_FD_104919 | JGI IMG/M metagenome (GOLD analysis project Ga0137371, IMG submission 104919) | Vadose zone soil microbial communities from Sagehorn Ranch, Mendocino, California, USA - Sage1_R_40_16 metaG | ecosystem: Environmental > Terrestrial > Soil > Vadose zone | place: USA... | reverse complement strand
GCAACTCACCACCAGTCCGCCGGACTACTACTTCGGCGTGCCGCCCCTGCTCACCGTCGTCTTCCTCCTGGCGCTCGTCTCGGCGGGACTCTCCGCGGGCGTGGGAGTCTGTGCCATCCTGGCCTGGTGGTGGCGCTTCTGGAGCGTAGGGCGGCGCGTCTCCTACAGCCTGGTGGCCCTGGCCGCCCTGGCGCTCCTGTGGCAGTTGGTCTCCTGGAACCTGCTCGGCTTTCGCGCCTGAGATCTCCTGCCACGTGAGAAGGCGCAACCTGCCATACCCTCGCCAACCGGAAGTGCTCGGCTTTACGACTCCTTCTGGTTGGTCCTGGCAGTTCTGGGCGGCAGCACTGCTGCTCACGGACACCAGCACACCTTCGTGTCAGATCCCCAGGATAAATTGGCTTAGCGGGGAAAATGGGTTCTTCCCCATAAACCGTGCTTAGTCACTTCTATAATCTTGCGAAAAGTGTTTGCAGGATGGTATCGTGTGGCTTTCCCTTTGAAGGATGCCCTCAACACGTTGAGAAGCTTTCCAACAGCCAGCGCCGGTTTTTCGCTTCGTGGTATTGCTGAGCACGGTTTATGTGGGAGAACCTGTTAAGCGATAATCAAAACGACCCTCTCCCGAATCTGGTGATTGTTGATGAAGCAGATCGCTTGAAAATGATCAGTCTGGAACACCTCAGGGACCGCTACGACCAGGGGAAGTTCGGACTGATCCTGATTGGTATGCCTGGGATCGAGAAACGTCTGGCCCGCTATCCGCAACTCTACTCCCGTGTGGGTTTCGTGCATCAGTACTGTCCTCTCTCGACAGAAGAAGTACAGTTTATCTTAGAGCAGAAATGGGATCAGCTCGGGATCAAACTACAGCCGGATGATTTTACCGATGCAGAAGCGATAGCTACTGTCATTCGCATCGCAGGAGGAAACTTTCGGTTGATTCATCGGCTCTGTCTGCAAGTTGAGCGTATCTTACAACTGAATGACCTGCATCTAGTCACCAAAGAAGAGGGTCGGAAGTATTCTCCCAGTTGAATCCCCATCTGCGTCGCAGTATTTATCGATGTGCCCGTTTTTGTTGCCTCTGTCCGTTGAGAAGGGCGCGTTTGAGGGTCCTTTTCCGATCCACTGTGGCTACAAAGATCCAGAAGGACGGAGGCGATGGGCACAGACGTGTCCTTTTGGCTGCCCAAAGACAGCCTGATCTACCACTCCTGCGCCACAGGAGTGTGTGAGGATCACCTGCTGGCCCGTTTTGGTGGCTTCTTGCTCGCTAGGCCACCTTGCCTCGCATCGTGGTGAACAAGGAGGCATTGAGCTTGCGTGCCCGAAGCATCGGCCCGCGCATTGATGACCAGGTAGGTCAGCGTGTTGAGATTGCGCACCGAGTGAAGATTGCGCACCTTCGGTCGCTCCAAGCCCGCAGCCTTGGATTGGCCGTTACTGCGTTCAGTACTGGTGCGCTGGCAATAGATGGCCCTGTAGAGTGGACTCTGCCGACCCAGCGTCATACGCATCTGTCCTCCCAATTCCCAGTTGAGGTCCTTGACGCAGCCTTTCTCTTCCCACGGGATGCGCAACGAGATGGAAGCTCATCAATGAACTGGCTTGAGAGCGTCCGGCATTACTCTTCTGTTTCCAGAAGGCAGAGGTATTTCTGATCCCTTACCGGAAAAAAGCAAGAGCATTGAACGGCCCTGTGGAGCCACCTCAGCCGAAGGTAGATCTCGTTGCGCATCCCGTGGGCAGTGCGAGCAGCCCTGTGGTCCATCCTTGTGTGAGAGCAAGAAGCACAATGGCAGCGCCACTGATATAGACGCCCAGAAAGGGGACGAACTCGAGAACAAAGGCGAACACACTTAAAAGAAAGGGATAGGGAACACCGATCAGAGCGATACTGATCCCCGTCAACACGCTAAAGACAGCGGCAAGTGTGACGGTCCCACGCACGTATCCCCCAACAACATGCTCCGTCGTATTGAGCAAAAAGTTGATCTGTTCGCGTTGACGCACCGGCGTTTTCTGCCGCAACCACTGCGTGATCTTTGGCCCACTAAAGAGAAAATAGATACTGAGCATCGCGGTTAAAAACGTATTGAGTACGATACTCAACACATTGCTCACAAAAGGCACGACCCGCGAAACAATTCCCTGTAGCTGCCCAAGCAGTTGTTGACCGAACGACCTGAGCGTTGTCTGAGTGATGCCCACGCGCTGAAGCGTATTCAGAATGGGCTGCACCTGGCTGTTGCCGTGGTCTGGCGAGCGGATGAGAGATCGGACATACTCAATGAGTGAGTCCAACTGTTCGATGACCGTTGTGGCGACGAAATAGAGCAGGATGCCCAGGCCGCTCAGAACCAGAAGGTAGATGACAATGATGGCAAGGAAACGAGGCATCACCTGTTGGAGCACACGAACGAGTGGATAGAGAATATAGGCCAGGAGTGCTCCAATCGCCAGTAAGAGCAGCGCCTCTGCGAGTCGTCCCATGAGCCAGACGACGACGAATGCCAGGGCAATCCAGCCAAGAAGCGTCAGCGTAATAATGAGTCTTCTCAGCCATGTCAAGGTAGGAGTCATGGCAGGAGATGAGGTATCGGCCTGAGCAGAAGAAGTCATAGAAGCAACCTTCCTTTATGAAATGGCACGAAGCATACCAGTCCGTATCCTGTATAGACACGAATACCGAGGATGAAAAGTTTGATCGATACACCTCCCTGTTCAGAGGAGCGGGAGCTAGACGCTGAAAGTGCCGCCTTTGCCCGGCGCGCTTTCGGCAGTGATCTGCCCTCCTGGCAACATGATATCGAGCACAATGAGATCAGGAGGACGCTCCAGAGCGCGATCGAGAGCGTCGCTGCCGCTGGCCGCAATGGCGACGCTATAGTCTTCATAGGCGAGCACGCGCCGTAACAACTCGGTAATACGTGGATCATCGTCCACAACCAGAATATGCGCCTTTATCGGTCTTCCTCCAGTGGTGAGAAGAGCAGTCTCGCTTCCCTCAACCGCAAGAGTACACTCCAGTGATGGACGTCTCCCAAGCTGCTCCCTTTGTCATGTCCCTTTACAAGAGAGAGCATACCAGAGCGGTATGAAGCGATCCTGAGCCAGATCTGAGCCGAATCTGACAGTCATGCATCTCTTCAGATTGTACCTGATATTCCGGCCAACTGCATCTCCTCTCCCTTTTCCTGGGAGTCTCAGCTTCAATTCAGCCATTTCATAGCGATAATTTATATGCATTATGTATGCTGATGAGGTATGCGGAGGAAAAGTAGTTGCGCCTTTGTATCATGTATTCATCTGTATAAATTATCTGGAGAGAGCATCACATGCTCTGTTCGATAGGAGGCATTCTCGTGAACAGACAGGAAACAAAGAGCCAGGCACACAGCATCCTCATTCGTCGCCTGGCAGCCTATCTCGTCGATATCCTGCTCCTGTTTGCAGCCGTCGTGGTCACGCAATTTGGCCTGAATGCATTCACGAGTGGATTGCCTCTGCGCTTGCTCACGACCGGACCACGTATCGAGGTGTGGGCATGGCTAAGCGTTTCTCTGCCAACGTACCTGTACTTTGCGCTCAGTGAAAGCTCTGTGCGGGGAGCGACCCCAGGCAAGCACCTGTTGGGTCTCCACGTGACTAATCTAGCTGGCAAGCGTATCGGCTTCGGCCAGGCACTCCTGCGGACGATCGTGAAGCTCATTCCCTGGGAAGTGACCCATCTCTCGCTCTTCCTGCCTACCCCCATTTTTCTGGATGGACAGGGCGGATTTCTCCCAGGCTTGATGACCGCCAATGCCTTGATCGTCGTCTACCTTGCTGTGGTCGTAATGACTGCTGGGAAACGGGGGATTCATGACCTGGTGGCAAACACGATAGAGCTGCCGCGAGCTGCCTCTTTGGCGAGAAGAGAAGCAATCGGGGCGCAAGAAGTATAATAAGGGAGAATAGAAGGAGACCTGACGTGAGGAAACCATTTGACACTATAGGACGAGCTTCATCCACCAGGCAATCGCGGTGGGCTATATGGGTGGCCTACGCGGCCTGTGGCTGGGCTCTCCTGTTCGCCGCACTCAGCTTCTTCTGGGCTGCCGGGGGTCGCACCGGTCTGCATCCCCTCGAACTTGAAGTCGCGCCCGGCAATGCCGTGTGGATCGTCATCAACCTGGGCGCAGGCATCATCAAGGGCCTCATTGGGCTATTCGCACTGGCGCTTGTTCACGTCTGGGGCCAGATCGTTCCTCGCAAGCTGCTGCGAGCCGGTACCTGGGTGCTAGGTGGAGGAATGTTTCTCTACGGTAGTCTCGGTCTGGTTTCAGACGTGCTACACCTGACAGGCACCATCGGCGATCCCGCAAACGGGAAATGGTTCTTCTGGTACCTCGTCCTTTGGGACCCCTGGTGGGTGTTGGGAGGTGTTCTCTACATCGCAGTAGTCTGGTTCACGCGCCGCAGCCCATGACGTATGGAGACGAGGAATGCAAGCCATAGCAGGACTGGTTCCTACCACTGCACGTTGCGCCGACCATGTGAGACAACAAACGCCAGTTGCGCAAACAACCTTACTACTGTGCCCAGATGTACATGAGCACGCGGTTGAGCACAAATGCCAGTACCAATGCCACGCTCAGCCCACGCCATCCAGCGGCGAAGAGGGCTACGGCGGCTGCGCCAAAGACGCCCACCTCCAGGAACAGGTGCCAGGGATCATGCAACTGCCACAGGGAACCTGGCGCTCCAACCAGAACCCATATCACCTCCGCTAGCAAGGGAACGCCGATGCCGAGTCCGACCCTGGCAAGCAGCCCCTGCCCGGTCTGGAACCTCCAGTACCCCAATGCAGCCAGCATACACAGTTCGAGGAGAAAGCGCAATGCTAAGTTGACAGATTGTATCACTTCCATGAGAGCTTTCCATTTCCAGCGACTCCTTTGAAGTCCCTGAGCGTTACTCATTTCTCTCAGGCTGGTAGGAGAGAACAATGACTCCATTCTTGAAGGTCTTGGTCTCTCTCAGTTTGAGCGTCTTCATCGCCGTCCCGTCTCGAAAGAGCCGCTTTCCGTTCCCTATCACCACCGGTGGGATCATGAGCCGATACTCATCGACGAGATGAAGTTGCGTGAGGGAGCAAACCAACTCACAACTGCCAATCACGATGATGTCGCGATCCCCCTCCTGCTTCAGCCTGGCGATTTCCTGAGCCAGATCGCCATGAAGCACTCTAGTATTGTTCCAGGCAACGAAGTCGAGAGTCTTTGACATCACATACTTGCGCATACTGTTCATGTGGGCCGCAAATCCTTTTGGGAGCCCTTCATCAGTATTCGTCGGCCAGGCCGCTGCCAACCGGTGATAGGTCACGCGCCCCATCAGCAGAGCGTCGCTGGCAAGGTATTCCTCGAAGGTCTGCTGGAGCGTTTCTTCGCTTACATATGGGATCATCCACCCGCCATGCTGGATCTCATCAGGTTCGCCTGGAGCCTGCATGACGCCATCAAGGGTCACGAATGGTGGCGAGACAACAATGTTTCTCAAGATGTTCTCCTTCTCTTTGTAGACACTTTGTTGAGTGCGAACACTGCCCTACTTTTTGCATTTATTGATCTTTACGCCTATATAACGCTTTCCGCACCGTCCTCTTTCCTTTCTTTCTCTGCATCGATAGGTGTTTCATGGCCAATACTCCCTCGTGCTTGCAGCCGTCCTGTCACGATGAGCCAGAGATCGACGGCGGCAAAAGGTAGCAGAGTGACCAGGCCGATAGGAGAGCCGATGTAAATAGTGGCGGCCGAGAAACTCGCGAAGAGGAAGGACACATAGGTATTGATGACAGCATGGGCAAGGACACCTGGCCAGATACTGCCAGAGTGCATGCGCAGCCAGGTCAGCAAGAGACTGTACAAGGTGATCACCAGAGTAAACAGCGGGACACTGATCCAGGGGAGGGCTGAGCCAAAGCCGTGATTGTCCAGTAGGATCATGGGCGTGTGCCAGAGGCCCCAGATCAGGCCAACGATCAGGGCAGCTTTCTCTCCACCCAGCGGCAGCAGGTAGCCGCGCCATCCCAGCTCCTCGCCGAAGGTTGCAATCATCACCAGTCCCACAATCACCACTGGCAACGCGAGAAGGATGCCGGTGAGGACGAGGGGGGAGAGATGCAATTGCTGCGCGGTCTGTGGGAGTACCCAATGCTGAAGACCCAGGAGCAGGGAACACCCCAGGCCAGCAAACAGGATGCCCAGCGGGACCAGGTAGGCCGCCAGGTACCAGCGTCCCGCTCTCTGAATGCCAGGCGCGGCCAAACGCAACCCGGCATCGGCAAAGCCTTCGTGCCGGAGCACGCGGACCAGCACACAGGCGAGAGCTGGACCGAACATGGCTAGGGTGGCTCGTACTTCCCCTGCGAGGCCGAGCCAGTGCAAGCCAATGACGAGCGCCCAACTGAGCGTAAAAGCGCCGATGAGATACCAGGTGATGCCACGCCAGTCGATGGGAGTGCCAGTGCTACGAACCATTCCTCCCTCCTTTGAACATTATCCAGCAAATCACGCGGGCTAGCTGCGTACTCACGTTCAACATCTAACTAAAGCATAGCCTGTCAGGATGAATTGAGCCTGTGACATGGCTAAGACTAAAAAGGGGACAGTAGAGCCTTTCTGGCATTGGTTAAGCTGGCTGATATATAGCGATTACCATGCCAGTATCCGTTGTCCTGGCTTCAATCAGCCTGAGATCAGAGAGGAAGGGACAAACCTTTTCATATATTTGCGTACCTCTGCACTGGCTGGCATGCGTTGCCCATGCGGGGGTACGACAAGCAGCGGGAGCTTCGTGTCGCGAAGCACCTGCTCAGTGACACTTCCCATCACCCAGCGCTGCAACCCATCACGTCCGTGGGTCGCCAAAGCGATCACGTCGTAGTCGCCGAGCATTTCATCGCCTTCTGAAGCCTCGACGTTCTCTGCCGTCCTGATGAGCGTCTTGGCCACAGAGGTATCGACTGCCACAGACCAGGTGATATCCAGGTTCAGTTGAGCGACCGTAGAGGCGACGTAGCCTTCACGAATATGCTCTGCCGTCGTGCTGAGATAGCGTCTGGCCTTCGCGCTCGCCGTCAGCATGCCCCCTTCCTCGATGTCAGCCGTCACCAGCTCGACAACGTGCAGCAGATGGAGGACGCCTGGAGTAGAGCCTGCCAGAGCGGCGAGCAGAGCGGCTGCAGGCTCCAGCACTGCTTTGGCGTGAGCCGAGCCATCCAGCGGGACCAGTATCCGCAGAGGACGCGCAGCATCTCGATCTCCCTTCCCAGGCACGGGTCCATCCTCACGTAGTACCAGTACGGGGACGGAGACCTCTCGTGCCAGCTTCTCGGCAACACTGCCCATGATCCGGCACGTGAGGCCGCTGTAACCGTGGCTGCACATCACGATCAGATCCGCCCCGGAGGCGTCTGCCGTCGCAATGATGGTGGAGACCGTTGGGCCGCATTGCACCATGCTTTCTATAGGGATGCCTTCCAGCTCGGGTGAGGTGGCGACACCGGCGAGATAGCGCTCCGCTTCGGCGAGATCAGCAGCAAGCGCCTGCTGTACCAGAGTGGTGTACTCGGCTAGGAAGGGCCAAAAACCGCTGGATTTATTCACGACACGCACGAAGATGACTGAACCACCAGAGGCATGCGCGAGACGTGCGGCAACAGAAATGGCCCGTTCCGCACGCGTTGACCCATCCAGTGGGAGAAGTATTCGTTGAAACACTGTCTTGCTCCTTTCGTCAGAAGCATACGATGCCTGGATGAACTGGCACTGTGGAGTGACTGAGACGGAACTGAGAAGCATGCGCACTGTTCCCCGTTATCGCTCAAGGTGATAGGTATAGAGGCATTACCTGCCTCTAGAACTGGTCTGCCTCGCAAGCTGGGAGGCCATCCCACGATACCTGCTGCGGCAATCGTGGCAAGTGAATGAACCGACAGATGTGACGGAGCATGGACGACGCAACTCATTATTGCATTCTTAGTTCTGTCTCAGCATGTCCACAGGATGAGTTCATAGAGCCATGCTATTCTTGTTGTCGGGAGGAGGATGAGGGTGTGGCTGGAGGGGTGACAGGTACGCCATGTACGGGTTCGAGAACTCGTTTGGTGAGGGCGCTGGCTCTAAAAGCAAGCAAGACGAGAAGTGGATGGCAAGGAGAGGATGTTCCCCATTCTGCGATACTATTTGACGAATCGCTATGAGAGGAAAGAAAGAGAAGGAGAGCATATATGTCTAAAGATTGTCTGTATTGTGGTCTGCAGTACTCTGACACCACCATGTTTTGCCGCAACTGTGGCAGGCCAACAGAAAGGAGCTTTCTCATCCATTCGCTTCAGGAATCCGAAGTGGACTGCCTCCGCAGGCAGCTGCAGGAAAAAGATGCGCTGATCCAGCAATTGGTCCTCACCCGTCCTCTGTGGGGCGAGGCCTCTCATGTCGCAACCTCCTCAACTGGCCGCCGTCGTCTCTGCGGCAGCGATGGGAGACGGACGAGCAGAAGGGCACTGTCCTCTGAGAGGGTTTGAAAGAAGAGGGCCACTCGCGATTGAGGTAGATGGAGGAAGGGATCTCGCCGATGAGCCCTCCGTTTTTTCCCAGGAAAGGAGAGAGATGACAACGCAGAACACGACAGCAGGAGTGCTGGAGCATACAAGAGAGTCCCGTGTACAAGAGCACACAGATACAGTGGTAGTCGAGACGGCTGAGGCGCTGATTCGGGAGGCGCAGCGTGCGACAGAACCGCGCGTACAGCCCAGGCGCGACCAGCGTCGGCGGCACCCAACCTACCCGGAGTGGCCAACGTCTACTCCGGGTCCACAGGCTACCTTGCCCCCTCCTGGAATGAAGCCGGTGCCCACACGTACCGATCAGATGGTCTATGAGTGCTATGACCAGGAGCGCGGCATGCCCTGTACGCCCGCTGTAGAAAGGCCGGAAAGGCCAGCGAGCCGTCTCCATCCTCTGGCTGACCAGGTGAAGGCGGGGCAGCACGTTTACGACGCTCAGGGAGCGCGCGTGGGGAAGATTACGGTCTGCTTCCCTGGCTATCTTCTGGTGGAGCGAGGGATGATGTTCCGGCGGTCCTATTATGTGCCGCGCTGGCTGGTAGAAGGAGTCGAGGGGCAGCGCGTCCAATTGGCGGTGCGTGAGGCAAGGCTCGCAGAGCGCGGCTCTGCCACTGTTCCCAGCGACCTCTACCATGTACCCCGTCCATCAGGGGGAACCGTGTACCCGGATATCAGCGATGCTTCCTGGCTCGGCAAGTACCCGCCTACTCCTGCCGAGACGGGCCATTATCACTATGGTCCTCTTGAGCCAGGAATCAATACCGATGCCAGTGGCTCCTATGCCCCCTATGAGATTGATCCGTACGGGCGGCTCAGGAATCGCCCTGCCAAACTATACATCACAGGGAAAGGGGTACGCAGGCGTGCCCTGCGCTAGGAAATATGGTCAAGAAGGCTACTCGGAAGTGTGTCAGCACATCCTGGGCAGCCCCGTCTCGCACACACAACAGAGAGCTATTCACGACTTCTCAGTACTCTCTGTTGGCCCAGAGCAAGAACTTACGGAGACAAGCCAGGACCGGAGGAAGTGCAGGGAGCACGTGATTGGCTCAAGAACATCTGAACAGGAGGAACACCACACAATGATGCCACAAAGGGAAGCAAGCGAATCCATCAAGGCTAAGGATGAGAAAGAGATGAAACGATGACGCTCCTCACCATGTTTACCATTCCTCCTGCTCCTCGAAGGAATATGTACACTGCCAGGGAATGCGTAAGAAAGGTGAGGCGCACATACCCGAAATGCATTTCATGCTGTGATTGGAAGAAAGGAAGGATACGTTCATGTCTACAACCTATCACGTCACTTTTGCTGACCGCATGGCAGCCGCACTGACCAGCACGCTTCTGCGTGCTGGCGTCAAACTAGGGACGATGTCGCTGCTGACCGTGCGCGGCCGCAAAAGTGGTCAGCCACATACGGTTCTGGTGCTGCTGGTTGAGCAGGACGGAGAGCGCTTTCTGGTCGCTCCTTACGGTGTGGTGCAGTGGGTACGCAACCTGCGGGCAGCAGGAAGAGCAACGCTCACCCGTGGTCGCCGTTCTGAGATCATCTCCGTGAGAGAACTAGAAGCCAGGGAGGCGGCTCCCGTGCTCAAACAGTATCTCCTCTTGCCTGTCTCTGCAGGAGTGCGATCATACTTCGATGCCACGAAAGACTCGCCCCTGGAGGCTTTTGAGCGTGAGGCAGCCCGTCACCCGGTCTTTCAGATCACGACGGTGGAGGAGCCCTTGCAGCCTGAACGTCGTAGAAAGGAGACTGAGTGACGTCACAGCGTCCTCATGTGATTGTCCCTGCTGCTCACACAAGCAACCCCTGAAGTCACGGGTGGCTCACAGGGGAGATGATGAGGAAGGATCTCCACCTGTTTGCTTGCTCTGCGGTCTCTGGCTGATCCTGCGTGTTGTTCCGTCTCAGGCACACGCCACACAAGTTACTTGGAGGCATTAAGCTTGAATGCTCTCACTTTTGTTCCAGCGATTTCTACCCACCAGAGTCAAGCATCATTCGGCCAGGTTTGTAACACGGCAGAATTTTTTTTGCAAACAGTACTGCACGTAGTTGTTACCAGGGTCGCGGCGGGGTTTGGGATGGAATGTCGCCTCGCAGTGGTGGGATGGCTCTCATGCAGGAAAAATAGTCTCCGCGTAGACTCCGTTTTCCTGCAGAGAAAAGAGGTGTCGATGTCCTCTCACCAGAAGCATAGCTCCGCTCTCTGAGTTAGACACCATCCCGTTTTATGTGTAGAGCGTCGAGCCCTCCCAAGGAAGAGAAATTGAAGAGATAATCCAGGCATAGATTGTCCCTTGTACCCAAAACATTCCCATTTTAAACAGGAGGGAACGATTGTGCCTGTACCCAAGAACAAGAGTACCACATCGAACACGGACCCCTTAGCGTTAGAATAAGCATCCCCACCATTACCACAGCAGCAAACGTTTCATGAGCATTGGCGAGCCTTGACGCGCAATGCGGTACGCGTGGTGATCGAAGAAGTCCTGCGTGAAGAACTCAAACAGTTGTCTTCGAGCAGCTTGGGGAGAGTCAACTCCCGAGCGCAAAGGCTATCGCAATGGGATCTACACTCGTGAGTTAGCAACGTCATCGGGTCCCATCAAAGATCTTGAGGTCAGAAGACGATCGAGAGGGACAATTCCATACCCAGGTCGGATGACTCGCTACACCCGCTATGAGCCTCAAGTGGCCGAAGGCTTAACGCAGATGTTCGTGGCGGGGGTGAGTACCCAAAAAGTGGAAGAAGTCGCTCAGACGCTCATGGGAGTGGCTCGAAGTCGCCAGTACCGTGAGTCGTCTCAACCAACCATTGACTCAACAATTTGAGATGTGGCGTGAGCGTCGTCTGCAAGAGCACTGGCGGATCTTGTACTTGGACGGCATTCACTTCAGCGTGCGTCATGGAGACCAAACCGACTCGACGATCATCTTAACCGCACTGGGCGGGGATCTGGAAGGCAACAAGGAGGTGCTGGCATTGCGAGCGTGTGCCCAAGAAGATAAAGACGGCTGGAGTTGCTTGGTACAAGATCTGCGTACCCGTGGAGTCACACCCATCGATCTGATTGTCACCGATGGACATGATGGACTCTTGGCAGCGGTCGCTTCTCTTTTCCCAGTAACGCCACGCCAACGCTGTGTGGTGCATAAACAGCGCAATGTCAGGAATGCCATTCCCAAACGGGAGCGCAGCGCGGTCACCGCCGAGTTGACAGGGATCTGGAAATCGCCGACCAAACAGGAGGCCCTTATTGAGTTGGCGGCGAGCACTCGGGAAGTACCAGAAGCGCTATCTCGAAGCGGTCCGCAGCCTGATGGAGGACGAAGAGCATCTGCTCACGTTTTACGCCTTTCCGCAGGTCCTGCATCGCTCCATTCGCACGACCAACGCCATCGAAAGCTTTTTCAGCATTGTTCGGCAGCGAACCGATCAGATTGATTCCTTCACCACGGAAACCAGCTGCCTGACTATCGTGTGGGCAGTCATGCAGAACAGACACGTGCCCAGGATTCCCGTCAGCTAGATACTGAACACAGGTTGTTCTCGGCACAGCAGCAACCAGCCGGAAAGGGTGGATCAGGGGGAGGTGTTCTTTGCCAACACCCCGGTGTAACACGAGAGCTCAAAGCGTTCTTCGGCAGGTGATCGTTGGAGTCCTGTGCTCCCTGTTTCCGCTCCCTCAGATCGTGTGGGCAGCAGATCATCGGCTTGGCTTCGTTATTGGGGTGTTTCCTCCTCCTCTGGATACGCCGTTTCCCTGCTACAGCCTGGTCCCCTTCATCAGGATCTTGTCGTTACACAGCTTTCGCGATGGTGTCAGAACTCCTTGCAAATCGGGATATCGTGGAACGTCTGAAGCAGATTCGAAGAGGATTGTAATCCCTTGCACCGCCGTCATGAAAGCAGGTATGGATCGACTTGTTGGTTGCAGATGTCAACGCCTGCGTAAATGTGGCTCATGCGACTTGTTGGTGAACCCTTGGTAATGTGGTGAAAACTGGCTACACTTTCCTCATTCATTTTGAGGAGAAGTCGCAAAAGACTGTCCACCACACCCTTGCTGCCATTCCCAGAT
>Ga0137371_10003295_pt1 | contig 12751 bp, 13 predicted proteins | sample SagtaG_7_FD_104919 | JGI IMG/M metagenome (GOLD analysis project Ga0137371, IMG submission 104919) | Vadose zone soil microbial communities from Sagehorn Ranch, Mendocino, California, USA - Sage1_R_40_16 metaG | ecosystem: Environmental > Terrestrial > Soil > Vadose zone | place: USA... | reverse complement strand
GCGGCTCGCCGCCGAGCGCACGGATCAGCTCGACCTGGACGGCCGTGTTGCTGCGGTGATCCGCGCCGCGGATCACGTGCGTGATCCCGAAGTCGACCTCGTCGACGGCAGTCGCGAGCTGGTAGGTCGGCGAGCCGTCGGCCCGCAGCAGTGTCAGGCGCCCGAACCGGACGGCTCCTTCGTCGTCCTCGCTGCCGATCGAGCGCGCAGCCTCACCGTGCCGCTCGGCGCGCTCGCTCTGGCGCACCGGCCCCTCGTCCCAGCCGACCCCGAGCCAGTCGAGGTCGGCGAGGATCCCGTCGGCCGACTGGTTCCGCGCCTCGTCGGTGTCGTCGATCCGCAGCAGCAGCGACCCGCCGCGATCGTCCGCGAACACACGGTTTGCGACCGCCGTCAGAGCGTTGCCGAGATGAAGCGAGCCCGTGGGGCTCGGGGCGAAGCGGACGCATGTAGCCATCGCGTCCTGATGCTACGCGACGCCCCGAGCCTCCTTGAACGAGTGGACAGCGTCGATTGCGGCACCGAGGTTCAGACCCTTGTCCTTCGCCTGCTTGATCAGCATGACGGTCTCGAGAGCGTCGGCGTCGTAGAGCCGCTGCTTGCGGCCACGCGTCGGGATCTGCGCCTTGATCGTCCAGTAGTCGAGCTGCATCTTGGTGATGCCCGCGACGCGACAGACCTGGCCGAGCGTGAGCTCGATCTTGTCGAGATGCTCGCCGAGGTCCAGCGGCCGAAGGCCAACGTCGATGTCCATGCCCCTCCTATCGGCAGCGGAGCCCTATTGCTTAAAAGTAATATTCAAGACGCCGCCGGAGGGCCCTTCCTTCCCGGGCCCGGCCTCGAGGGCCGGCAGGCCGTCGATGCTCTCGGCGTTGCGCGTGCTCGCGTACTCGAGCAGGGCATCCGGGCCGCCGCTGCGGAGCTTGCCCTCGATCCACGCGAGCTGCTGGGGCCGCTCGCCTTCGAAGCGCATCAGCGGGACGCCGTACCCGCAGGAATCGGCGATGCGCTCGACGTCGACGACGACGATCGCGCGCGCGGCGTGCTCCGCGGCGGCGACCGCCGAGAAATCGAGCTCCGCGCTCAGCTCGTCGAACTCCGGCTCGCCGAGCTGGACGACGCGGCCGCGTCCGTGCAGCCGCACGATGCGCGGCGGACCCTCGAACGCGCAAAGCATGATCACGATGCGGCCGTTGTCGCGAACATGAGCGAGCGTCTCCGCCCCGCTCCCGATCAGGTCGATGTACGCGACGCGGCGCGGCCCGAGGATCCGGAAGCTCTCCATCGGACCCTTCGGGGAGACGTTGACGTGGCCGTCGAGCGCGCTCGGGGCGGTGGCGACGAAGAACATCCGCTGGCAGCCGATCCAGTCGGCAAGTTTTTCGTCGAGTTCGTCGTAGATCTTGCCCATTCCGGGTGGCGCGGAGCGCGCGACGAATCTACCAGCCGCGGAACCGCCGACCGTTTGCTCCTCTAGGCTCGCGCTCGTGGACGAGCTCCTTCTCGCGTGGTTCCGCGCGAACGCTCGCGATCTGCCGTGGCGGCGGACACGCGACCCCTACGCGATTCTCGTCAGCGAGGTGATGCTGCAGCAGACGCAGGTGGAACGGGTGATCCCGCGCTATCTCGCGTGGCTGGAGCGCTGGCCCACGGCGGCGGCGCTCGCGGCGGCTTCGCCCGCCGAGGTGATCCGCGAATGGCAGGGGCTCGGCTACAACCGGCGCGCGCTCAACTTGCACCGGGCGGCACGGCACGTGGCCGAGCATGGGTGGCCTCAACATCTGAGCGAGCTGCCCGGGGTGGGCCCCTACACCGCCGACGCGCTCGCGAGCTTTGCGCTCGGACGGGCGGTGCTGCCGATCGACACCAACGTCCGCCGCGTGCACGAGCGGACCGGGCACGCGTTCGGGCCGGAGTGCGGCCAGGCCTTGATGGATCTCGGCGCGACGATCTGCCTCGCGCGCGTCCCGCGCTGCGGCGCCTGCCCGCTCGCCGAGGGCTGCCCGTCGCGCGGCCGCCGATACGAGCCGCTGCGCAAGCAGTCCCGGTTCGAGGGCTCGTTCCGCCAGCGCCGTGCGCTCACGTTGCGCGCGGTGACCGACGGCGCGCGGCCGCTCGACGAGCTCGACGCCGAGGCCGTGGCGGCGCTGCGCCGCGACGGGCTCGTCGAGCTGACGGGCGGGCTGGTGTCGCTCCCCGCGTAGAATCCCGCCATGGCCGCATCGATCTGGATCACGCTGATCCCGCTCTACGTGCTCCTCGGGCTCGCCGTCCTCTTCGCCGCGTTCGCGCTGCTCGCGCGCGTCCAGGGCGGCCGTTACGTCCGCCCGATCGTGAAGCAGGTCGCGCGCGTGCCGCTCTTCCGGCGGCTGATCACGAAAGCCTCGACCGCGGCCCTCGAGCGGCAGAATCCCGAGCTCGCGAGCGCGATCAAGAAGATGGAGCGCTACGGCGCCGTCAAGGATCCGAAGCGGGCCCAGGCCGCGCTCTCGAACCTCTCGCCCTCCGAACGGCGCGCGTACATGGCAGCGGTCGAGCAGGAGGGCGCGATCCCCGAGGCGATGAATCGCGAGCAGCGCCGCCGGCTCGAGAAAGCGCGTCGGGACGCGCAGCGCGGCCGCTAGCGCTAGTCCGACACCGAGTGCCGCATCCAGATGTTGGGCTCGACGTAGATCCCTCGGTCGTCCTCGATGCGAACGGGCACGAGCGCATCCGCAACGACGTAGTCTCCGGGCTCGGGGAACTCCATCTCCGCCCAGCGCTTCCACTCGGACACCGGCGCCTCGATGCGCATCGACTCCCAGGCCGGCCCGAGCAGCTCCGCCCCCATTCGCTCGTGCGTACGAAGCCAGGGATCGAAGGGGACCCCGTCGGCGCGGCGCCAGTGCATGTAGCGGTCGGTCGGGATCAACGGATACCGGTGCTTCAGGGTCGGCCGAACGGGCGCGATCAGGCCGTCGAGCCCGTGAGCAGCGGCGATCGTGCGCATCTTGTCCAGCATCAGCCGGCTGAGGCCGCGGCCCTGCTCGCGGCGGTCGATCATGATCTGGACAGCGCACAGCGTCGTGGGCTCCGAGCCGAGACCGTGCTCAAACGCCCAGTCGATCCCACCGGAGTGCAGCGTCCCGTCCCACCCGAGCGGAATCGCGTTCCCCTCGGCCAGCACGACGTCGTCCTCGGGGGCGTAGAGGAAGAACTGGAACTCGGGGACCTCGGAGTAGAGGCGCATCCAGTTCCGGTTCACCGTGGCGTCGTGGTGCATGAACTCCGGCCAGGCGCGATGCAGCCACTGGAAGGCCGGGTTGTCCCGGAGCTCCGGCCGCTCGGCGTACGTGTACAGCTCGAGCCTCATCGCCGCAGCAACGCTACCGCGTGGGCCACCAGCCCTTCTCCGCGGCCGGTGAACCCGAGCCGGTCGGTCGTCGTCGCCCGCACCGCAACCTGTTCGGGCTCGACGCCGATTGCGCTCGCGAGCCGCTGCCGCATCTCGTCGCGGTAGGGAGCGATCCTCGGCTCCTCACCGATCAGGACGCAGTCGGCGTTGACGAGGTGCCAGCCGTCCTCGCCGACCTCCGCGTACGCATCGGATAGGAGGACGAGCGAGTCGGCGCCCGCGAACGCGGGGTCGCCGGCGGGGAAGAGCGAGCCGATGTCGCCGAGCCCGGCGGCGCCGAGGATCGCGTCGGTCAGCGCATGCGCGATCACGTCGCCGTCGGAGTGGCCGGCCAGGCCCCGCGGGTAGTCGATCCGGACGCCGCCGAGAACGAGCGGAACGCCGTCCTCGAGGGCGTGCGCGTCGACGCCGATGCCGACGCGGAGCTCAGGCATGCGCAAGCGCCTGGGGTAGCTCGGCGAGCGAGCGGACCCGGATCGCTTCGGCGGGCGGCTCCTGCAGGTAGCCCCACGGCCCGCGCCGTACGTGCACGGCGACCATCTCTGCGGCGAGCGCCGGCTCGACGTCGTTCTTGACGAGGTCGCCGACAAAGGCGACCTGGTCGGCCGGGACTCCGGCCGCCTCGACGATCCGCGCGAAGAACGCCAAGGACGGCTTCTCGACGCCCCAGCGTTCCGACGAGGAGACGAAGTCGACGTGTGGCCGGAGGAGGTCCTCGTGGACGATTCCCATGTTCCCGGCGGCGCCGACGACGAGCCCGCGGTCGCGCAGCGCGCGCAGACACGGGACGGCGTCGGGGTAGAGGTCGTCGTGCGCGAACGCCTTGCGCATCTCTTCCCTGGACGGCGCCACCTCCAGCCATTCGAGCGCACGCCAGTGCGGCTCGCCGCGCGCGATCGTCGCGCCGACGAGCGCCATCAGCGTGAAGCGCGGCACGCCACACGCGTCGGCGACGTGCTCCCAGTTGCGCGTCTCGTCGACGAGCGTCTCGCCGACGTCGAAGACGACGGCCGTCACAGCCATCCCGATACGAGCTCCAGATCGTCGCGGTCGGTCACCTTGACGAGACGCGGGTCGCCGCGCACGACCTTGACCCGGCCGCCGCGGGCCTCGACGAGGCCGGCGCAGTCGCTCGCGTCGCCGCCCGCCTCGAGTGCCGCCCGGAACGTCCCGGCCGGAAATGCCTGCGGCGTCTGGACGGCCACGAGCCCGTCCCGCGAGACCGTCTCGACCACGGCGTCGCCTTCGACCCGCTTGACCGTGTCCGCCAGCCGCAGGCCCGGCACGACGCCGTCCCAGCCCTCTCCGATCGGAGCGAGCACCCGGCCGATCACCTCGTCCGAGACGAGCGGGCGCGCCGCGTCGTGGACGAGCACGACGAGCGCGTCCTCGGGCACCTCCTCGACCGCGCGCCGCACCGAGTCGGCCCGAGTCTCGCCGCCGGTGACGACCGAACGCACCTTGTCGGCGCCGATCTCCTCGGCGAGCAGGATCGTCGGCTCCTCCCACTCCGGCGGCGCCGCGACGACGATCGCGTCGATCCAGTCGGAGTCGTCGAGCCGGCGCAACGGCTCGGCGAGCAACGGGAGCTCGCCGAGCCTCACGAACGCCTTCGGCCGGTCCGCTCCGAGCCGCTCGCCTCGCCCGGCGGCGACCAGAACGGCCCAGACCGACACGCCCTAGACTGCCGCGGCGACGGCCTTTTTCTTCGAGGCCGTCTTCTTCTTGCCGTTCGTGCCGACGCCGGCGAGAACGCCGTCGAGCCATTCGGCGGCCTCCTCCTCGTCCATGCCCTTGGCGTACATGAGCTCGGATGCGAGGATCTTCTTCGCCTTCACGAACATCTGCTTCTCGCCCGTCGAGAGACCCTTCTCGTGGTCACGGAGCGAGAGGTTGCGGACGACCTCGGCCAGCTCGAGGATGTCGCCCGTCTTCATCTTGTCGCGGTTGTGCTTGAAGCGGCGATTCCAGTTCTTCGGCATCTCGGTCGAGCCGCCGGTCAGCGCCTTCAGCACGACCTCCACTTCCTTCTCACCGATCACCTTGCGGAGACCGACCTTCTCGACGTTCGCGCAGGGCACCTGCACGGTCATGTCGTTGTGCAGGATCTTGATGGTCAGGTACTCGCGGGTCTCCCCAAGGACCTCGCGCTTCTCCTTCTTCACGACCGTGCCCGCGCCGTGGTGAGGGTACACCACCTTGTCGCCGACCTTGTACAAGCCGACCTCCCCTTTCCTGTCTTCGTGCCAGAAAAGCCGGCGCGTTGACAGGCGCCGGCCAGATGAGGGCCACTATACCGAAAATCGCCCCAAAATGCCAGTTTTTCCAGGGCTTTTCGGCTTTCGAGCCAGAAAAGCCCTGCAAAGTGCGAGGCTACAGTTGCAGGTAGCGATCGACGAGGTTGTGCTCCTGCAGCCGCCGGAGCCCCTCGCGGATCTCGCGGGCTCGGACGGCGCCGACCCCGTCGACCGCCTCGAGCTCCCGCTGGGAGGCCCGGACGACGGCGTCGAGCGTCCCGAGATCCCCGACGACGCGCTTGATCACGTTCTCCGGGAGCCGCGGAATGTGCGAGAGAACCCGGAAACCGCGCGGTGAGACGGCATGGTCGAGCGGGTTGACCGTGCGCGGGAAGCCGAGCAGCTCGCCGATCCGCTCGAACTCGAGCAGCTCGGCGTAAGGAAGCGCGCGCAGACCCTCGAGCGCCACCGTCGCCTCCGCTCCGGCTCCGGCCGCGTGGTAGTCGCGGAACACCGTCTCACGCTCCCGCGGGACGTCGCCGACGAGCTCGGCGAGCTGCAGCCGGATCAGGCGGCCCTCGACACCGAGCTCGACGCAGTCCCGCTCGATCCACTCGGCCATGCGGGTCGTCATCTCGGCCCGCTGGAGCACGACCAGGACGTCGTCGAGCACGACCGCGTTCTGGAACTCCAGCGCGGTCAGCCGGGTCAGGACCTGCTCCAGCCGCTGGCGATAGGTCTCGAGCGTCCCGAGCGCCTGGTTCGTCTTCGCGAGGACATCGGCAATGTGGTCGAGCTGGTAGCGCGTGTTGCCCGCGAAGATCGTGACCGTCTCGCGCTGCTGCGAGATCGAGATGACGAGCGCGCCCGTCTGCTTGGCCACACGCTCGGCGGTGCGGTGGCGTGTGCCGGTCTCGGTCGAGGCGATCGTCGGATCGGGCATCAGCTGAACGTTCGCCCAGGCGAGCTTCTTGATCCCGGTGTCGACGATGATCGCCCCGTCCATCTTCGCCAGCTCATAGAGCAGCTGCGGCCGGAAGGGGGCATCGAGGCGGATCCCGCCCGAGTAGAGGAAGGCCAGCTCCTGTGGGTCGCCGATCACGATCAGGGCGCCCTCGCGCGAGCGGATGATGTCGTCGATCGCCATGCGCATCTCGGAGCCGGGCGCGACCTTCTCGATCGCTCCGCGGAGCTTCGGGTCGCGGCGCGGGTCGTCCTCCGAGGGCGTGCGCGTGAAGCCGAGAGCAGTGCCGAGCCGCTCCTCGCGCCTACTCTCCTTCGGGTCGGTCTGAATCGAGTCCGCTCCTGATTGCGCGCCGCAGCGTCTCTTCGTGTTGAACCTGCAGTTTGCCATGAGCGGGGGTGTCGATCGGAGCGAGCACGGCGCGGAGGCCGAGCTTGGCGCATTCCTCCAGCCGCCGCTCGGCCTGCGTTGCCGGGCGAAGACGGCCGGTCAGCCCGATCTCGCCGAAGGCTCCGAGGCCCTCGCGGACGGGCACGCCGCGCGCGGCCGAGGCGATCGCGAGCGCGACGGCGAGGTCGGCGCCGGGTTCCTCGATCCGGACGCCGCCGGCGACGTTGACGAAGACGTCGGCCTGGCCGAGGGCGATGCCCGCATGGCGCCCGAGCACGGCGACGATCATCGCCAGCCGCTTCGGATCGACCCCGGTGGCGACGCGCCGCGGCATCGCGAGGTCGGTGGCCGAGACGAGCGCCTGGATCTCGAGCAGGATCGGCCGCGTCCCCTCGAGCGCGCAGGCGACCGCCGCGCCGGCCTCGCCGCCGGCGGTGCGACCGAAGAGCTCGGATGGGTCGGGGACGCCGACGAGCCCGGCGCCGGTCATCTCGAAGACGCCGAGCTCGTTCGTCGAGCCGAAGCGGTTCTTGACCGCCCGCAGGACGCGATGGGCCCGGTAGCGGTCGCCCTCGAACTGGAGCACGCAGTCGACGAGATGCTCGAGCACGCGCGGGCCGGCGACCGAGCCGTCCTTCGTCACGTGGCCGACGAGGATCGTGGCGACCCCGGCCTCCTTCGCGACGCGCAGGAGACGTGCGGCCGCCTCGCGCACCTGGCCGACCGAGCCGGGGGCGGAGCCGAGCTCGGCGGAGTAGAGCGTCTGCACCGAGTCGATCACGCAGACGTCGGGGCGCTCCGACTCGAGCGTCGCGCAGACCGTGTCGAGCTCCGTCTCGGCGAGGATCTCGACGCGCTCGGCGCCGCCCAGCCGCTGTGCACGGAGCTTGACCTGCGCCGTCGACTCCTCGCCCGTGACGAGCAGGGCGCGGCGGTCCCTCGAGATCGCCGCGAGCGCCGTCAGGAGCAGGGTCGACTTCCCGACTCCGGGCTCGCCGCCCACGAGGACGAGCGAGGCCGGCACGAGGCCGCCGCCGAGGACGCGATCGAGCTCGGCGACTCCGGTCGGGATCCGAGCCGCTTCCTCGACCTCGACGTCGACGAGCCGGAGCAGCGGCTTCGGCGGTGCCTTCGCATGGACGACCTGACCTGCGACTTCCTCGACGAGCGTCCCGAACGACGAGCAGCCGGGGCACTTGCCGAACCAGCGGCCGGCGCTGTAACCGCATTCGGTGCACGCATAGTTGACAGCCGCCTTCGCCACCAGATCATCCTAGGTAGCCCGTAGGACGCCCTTTGTGCCGATTCTGTGACTGGAGCTGGCTGGATCAGGTCCCACTGGGAAGAGGGCGCGGAAACCGCGCTTTCCGCGCCCGCTCCACCCGAGCGAAGCTCGGGTCTTCCCAAAGACTCGGGGAAAGTGCGCAGCACTTCCCCGAAAAGAGAAAGGCGGGCTCCGCCGCATCGAGCCCGCCTCTCCAGTCATCCGGGCCTCCGCCGCATCGGGGCCCGGTAGGGGATGCCGTCTGCTGAGAGTGTCGGCCCTTCGACCCTGTTGACACGTCCCCCCTCAGGTGGTTCTTCGGCCGGGTTCACCGAAGAGGGCGCGGAAACCGCGCTTTTCCGCGCCCTCGCTCCACCCGAGCGCAGCTCGGGTCTGCCCAAGACTCGGGGAAAGTGCGCAGCACTTTCCCCGAAAAGAAAAAGGCGGGCCCCGCCGCATCGAGCCCGCCTCTTCGTCCTTCCGAGCCTCCGCCGCATCGGGGCCCGGTCGGTTATGCCGTCTGCTGAGAGTGTCGTCCATCGGAGCCCGTTGATTCCTTCCCCTTCGGGTGGTTCAGCGGGGTACTTCACTTCACCCGCCCGGGGCATGCGCATCCCACAGCCCCGGCCATGCTGAGACGTGCCGTGAGGATGGGGGGCCGCAGCCCTAGTCCTCGCGGCAGGAGGCCGGGCCCGTGCACGGGTCCGGCCTCCGCTATTCAGCGAGGGCCGGCTCGGCCGCACGACGCGGCTCGCGCCGGCCTGCCGACGCGACGAGCAGGGCGGCGAGCACGAAGACGACGCCGAGGAGCTGAAGCCCCGAAGGCGCCTCACCGAGAATCGCGGCCGCGAAGAGCACAGAGAGCACGGGCTGGAGCGTCAACAGCACCGACGTCAGCGCGGCGGGCAGGCGCGGCAGCGAGATCGAGATGACGAGCCAGCCGAGCACCTGCGAGGTGAGCGCAAGCAGCACGAGCCAGCCCTGGGCAGACCAGCTCGGCGTCAAGTCGAGGTCGCCGAAGACGGTGCCGAGGCCGATGCAGCCGAGCGCCGCAACGGCGGTGGCGTCCGAGAGCGGCCCGGCGACGCGCCGCCGGTCGCTGCTCGACGCGCGGAGGGTCAGGAGGAAGCCCGTGTAGGCGAAGGCCGTCAGGATGCCGTAGGCGACTCCGAGCTTCGGGTTGCGGCCGTAGGCGTCCGCGCCGACCACGCCGGAGATCAGGACGACCCCGAGCAGTGCGACCGGGATTGCCGCGAGCGCGCTGGTGCGGGGGCGCTCGCTCAGCACGAGCCAGGCGATCGGCGCGACGAGGACGACCTGGAGGTTGCCGAGCACCGTCGCGAGGCCGGCGCCGACCTCTTCGATCGCGCGGTTCCAGACGATCAGGTCGACCGCGAAGATAAGCCCGGCGAGCGCGGCGAACGCCCGGGCACGCGGCGCGCGCGGGCCGAAGCGCCCGTCCTCGCGGCGCGCAAGCAGCCACAGGGGCGGCACAGCCCAGAGGCAGCGAAAGAACGCGCCCGTGCTCGGGGACACGTGGGCGAGCTTGAAGAAGATGGCCGAGAACGCGATACAGCACGCGCCGAGGAGCGCCGTGAAGATGGGCCTGTCGCCGAGCCGGCCGGTCACCCGGCCAGGCTATCTACGAGGTCGCCGGCGACGCCTTCAGGCGGCGTCTCGAATTCGAGCGCTCGGGGTTAGCGGCGCAGACGGTCGCGCGCGCGAAGCCCGCGCGACCTGAAGCAACATCGCAAGCGACGCCGTGGGTCAGGCCGCGCGGCGGCCTTCGCAGATCGCCTGGAGCTCCGCTACGAGCTCCTGGCGCCGCTGCGCCCGCCGGTCGTGCACGAGCTTCTGGCGCCGGGTCGCGAACACGTACACGACCGGGCCGACGGCCGTCGTCGCGATTGCCGCAGGCAGGCCGAAGAGCAGGAAGGCGGCCACCGCGACGGCCGCGAAGATCGGAGTGCAAGCGGCCACCAGCGCGACCGTCCTCCAGCCGAGCCGCGGCGCCGACAGGGTGCGAAGCTCGGCGAGCTGTGCGGCGCCGTCGTCACCGACCTCGGCCGAGATCGTCGCGAGCGCCTGGTCGATGTTTCGGCGCGCAAGCTCCATGTGCTCGCCGTATCGGTTCACCGCAGCCATGGCTGACTGATCGGCCCCGTGCCGTCGCGGCCGAACCCTCGAACGGGTCTACAAGAGGCCGCCGAGATGAGAGCGGCCGCCCGGAGGCGGCCGCTCGACTATTCCTCGGCCGGCTGCTCGTCCTCGCCGGAGGACTCGGGCTCGACGGGCGGCACCGTCACCTTTTCCGGGGTGACCTCGCCCGGGATGATCGTGATGTCCGCTTCCTTGCCGGGCTCGCCGTCCTCGTTCGTCTTGCGGCTGACGAGGATCGTCGAGCCGGGCTCGAGCGCTCTCCCGAGCACGAAGTCGGCGAGCGGATCCTCGATGTAGCGCTGGATCGCGCGGCGCAGCGGCCGGGCACCCATCGCCGCGTCGTAGCCGACCTCGACGAGCATGTCCTTCGCGTCGTCGGTCAGCTCGATCGTCGCCTCGTGCAGCGCCATCTGCTCGCGCAGCCGCTTGAGCATGAAGTCGACGATCGTCTTGATCTCTTCCTTCGCCAGCTTGTGGAAGACGATGATCTCGTCGATTCGGTTCAAGAGCTCGGGGCGGAAGACCTTCTTCAGCTCGCCCATGACGCGGCTCTTCATGTCGTCGTACGTGAGCCCGGTCTCGTCGCCGATCGAGAAGCCCAGCGACTGGTTCTTCGAGATCGAGGCGGCGCCGATGTTCGAGGTCATGATCACGATCGTGTTCCGGAAGTCGACCTTGCGCCCCTGTGCGTCGGTCAGCTTCCCCTCCTCCAGGATCTGGAGCAGGATGTTGAACACGTCCGGATGCGCCTTCTCGATCTCGTCGAGCAGGACGACCGAGTACGGCTTGCGGCGCACGGCCTCGGTGAGCTGGCCGCCCTCGTCGTAGCCGATGTAGCCCGGGGGCGAGCCAACCAGGCGGGACACGGAGTGCTTCTCCATGTACTCCGACATGTCGACCTGGATCATCGCGTCCTCGTCGCCGAACAGGAACTCGGCGAGCGTCCGGGCGAGCTCGGTCTTGCCGACGCCCGAGGGGCCGAGGAAGATGAACGAGCCGGTCGGCCGCTTCGGATCCTTGATCCCGGCGCGGGCGCGGCGGATCGCCTTCGAGACGGCGACGATCGCCTCCTCTTGGCCGACGACGCGCTTGTGCAGCTCCTCCTCCATCCGGATCAGCTTCTGCGACTCGGCCTCGGTGAGCTTGAAGACCGGGATGCCGGTCCACATCGAGACGATGTCCGCGATCTCCTCTTCGCCGACCTCCGGCTGCTCCTCGAAGTTCTCCGAGTTGCGCCAGTTCTCCTCGAGCTCGCGCTTCTTCTGCGTGAGCTTGCGCTCCTTGTCGCGGAGGCTCGCGGCCTTCTCGAACTCCTGCGACTCGATCGCGTTCTCCTTCTCCTTGCGAACGCGCTCGATCTCCTCCTCGAGCTCGCGGTAGCGCGGCGGGGCGCTCATCGAGCGGATCCGCATGCGCGAGGCGGCCTCGTCGATCAGGTCGATCGCCTTGTCCGGGAGATGCCTGTCCTGGATGTACCGGTCGGAGAGCTCGGCCGCGGCGTGGAGAGCCTCGTCGGTGATCTTGCAGCGGTGGTGCGCCTCGTAACGGTCGCGCAGGCCGCGCAGGATCTGCACCGTGTCGTCGACCGACGGCTCCTCGACGCGGATCTGCTGGAAGCGACGCTCCAGCGCCGCGTCGCGCTCGAGGTACTTTCGGTACTCGTCGAGCGTCGTCGCGCCGATCGTCTGCAGCTCGCCGCGCGCCAGCGCCGGCTTGAGGATCGAGGCGGCGTCGATCGCGCCCTCGGCGGCGCCTGCGCCGACGAGGTTATGGAGCTCGTCGATGAAGAGGATGATGTCGCCCCGCTGCATGATCTCCTTCATGACCTTCTTCAGGCGCTCCTCGAACTCGCCGCGGTACTTCGAGCCCGCAACGAGGGCAGCGAGGTCGAGCGTGTAGATCTGCTTGTTCTTCAGCAGCTCGGGCACCTGGTTCGTGGCGATGCGGGCGGCGAGGCCCTCGACGACGGCGGTCTTGCCGACGCCCGGCTCGCCGATCAGCACGGGGTTGTTCTTCGTGCGGCGCGACAGGATCTGCATCACGCGCTCGATCTCCGTCTGACGGCCCACGACCGGGTCGAGCTTGCCCTCGGCCGACTGCTTGGTCAGGTTGCGGCCGAACTGGTCGAGGAGCTTCGAGCTCTTGGCCTTCTCGCCGCTCGCGCCCGCCGCGCCCTGCTGGCGGCGGCCCGGGCCGGAGAGCATGCGGATGATCTCGTTGCGGATCTTCTCGGCGTCGGCGTCGAAGTCGAGCAGGATCCGCGCGGCGACGCCCTCGTTCTCGCGCACGAGGCCGAGCAGGATGTGCTCGGTGCCGATGTAGTTGTGGCCGAGGGAGAGCGC
>Ga0137371_10003292_pt1 | contig 12757 bp, 11 predicted proteins | sample SagtaG_7_FD_104919 | JGI IMG/M metagenome (GOLD analysis project Ga0137371, IMG submission 104919) | Vadose zone soil microbial communities from Sagehorn Ranch, Mendocino, California, USA - Sage1_R_40_16 metaG | ecosystem: Environmental > Terrestrial > Soil > Vadose zone | place: USA... | reverse complement strand
TGGTCCTGCTGCTGGGCCTGGTCGTGCTGGTGCTGATGGTGCTGGCGCTGGGCTGGGACGCGTCGAATTGGTTCCTGGGGCATCGGGCGTTGGACGACCTGGCCGATGGCGCCGCGGTCGCCGCCGCGAACGACGTTGACGTCCCGGCCTACTACGCGAGCAACGGCGCTGTGGTGCGGATCCTGCTGTCGCAGGCGGATGCGACCGTGGCGGGCTACCTGTCGGATGCCGCCGGGGATTCGGGGATCCGGGGTGTGCGGGCGGACCCGGTGACGGTGGTGGAGGTGAATGGGGCGCCGCAGGTGACGGTGGGCTGCACGCGGTCGCGCCGGTGGCGTTTCTGGCCTACCTGCGGGTGGTCGCACCGGCGATGGAGGGGGCGGCCACGGCGACGCCGCAGCTCGTCGCTCCCTGAGTCGCTCCCTGACGGGAAAGGAGGGATGTTGGTGCTGGCCCGGGTCTCGGCCAAGGTGGCCAACAACAAGGCGCAGCTGGAGCGGGATACCGCCCAGGTCCGGAGCGGGGAGGCGTGGACGGGTGCCGCGCAGCGGGCCTGGCTGGAGCTGCAGGCCTCCTATGACCAGCTCACCTTGCACTTCTCGGAAGTGATGCAGTCGTTTGGGGTGAACGTCGGGTAGGCCAGGACGATCGCCCAGACGACCGACACCAGCATCGCTGGCACCTTCTGAGCAGCGGGCAGGGGCGCCATGGCCAAGGAACCGCCGCTCCGGCGACCTGACGCGCTGCCGGCCGGGGTGGTGCTGCTCCCGATCCTGCCGCCAACGCTCGACCAGGAGGGCAAGCCCGTCGGCGAGGTCCAGGTGCTGTTCGCCCAGGCCATGGACGGCACCGTCGTCGCCGAGGCCTACACCAGCCCGCAGCGCCTGGTCACCGCGCGCGGCAACCTGCAGCCGTGGGTCGCCGTCGAGCGGCAGGCGCTGGCCGAGCTGCTCGACCGCCAGAACGTGAGCAAGCTCGTGGTCGACGCTGGCGGCTCCGACGGCTACGAGATGGACCGCGACGGCACCTGCACGTCATTGCCCGCACCGCGCTTCGGCCCGGAGTCGGGATGGCAACGGAAACCTGAACGGGAAGGAGGACCACGGTGGCGCCGCCGAAGACCCTGCGGGTCGCTCCTGACGAGCTGCGCGGCTCGGCCGGCGTCTTCGACCGCGCCGGACAGGACGTCAGCGGCGTGCAGGCGCGCAGCCTCGACACGCTGTTCGCGAACGCGGCCGCCGCGGCCGGCGACCACGGCCTGTCCGGCGCGCTGCTGTCGTGCGCCAGCGACGACGGCGACATTGCCAAGACGCTCGGCGGGATGATCAGCGAGCAGGCAGGCAGGCTGCGCGACGCAGCGAACAAGTATGAGCACGGCGACGCCGCCGGTGCGGCGGCGATCAACAGCAGACCCATCGGCTCCATCCCACCCACGCCCCTGCTCAACCTGGGAGGCCCGCAATGAGGTTCCCAGGGGAGCCGGAGACGATCTCCGGGGCCGCGGCCAACCTCCACAACGTCATCAACGCCCTTGGCAGCGACAAGGGCGACGTCGACCGCACCGCCAACAACCTCACCGCCCCGGGCCACTGGACCGGCGACGGCGCGACCAGCTTCGCCGGCGCCGCCGTCAAGATCGACGACGACGTCAACGCCTCGGCAGCGCCTGCGAGGGCGCCCGCCAGGCCCTCGACTGGTACGCGGGCCAACTCGCGCAACTCCATCGCGAAGCCGCTCAGCTCGACGATCTCGCCGCCAGCCAGGGCTACCGGATCGATGACAACGGCAATGTCTACGGGCCCGCGACGATCGCGCCCGCCGGCACGCCCGCCCCGGACCCCCAGGTCGCCCTCTATCAGCAGGCCCAGGCGCTCCTTCAACGCGCCAGGGAGATCGCGGACACCACCCGGCGCCAGCCCGATGGTGACCGCCAGTCGATGTTCCGCTACGACATCCAGCCGCCCTGGGCGACCCCGTGGACGAGAGCCATCAATGCCTACACCATCTACACCGGCCCGGCATCCGCCTATGCTTCGGCGAGCTCCAGGTACAACCCCCTCAAAGCGGATCAGGATGATCTGTTGCGGCGGATCGAGCGCGCGAGCTCCGGTAAGAAGGCGCGCCACTGGGAGAAGGAACTCAAGCAGTGGGATAACGAGTTCGGTGAGGACCTGAGGACGTCCGAGAACGTCATGAACAAGGCCAGGAGCTGGGCGGAGGCGGCGCCGGGGTCTGAGGACGCCGCTATGGACGTCAGCAGGTTCGGAATTCGTGCGAGCGGGCTCAGAAACATCCCAATAATAGGGATCGGGCTTACCTATGGAATGGCTACCTGGAACGTCGCTCATGGGGCGGAGCCAACCGAGGAGCTGAGCGCCGATACCGCGTCTCTGGTGTCCAGTGTCGTAGCTGCGGATGCCACGACGGTCTCGCAGTGGCTGGTCTCGCGGCTATTGGTGCGACTGGTGGGGCGGCCATCCCGATCGTCGGTGGCGTGGCGGTCGGGGTGCTGGTGGGATGGGGCGTTGGTGAAGGCGTGCGCTGGCTCTTCCACACAGACACTGGCCGTGCGGTCGCACATGCGGTGGATACTCCCGTCAGTGATGCGGCTCACGCGTCGGCAGTGGTATTTCACACACTTGGCACTCGATATTTGGATAGGTGATGCTGCCATGGCGAGCGAAAGTATTCCGGGAAGTGAGCGTCCCCCGTCGCCCGCCTTCCAACCGCCGCAGCCACCTCCAGGGGAGGGTGAACGACTCGCCGTCGCATACCGAACCTGGGCCACGTTTTGGCGGGGAAAGCTGAAAACGCTGCTCTTGATGATCGTGCTCTGGGCGCTGCCGACCCATGGCTACCGGCCATTGAAGCTCGGGCTGATCATCACCGCCGGCACACTGATACCCACCTGGCTCCTGATGTTCCTTGTGAATCCACCCATCAGCATCAGCGTGGGCGAGGGGTGGCTGGCGATGCGCACCTGGCGGCGGGCGCGCTGGGTCCGCACCGACGAGCTGGCAAAAGTCAAGGTGCTCACGCCACAGACGATTGTGCTGAAAGACCGCGACGGCCGGAAGCTCAGGATGAGCTCCAAGGACCTCTGCTGGAATCCCAAGCTCTTCGAGATCTTCACGCAGGGGTTGCGGCACTCCGTCGAGACCGGGATGAAGCCGATGGACCGGACGACGCTCGGTTTCTGCGGCTCAAGTGAGACCATGGCGGCGGCCGGTACCATGAGGGCCGTCATGCTCGAACTTCGCGGGAGATGCTGAGTTGCCGACTGATTATTCGCCGGAGCTGGCGGCGCTGGCCAAGCGGCTGGCTGACGCGAAGGAGTTCCTTTGACCTGGAGGCCAAGCAGCGGGAACTGAGCCAGCTGCGGGAGCGGGCGGCGGCGCCCAACCTCTGGGACGACCCTGACCAGGCGCGCAAGCTGATGCGGCGGCTCGCCGCGGTCGAAGGCGACCTCGACCAGGTGGGGCGCCTTTCAGGGCAGCTCTCCGACCTGGAGACCCTCAACCAGCTTGCGCTGGAGGAGGGCGACGACGCGGCTGCCGCCGAGGTGGGCCAGGGCCTCGCCGCCCTCGCGAAAGAGGTCGACGACCTCGAGGTGCTCGCCCTGCTGGGCGGCGAGTTCGACGACCGCGACGCGATCATGACCATCCACCCCGGCGCCGGCGGCACCGAGTCGCAGGACTGGGCCGAGATGCTGTGGCGGATGGAGACCCGCTGGGCGGAGCGGCGCGGCTTCAAGGTCACCGTCAACGACTACCAGGAAGGCGACGAGGCCGGCATCAAGTCGGTCACCGTCACACTTGAGGGCCCCCGCGCCTACGGGCTCGCCTCCGCCGAGGCCGGCACCCACCGGCTGGTGCGGATCTCGCCGTTCGACCAGGCGAAACGGCGCCACACCTCGTTCGCGGCGGTCGACCTGATCCCGGTGCTCGACCGGGAGGACGCGCCCGAGATCGACGAGAGCGACCTGCGCATCGACATCTACCGTTCCTCCGGCCCCGGCGGGCAGGGCGTCAACACCACCGACTCGGCGGTGCGCGTCACCCACCTGCCCACCGGCATCGTGGTGGCGGTGCAGAACGAGCGCTCCCAGCTCGCCAACAAGACCATCGCCCTGAAGATCCTGGGCGCCCGCCTGGCCGAGATCGCCCGGCGGGAGCGGGAGCAGCGCCTCGCGGACCTGCGCGGCGAGCGCGGCGAGATCGCCTTCGGCAACCAGATCCGCTCGTATGTGCTGCACCCCTACCAGATGGTCAAGGACCACCGCACCAACGTCGAGACCGGCAATATCCAGGCGGTGCTCGACGGTGACCTGGACGACTTCGTCGCCGCCGAGCTGCGCCGCCGCGCGACCAAGCGGAACAGCGGCAGCTAGGAAAGACCAGAGACGCCCGTCCGCCCCCCAGCCACTCCCGACACCGACCGACGCCGACACGAACTGGAAGCGCCAGCCGATGGCCACCACGATCGAGACACCCCCAGAGCCAGGGTCCGAGCCACTCGCCGGCCCAGCGCCCGCACCCGGGGATGCGCCCGATCCACGGTTCGAGCCGGAGGCCGGACGCGCTCCAGCGATCATGGCGGCGGCCGGCACGCTGCTGGCGCTGGGGCTGGCGCTGTGGCTCCTCGCCGGGCTGTGGGGGCCGAACCCGCCGTCCGGCGACGACACCATGGCGCACCTGGTGCGGGCCGGGTTCACCATCAAGGCGCTGCTGCCGCACTTCAAGCTGGACGGCTGGCAGCCGCAGTTCGGCACCGGCTACCAGCAGTTCCTGTTCTACGGTCCAGGGTTCACCTGGCTGGTCGCGCTGCTCCGCTGGCTGTCGTTCGGGGCCCTGTCGGTCCCCGGCGCCTTCAAGGCGGCCTCGGCGCTCGCCTACCTCGCCCTGCCGCCGAGCGTCGCCTACCTGGCGGCCTCGTTCGGGCTCGGCCGCCGTGCCGCCGGCATCGCGGCGATCCTGTCGCTCTGCGTGGCCAGCCCCTACGGCGGCGTGGGCCTGCCGGGGACGTTCGGCGTCGGCCTGATCCCCAGCCAGCTCGGCGGGGCGTTCTTCTGCCTGGCGCTGGGCGCGATCCTGCGGGTGGTGGCCGCGCCGACGCGCCGCCGGATCGCCGTCGCCGGGGCGGCGCTGGCGGCGCTGTTCGTCACCCACGCGATCTCCGCCATGATCCTTGCGGTGTTCCTGGCGGTGATCGTGCCGGCGCTGCTGCTCACCGACCGGCCGACCAGGGAGCGTCTGCGCGGGCTGGCCGCCGCGGTCGCGCTGGCCGCCGGGCTGGCCGCGTTCTGGCTGGTGCCCTCGTTCGCGCATCGCGACCTGCGCGGGATCCTCACCTCCTGGGTCAACCCGCTGCTGCCGCAGCGCCTCGGCGAGATCTTCGGCGGGCGGATCCTGTTCCACAAAGGCGTGATCTGGGTGCTGCTGGCCGGGCTGGTGTTCGGCGCCTGGCGGGTCTGGCAGGGCCGCCGCTGGGCGCTGGCACTGGTGGCCGCACCGCTCGCGTATCTGGTGATCGCCGACCTGTTCCTGCGCTGGAACTCGCAGAACGTGATCAGCGTGCAGCTGATGAACCGGGGCCTCGGCTACGTCGGGGTGCTGCTGGTGCTGCCGCTGGCGGTGCTGCTGGCCACAGTGGCCCGCACGCTGCGCTGGTGGCATCTGGGCGAGCTGCTGGCCTTGGCGGCGGCGGTGGCGCTGGTGCTGGTGGGTGGGTCCGTGCGCGACGTGGTCCGCCAGCAGACCCCGGCGCTGCAGCTGCGGGCGATGGCCGCCGAGCTGGCGCGGGTGGTGCCCGACGGGGCCCGGTTCGCGACCCAGCGCGAGTGGCCGCAGGAGATCGCCATCACCGGGATCACCATGCCGGACAACTGGCTCGCCTGGGCGTCGGGCCGCGACACGCTCAACATCTTCAACGTCGAGTCCTCGACCTCGCCGGGTCCCGACTACGAGCCGGACCGCATGACCAGCCAGGGCGCCGGCCAGGCCGCCAGCGAGCTGCTGCACCTCGGTGTCACCCACGTCGCGCTCACCGACGAGGCCGCCGCCAAGCCGATGGCGACCTCCCGCTTCTTCCAGGTGATCTGGCGCGACCCGCCGATGGCGGTGCTGGCCGTCAAGCCGGTGCCGGGCTGGCCCGCGCCCGGCTCGCTGCTGCAGACCGATTCCCCGGAGGAGGCCCACCTGATCCGGGGCGAGGCGGAGCATCTCGAAATCGCCGTCCAGGCCGACCGCCGGCAGCTCGCGACCGTCGCGGTCGGCTGGTCGCCCAAGTGGCACGCCTGGGTCAACGGCACCCCGGTGCGGCTGGAACGCTCCCAGGAGGGCCTGATCCTGCTGCCCCTCCCAGCTGGCGCCAGCACGGTCATGCTGCGGTTCCAGCAGGACCGCTGGGACCTGCTCGGCATCGCCGTCACCGTGCTGACCGTGCTGGGGCTGCTGATCTGGCCGCTGTGGCGCCGCCGCCGGCTCCTGCGCAACCCGGGAATCGATACGGGATCGTGACGCCTCAGCAGGGTGATATCACGCAAATGCGTTACGCTGGTGACCCCGTGGGCATGCAGAGGCGCTTGAGGTTTGTCACTGTCAATGTGTGCCTGGCACCGTCCCCGACCGTCGGAGTGATTCTCATCGAATTCGGCCAAATTGCTGCCGTGATGTATCCATACGCCAGGGTGAGCGCACTGCCGCGGCGGACGAAGATGCTGGAGCGTGCCGGATGAGCGCCCTGCACGGCCTCTACCGGCGCTGGCAGGTCCTCGTCCACGAGCTTGCCAAGTTCGGCATCGTCGGCGCCGTCAACACCGCCCTCGACTTCGGGCTGGCGAACTTCCTCCACCTGGGCCTCGGTACCGACCAGTACCTGGCCAAGGCGATCTCGGTCAGCGTGGCGGCGACCTCCTCGTACTTCATGAACCGCCACTGGACCTTCCGCCACCGCGCCCGCACCGGCCTCGGCCGCGAGTACGCCCTGTTCTTCGTCCTCAACGGCGTCGGGCTGGCGATCGCCGAGGCGTGCATCTGGATTGTCCGCGTGCCCATGCACAAAGAGGGCGCGCTCTGGTTCAACCTCGCCCAGGTCGCCGGCCTGGCGATCGGCATGCTGTTCCGCTTCGCCACCTACAAGCGCTGGGTCTTCGTCCAACCGGAGGTCGCGGCCGCGGAGGTCCTGGCTGAGGGCTCCATCGCCGACCCCGGACCAGCAGCTGAGCAGGCGACCGCCACGGTGCCGGTCAGCAACGGCGACAGCGCCCGCATCGGGAACCAGAACGGCAACGGGCAGGGTCAGCCCGCCAGGTCGCGGACGCGCGCCTCGTCGTAGGCGCCCCTGGCCGCCGCGCGGCGGACCCGCCACACGTCGGCGAGCATCCGGGCCGCGTCGGCGGCGAGGCGCACCTTGCTGCCGTCGGAGTCGGTCGCCTCGACCGGTACCTCGACCACCTCGAAGCCGAGGCGGCTGGCGAGCAGCAGCGCCTCCGCGTCGAACGCGAAGCCGTCCAGCCGTGCCCGTCCGAACACCTCCAGCGCCGCCGCCCGCCGGAACCCCTTGAGGCCGCACTGGGTGTCGCGATAGGGGAGCCCGAGGGCGATCCGCATCGCCCGGTTGAACACCGGGCTCGCCAGCCGGCGCAGCAGCGGCGTCGTGCCCGGCGCGAGGCCGCGTGCCCCGATCGCCACCGGGGCGCTGCCCAGCGCCGCCAGCACCCGGTCGGCCTGCTCCGGGTCGTAGGAGCCGTCGGCGTCGGTGAACACGATCCGCTCGCCGCCGGCGGCCAGCATCCCGGTGCGGACCGCGAAGCCCTTGCCGTGGTTCGGTTCGGTGCGCACGACCCGCACGCGCTGGTCGCCCGCGGCGGCGGCCTGCGCCAGCGCGAAGGTCGCGTCGGTGGAGCCGTCGTCGACCACCACCGCCTCGACCGCTTCGGGGTCGCGCGGGAAGTGCGCCAGGTAGCGTTCCAGCGTCCGGGGCAGCCGCCCGGCCTCGTTGTAGCAGGGGAAAACGATGCTGACCTTGATGCTGGTGCTCATCTTGTGCCTATCTTCACGGACCCGGCCCCCCCGGTGCGACGCGTTCCAGGACCACCACGCCGTCGCGGTCCAGCTTGGTGGACCAGCTCGGCGAGGCCTGCAGCTGCTGGAGCAGCGCCAGGTCATCTTGGCTCAGCTCGTCCCGCTCGACCACTACCCAGCGGACGCTGGTCACCTCCGCGAGGGTGTGCCGGGTGCCGGTCTGCCCCCAGTTCGACGCGCGGAACGGGTTGGGGAACTCGTAGGCCCGCACCCGATGGGCGAGGTGGGTGACCAGGTTGAACTGCGCGCTTACCGCCACATCGGGGTCGCCACCGACCAGCGCGAGGGCCTGGCGCCGTGCCGGGTCGACCGCCGAGGCCGGCGCCACCACGCGCTGGCGTGACCACAGCGCCGGGCCGTAGCGCCGGTCGCTCCAGAACGCCGCCACCAGCAGCACCACCATCGCCGGGGCGAGCAGGGCGCGCCGGCGCCGCGCGACCACGCACAGTCCGGCGACCGTGGCGCTCCCGAGGAAGGGCGCGGAGGTGGCCAGGTACTGGAAGCGGATCTGCTGCAGGTAGGTCGACACCGCCGCCAGGTTGAGCAGCAGCGGCGACGCGACCGGCCACAGCCACCGGGGCGCCAGCAGCGGCAGCAGCGCCAGCGGCCCGAACACCAGCAGCAGGTAGCTGATCCCCTGGTTGCCGAAGCCCGTCTCCAGCGAGCGCCCGGCGAGGCCGGGCAGGGCGCGCAGCACCGACCAGGGCCCGTTGGCGGCGATCCCGTAGTTCTGCGCGAAATACGGGCTGCCGTGGCCGTTGGCCAGCGGGATCAGCACGAACGCCGCGAGCGCGAACCAGCCAAGCCCGGCGGCCACCACCCGCAGCCCGACGCCGCGCTCGCCAGAGAGGGCCAGCAGCACGCCCAGCCCGGCCACCACCAGCCCGACGTCCTCCTTGCACAGCAGCGCCAGCGCGAGGAACACCGCCATCGGCCGCCAGCGCTGCCGGTCGGCGGCCAGCGCCGCCAGCGCCAGGAAGCCGGCGGCCAGCGTCTCCGGGTGGAACTGCCAGGTCGCCGCCCACTGCATGCCCGGGTAGGCCAGATAGGCGAGCGCCACGACCATCCCGGCCACCGGATGGCCGAGGTGGCGCGTGCCGAGGCGGAACAGCACCCACGCCGGCAGGGCGAGCGCGACCACCTGGAGCAGGAGCAGCAGCCGCGGGTCGGCCCAGACCCGGTACAGCGGCGCCACCAGCAGCAGGATGTAGGAGGCGTGGTCGCCGAACAGGTCCAGCCCGCGGATGGTGACGAACGGGGCATGGAAGCGGGACAGCAGCCAGGCGCCCTGGTCGAAGATGCCGAGGTCGAACCCGTAGGTGCCGAAGCGCTGGTGCAGCGTCCAGGTCTCCAACACGAAGGTGAAGACGAACAGCGCCAGCGCGAGCCCGACCACCGCCAGGCACAGGGCCGGGGCTGGCACGCTGGTCAGCGCCACGACCCACCGGCCGGCGGCCAGAAGCAGCGCCTCGAACCGGGCCCCGGCCGCGTCCAGCAGCTCGCCGGCACCGCCGGCCTCGCCGGGACGATCCCCCTCCCGCTCCGGCGCCGCGGCCGGCGGCACGAAGGTGGTCCTAGCGGGCACCTCCAGCCTGCCGAGCCGGGCCGCCAGGGGGCTCCCCCCGGGCCGGCAGGTCAGCGCGATCTGGGCGCCCCGGTTGAAGGCGCCAGGTGGCAGCGGCTCCGGCAGCCCGAACGCGGCCGCGTGACGCTGCGGATAGTCGCCGGTGCCCTCCAGGTCGTCGAGCTGCAGGTAGGGGAGCGCGTCCGCCGCCGCCTCCAGCGCTCGGACGTCGCCGGAGGTGGCCGGCCGGTCAAGCGCCAGCTGCAGCTGGCAACGTCCGTCGCGATCAAACGATATGGTTGCGGGGAGGCCCTCCCCGTCGGCGTCGCCGACAGAGAGGTCCGCGGCCGGAAGCCAGTCGTCGGCCCAGCCGGCGGCCCGGCCCCGGCCTTTCGAGCTGATCGGTGGGGGCGCTACCACGTCGACCCTGCTTTCATACAACGAAACCTATCAGGACCAGCGCAAGGACCAGGCAACAATGGCGACCACCACGATCGACGCACCGCGGCGCGAAGGGCTCAGCGCGGCTGAGGCGCGCGCCACCTGGGTGCAGCGCGTGCTCACCGTTGCGACCTTCGTGGCCATCTACTACGTCCTGCTCAGGGTGCTGCACCTGAACCTGATGCTCACGCGCACCACCGCCTCCGGCGGGGACATGGGGTCCCATCACTACATCGACGACTTCCTGCGCAAGGACCTGCTGCCGCACGGCCAGATCACCGGCTGGGCGCCGGGCTGGTACGCGGGCCTGCCGATGCTCACCTTCTACTTCCCGCTGCCCTATGTGCTGATCGCCGCGCTCACCCCGCTGCTCGGCAACCAGATCGCCTTCAAACTGGTGACCGCCTCCGGGCTGCTGCTGCTGCCGCTGACCTGCTGGGGCGCGTTCAAGATCCTGCGGCTGCGCGAACCGGCGCCGCTGCTGGCCGCGGTCGCCAGCGTGGTGTTCATGTTCATGACCCAGCTCACCCCCTCGCAGGTGTTCCAGATCTACGGCGGCAACGTCGCCAGCACGATGGCGGGGGAGTTCCCCTTCGCGCTCTCGTTCGCGCTGCTGCCGCTGGCGTTCGCGCTGCTGTACCGGGCGGTCGAGGAGGGCAAGGGCTGGCGTGCCGCCGCCCTGGTGATCTTCGGGGTGGTGCTGTCGCACATCCTGTCCACGATCGCGCTGGTGCTCGGCAGCTCCATGCTGCTGCTGCGCCTGCCGCCGCGGGACGCCGCCGCCGCGGGGCTGCGCCTGCTGCGGGTGATGGTGGTGGCGTTCTGCCTGACCGCGTTCTGGGCCCTGCCGTTCCTGGTGCGCCAGCGCTACACGGCGCAGTTCGGCTGGAGCCAGCTCGCCGACTACGGGGTCCTGCTGCCCACCCAGATCCGCCCCTACCTGGTCCTGACGGCGATCGGCCTGGCGATCGCGATCGCCAGGGGGGAGCGACGGGTGCTGCTGTTCGCCTGGCCGGGCCTGGTCGCCGCGGTGCTGTTCGTGGCGCTGGTGCGCTTCATGCCCAAGGGGTCGCTGTGGAACGCGCGCCTGTTGCCCTTCATCTACCTGTGCGCGCTGCTGGTCGCCGCCTACGGCGCCGCGACGGTGCTCACCCGCGCGGTCGAGTGGCTCCAGCACCGCACCGTCATGCCGACGCACCTGGCCTACGGCGGCGTGGCGCTGGTGATGCTGCTGGTCCCGCTGGCCACCTCCTACCCGTCGGCCAACCGCCAGAACGGCTACCTGCCCAGCTGGACCCAGTACAACTACTCCGGGTTCGAGGCCAAACCCGCCTGGCCCCAGGCCGCGGACCTGTTCCGCACCCTGAACGGCCTCCCGACCGGCCGGGTGATGTGGGAGTTCAGCCGCGACTACGAGAGCTACGGGACCACCCGCACGCTGGAGAACATCCCGGTGTTCACCCATCAGCCCTCCATGGAGGGGCTGCTGATCGAGTCGTCGCTGAACGCGCCGTTCCATTTCATCAACCAGGCGGAGACCTCGGTGACGCAGACTGACGCCGTCCCCGGCATCGACTATCCGCCAGCATCGGACTTTCCCGCCGATTTTCCCACGGGTCTGGCGCATCTGCGTGCCTTCGGGGTCCGCTGGTACGTCGCCTACAGCGACACCGCCAAGAAGGCCGCCGCCAAGGCCGGCCTGCCGGTGGCGGCCACCAGCGGCAAGTTCACCATCTACCAGGTCTCAAGCAGCGACCTGGTCGAAGTGCCGAAGTACCGGCCGGTGCTGGACGACGCCGCCGACTGGCGCGCCGCCGCGCTGCGGTGGTACAGCAACCCGGCGGCGCTCGACACCCCGCTCGTCTTCGCCTCCAGGAACGACCCGGCCGCGCGCGCCGCCTTCACCCCGCTGGGCACCGCGCCGGTCACCAACCCGCCGAAGGTGCCGCTCGACCGCCCTGGCGAGATCGCGGCCAGCGAGAACAACGGCGTGATCGACTTCACCACCGACCGCATCGGGGAGCCGCACATCGTCAAGGTCAGCTACTTCCCCAACTGGCACGCGGAGGGCGCCAAGGGCCCCTGGCAGCTGGCACCAGGCCTGATGGTGGTGGTCCCGACCCAGGCGCACGTCCGGCTTGTCTACCGCGACACCCCCGTCGACACCACCGGCAAGGCGCTCAGCGCGCTCGGCCTGGCGGTGGTGGCGCTGCCGCCGCTGACGCGCCGCCTGCGGCCCCAACTCGGCCCCCGCCTGCGGCTTCGGCTGCCTCGGCGGCCGTCCGGGGAATGACGTGGTTTATGATGCTCGGTACCATGCGCGTCATGTGTTCCGCAGGTAATCCTGGTAAGGTCGCTCGTCGGCCGACGGCCAACGTGGTTCCACACCCCCCAGCCATAAGGAACCCGGGAAGCGAAAGGGCGTCGTAGTTTGATCAAACTCGACCATGTGACCAAGGTCTACGGCAATACGGTCGTCGCCCTCGACGACGTCTCGGTAGAGATCAACAAGGGCGAGTTCGTGTTCGTCGTCGGACAGTCCGGCTCGGGCAAGTCGACCTTCATCCGGCTGCTCATCAAGGAGGAGCGCCCCACCGGCGGGCGTCTCTGGGTCGCCGGCAAGGAGCTCAACCGGCTCGCCTCCTGGAAGGTCCCGGCGCTGCGCCGC
>Ga0137371_10003291_pt1 | contig 12758 bp, 12 predicted proteins | sample SagtaG_7_FD_104919 | JGI IMG/M metagenome (GOLD analysis project Ga0137371, IMG submission 104919) | Vadose zone soil microbial communities from Sagehorn Ranch, Mendocino, California, USA - Sage1_R_40_16 metaG | ecosystem: Environmental > Terrestrial > Soil > Vadose zone | place: USA... | reverse complement strand
GGGACGCGATCGCCCCGTGGGAGCGTGAGCTCGGCACGCGGTTCCTCGAGGGCCTGCCCGAGTCCTGCCGGCTCTACGGTCTGCCGACGATGGACGGCCGCGTCCCGACCTTCGCCTTCCGGGTCGACGGCACGCCGCCGCGCACCGTCGCCGAGCGGCTGGACGCGCGCAAGATCGCGGTCTGGGACGGCGACTACTACGCCGTCGAGGTCATGACCCGGCTTGGCCTGCAGCCCGACGGTGCGGTCCGCGCGGGGTTCGTCCACTACAACACGTTCGAGGAGGTCGACCGGCTGCTCGCAGCGCTCGCGGAGCTCTAAGCCGCGTTATCTGCTTCCGCGGCGGCTGCGGCCGCCGCCCACCGCGGATCGTCGCGACGGATGCGGTCCGGCTCACGTCCGCGCAGCTCGGCGATGCGCACCGCAAGCCGCTGGAAGAGGACGATGTCGACGACCGGGTGCCGAGTCGGCACGAGGGTTGCGTCGCAACCGAGCTCGCGCAACGCGCCGACGGCGGCCGCCGCGCGCTCCGCCGCACGTCCCTCGCCCTCCAGGATGAACGCCCGCACGGACTCGTCCACCGCGGCGAGGTAGCCGTGCAGAAGCTGCTCCGTCTCGTACGCCTCGGCAGCGACCCACGCTCCTTCGCGCAGCTTCAGGACCGCCTCGTGCGCTGTCGCCAGCTCGCGACCTGCGCCGGCGACGAGGAAGCGCTCCTGCGCGCCCACGAGCGGGAGGTCGCCGGCCAGCGCCTCCTCGACCGCCGCCGGCAGCCACGAGACGTCCTCGCCGAGCAAGACGGCGATCGCTGCGACGGCGCACGTGTAGCTCGCGGTGTGGCACCAGCTCGCCTCGATCTCCGGCGTGCAGACGACGACCTCGTCGCAGAGCTCGGCGATCGGCCCGTCGGCCTTGCCGGTGACGAGCCAGCGCGGGCCGGACCACGCGCGCGCCGCCTCGAGCGTGAGCGGCGTCTCGCCCTCGTGCGAGACGAGGACGAGCAGGTCCGCGTCACGATCCGGACGCAGGACGAGCTCGAGCGCTCCCACGGCCGCGCCGCCCGACTCGGTTACTCCTGTTTGGGCGGCGTGGAAGGACGTCCCGCAGCCGGTGAAGAGAAGCCGCGCGCCCTCGGGGAAGCGCCGGTCGGTCGGCACCTGCGCCAGCCAATCGGGCTGCGCCGCGATCGCGCGCCTCGTCTGCTCGCCGTGCACGAGGGATACGTCTATACGATCGCGCGGGGTGACGGTCTTCCAACGTGAAACGCTCGACAACGGCCTGCGTGTGCTCACGGCCGATCTGCCGTACGCGCAGTCGGTCGCGGTGATGGTGATGCTCGCCGCCGGCTCCCGCTACGAGACGGCCGAGACGAGCGGGATCGCGCACTTCGCAGAGCACATGTTCTTCAAGGGAACCGAGCGGCGGCCGAGCGCCCGCCAGATCGCGGGCGAGATCGACGCGATCGGCGGCGAGTTCAACGCTTTCACGGGCAAGGAGAACACGACGTACTACGTCAAGTGCGCGGCCGAGCACCGCGACGTCGCGCTCGACGTCCTCGTCGACATGCTCCGCAACTCCCGTTTCCCCGAGGACGAGATCGAGCGGGAGAAGGGCGTGATCATCGAGGAGATGAACATGTACTACGACACGCCCCGCGACTTCATCGGGGGCGTCTACGAGGAGCTCCTGTGGGGCGACCAGCCGCTCGGCCGGGACGTCATCGGCCGCAAGGAGACGGTCCGCGACGCGACCCGCGACACGTTCCTCGGCTACCTCGACCGCTGGTACAGGCCGTCGCGGATGGTGCTCGGCGTCGCGGGCCGGATCGGTGACGGCCTGCTCGAGCGGGCGCAGGAGCTGCTCGGCGACCTCGTTGACACCGAAACCGGCGAGCCGGAGCCGACCGCGCCCCACCAGAACGGCCGCGTCAGTGTCTCGACGAAGCAGTCCGAGCAGGCGCACGTCTCCCTCGGCGTCCACAGCTTGCCGCTCGACCATCCCGACCGCTACGCGCTCCAGCTCCTCGCCACCGCCCTCGGCGGCGGGATGTCCTCCCGCCTCTTCACCGAGGTGCGGGAGCGCCGCGGGCTCGCCTACTACGTGTACGGGCTCAACCACAGCTATACCGACGCCGGCACGCTCTACACGCAGGCGGGCGTAGACATCGGCCGGATCGACGACGCGGTGGCGACGATCGCCGGCGAGCTGCGCAAGATCGCGGCGGCGCCGTTGCCGACGGAGGAGCTCGAGAAGGCGCGCAACTTCGCGAAGGGCCGCTTCGTCCTCCAGCTCGAGAGTCCGCAGGGGCTGATGATGTTCGGGCTACGGAGGGAAGTGCTCGAGCGGCGGCTCCCCGATCCCGACGAGGTGCTCCGCGGCCTCGACGCGGTGACGAGCGACGACGTGGCGCGGGTTGCGACGGAGCTCATCGCTTCCGACCGCCTGCGGCTCGCCGTGATCGGGCCGTTCGACGAGGCCTCGCGCTTCGAGGCGCTCCTCGACGGCTAAGGCACCGGAGCGTTAGCTCTGGGAGCGCTGGGCGTCGAGCTTCGCCTGCGCGCGCTCGGCGAGCTCGCGGGTACGCCGGACGTTCGCCATCGCTCGCTCGTAGCGGGCCTCGAACTCCTCGCGCTCAGCCTTCGTCCGCTTCCTCTTCGCCATCGTCTTCTCCCTCTCCCAGCAATCTCTCTATCTCGAGTGCGGCAGCCGCGATGTCCGCCACGTTGAAAGGTTAGACCGGACCGGGCCGAAGGCGAGCACGCCGAGCTGATCGTGCCCGGCGCATCCAAGAGGACGGGCGGCGGCGCTTTGTGCAGGGCGGCGGTCCAGGTGGCACCTGACCCGGATTCGCCCGTTGGAGTGCCTTCGACCTCCGCAGCCGCTCGTACGCGAGGTTTCTACCATTCGCCGCGGACGGCGCCTAGCCTCCTAGAGGGGGAGCCTGTCGAGGTCGGCCTCTATGTGCTTCCTGTCGTCCTCCTCCCCGATCTTCGCCGTCTCCTCGCGTGCGAGCTCGAAAAAGTGCCGTGCGTCCTCCATCTCGCCGGCCGCGAGATGGGCACGCGTAAGCGCCTCGTACGCCCCGGCTTTGTCCCAGTCCTCCATCTCTGCGGGCGCGGACTCGACGAGCTCGATACAGCGACGCGCGTGATGGAGTGCGGCCTCGGGCCGGCCCAGCAGCGCGTACACGCGCGAGCACAGCCATTCGCTGCGCGCGCGGTTGGCCGCGGTCGCGCCGGCCGCGTGGCGCCAGTGATAGGCGGAGGCGTGCGCGGTGTGCACGGTCTCGTCGGAATCGGCGCCGCCTTCGAGCAGCTCCCACGTCCGGTTGTAGAGCTCGATCCCGAGCCGCCGGTGCTCGTCTGCGTCCATGAGGGGAGGGAGCGCGGGGGAGCCCGGAGGCTCCCCCGTCCTGCCAGTCACTCGACCTGGCCGAAGGCCTTGATCTCGGCGAGTTCCTGCTCCGAAAGCTCGCGCGGGACCTCGTCCCGCGCGACCTTCTCGGCGCGGACGTGCTCGTTGATCTGGTCGACGATCTCCGGATTCGCGAGCGTCGTCACGTCGCCGACGTCGGCGAAGTTCGAGATGCTCGCGATCACGCGCCGCATGATCTTGCCGGAGCGCGTCTTCGGCATGTCCGCCACGATCCAGACGTTCTTCGGGCGGGCGATCTTGCCGATTTGCTTCTCGATCTGGGCCGAGACCTTCTTGGCGACCTCGTCACCGGCATCGACGCCCGGCTTGAGCGAGACGTACATCTCGACCGCTCGGCCTCGCAGCTCGTCGATCACCGGCACCGCGGCAGCCTCCGCTATCTCGTCGACCTCGATCGCTGCCGACTCGAGCTCCTTCGTCCCGAGCCGGTGTCCGGCAACGTTGATCACGTCGTCGATCCGGCCGAGGATGCGATAGTAGCCGTCGGCCGCCTGCACGGCGCCGTCGCCGCACAGCCACGGCCAGTCGTGCCAGTCGGTGCTCTTCGGGTCGCGGTTGTACTTCTTGTGGTACGTCTCGACGTACCGCTCGTCCTGGCCCCAGATGGTCAGCAGCCGGCCCGGCCAAGGATTGCGGATACAGATGTTGCCGGCCTTGCCCGAGCCCTTTGGCACCTCCTCGCCGTTCTCGTCGTAGATCACGGCGTAGATGCCGAGCACCATCGGCCCGCAGCTGCCCGGCTTCATCGGCTCGAGCGCCGGCAGCGTCGAGCCGAGGAAGCCCCCGGTCTCTGTCAGCCACCACGTGTCGGTGATCGCGGCTTCGCCCTTGCCGACCGTCTGGTGGTACCAGCGCCAGACGTCGGGCTCGATCGGCTCGCCAACCGTCGTCATCGTCTTGAAGTGGTAGTCGTACTTCGCCGGCTCGTCCGGGCCGAGCTTGCGCAGCATCCGGATCGTCGTCGGAGCAGTGTGGAAGATCTGCACGCCGAGCTTCTCCGCGATTCGCCACGGCCGGCCTGGGGCCGGATACGTCGGCACGCCCTCGTACATAACGCTCGTCGTCCCGAGCGCGAGCGGCCCGTAGACGATGTACGAGTGCCCGGTGATCCAGCCGATGTCGGCGAAGCACCAGTACGTGTCCTCCGGATGGATGTCCTGGTAGTACTTGGCGGTGCCGGTGACGTAGGAGAGGTAGCCGCCGATCGAGTGCTGCGCACCCTTCGGACGGCCGGTGGTGCCGCTTGTGTACATGAGGAAGAGCGTGTCCTCGGCCCGCATCGACTCCGGCTCGACGCTCTGCCCCTCGTACCGCTCTAGGAGCTCGTCAACGAAGAAGTCGCGCCCTTCGACCATCGGGCTCTCGGAGTGGTACTCGCCCGGATGCCGCCGAAAGACGAGCACCTTCTCGACCTCGGTCCCCTCCTTGCGGGCGGCCTCGATAGCCTCGTCGGCCTTCACCTTGTGGTCGATGAGCTCGCCGTTGCGGTAGTAGGCGTCCATGGTCACGAGGATCGTGCTCTTGGCGTCCGCCATCCGCTGACCGCAGGCGGCGCCCGAGAACCCGCCGAAGACCTCCGAATGAATCACGCCGAGCCGGGCGCAGGCGAACATCGCGACCGGCAGCTCCAGGACCATCGGCAAGTGGAAGGTCACGCGATCTTGCGGCTTCACCCCGCAGAACTCCTTGAGCAGCGCCGCGAACTCGTTCACCCGCCGGTGGAGCTCCTCGTACGTGAGCTCGACCGTCTCCTGATCCTCGAGCTCGGGCACCCAGATGAAGGCGTTCTCCGAGCCCCGCGAATCGAGGTGCCGGTCGACGCAGTTGACACAGGCGTTGAGCCGGCCACCGACCCACCACTTGAAGAACGGCGGGGTGGACGTGTCGAGGACCGTGTCCCACTTCTTGTCCCAGGTCAACAGCTCCGCGTACTCCTCGAAGCACTGCGGGAAGTTCTCCTCGGCAAATCGCTTCCGGATCGACGGGTCGTTCGCGTTCGCGATTTTCTTCAGTCCCTCCGGCGGCGGGTAGTACTCCTCCTCTTTCCAGTGGACGGCGATCTGCGCCTCGGAGACCTCCGCTCCCTCAACGGTTCCCACTGCTCACCTCCCTCATGAGTTTCGAGCTCAAGCCTAGGGTGTCGCCGCGATAAAGGCCTTCCCGACCGGCAACACCGTCCTGCGGGCGACGCCGTTCATGACGCCGGCCGCCGACGCGTACCACGCCACTGCCGCGGTCACGATGCCGGCCCAACCGCCCGCGTGCAGCCACCACTCGGTGCCGCCGTGCGACAGATTGAAGAATCCGATCACGAGCAGGATCTCCGTGATCTCCAGCGTGAGGAAGACCCCGAAGACCGCCCCGCTCACACGCATGCTGCCGAGCAGCATGTACGTGTTGAAGACGGCAAACGCGAACAGGAACCACGCGAGCGAGCTGTCGATGTTGGTCGCTCCCACCGCTGCGAACCAGTTCTTCGTCACGACGCCTAGTGTCACGAAGATGCCGAGGCCCATCCAGAATCCGCCGTACGTCGAGAACGCGGTCGCGCCGAAGACGTTCCGGTTGCGGAACTCCCACATCCCCGCGGCGAACTGGGCGACACCGCCGTAGAAGATCGCGGGGCCGACCCAGATCAGGTCGGGGATGAAGGTCGCGTTGTGCCCGCTGAGCAGGAACGTCGTCAGCGCGAATCCTGCAAGACCGAGCGGTGCCGGGTCTGCGACGGGGGTGCCCTCCACCACCGTCACGCCGGGTCGGTCGGAAGACAGTGCGCTCATCCAGCCCTCCTAGCTTGGGCGGCGGCGGAAGCGCCCCATGGCCATCCGTCGCCCCCCGATCTATTTGGGCGGCCTCTACCCGAATTCGGGCGGATTAGTCAGGGTTCGAGGTCGTAGGGGTAGTTCGTGATGACCTCGGCGCCGTCCTCGGTCACGAGGACGATGTCCAAGAGACGGACGCCCCCGTAGCCGGCGCGGTAGAGCCCGGGCTCGACGGTGACCGCGTCGCCGGCGACAAGCGCCTTTTGCGACAAGAGCCCCATCCCGGGCTCCTCGTGCACCTCGAGGCCGACGCCGTGGCCGAGCCCGTGGAAGAAGCCGTCGACGAGCGTCTCCCCGGGCTTCTTTGTGCGCTGCGTCGGCTCACCCGCCGCCTCGAAGATGTCGCACGTGACGTCGAAGACCGCGCGTCCCGTGACGCCCGCGCGGATCTCCGCGACGGCCCGGTCGAGCGCCTCCTTGCAGAGCCGGTGCCACTCGCGCACGTCGTCGGGCACGTCGCCGACCACGAACGTGCGCGTCATGTCGGTGTAGACGGCGGAAAGGTTGTCGCGCGGGAAGATGTCGACGACGAGCGGCGTGCTCGGCCGGATCGGCCCCGAGCCCATGTCGTGGCCGACGGCGCCCTGCGCGCCGGGAGCGACGATGTACTCCTCGGCCGTCGTGTCGTGGGCGGCGAAGACGGCGTTCATGTCCGCCTTCACCCGCTCCACCGTCAGCTCCTCGCCGTCGAGCAGGAGCTGGTCGCCGCGGATCTCCGCCCGCCGGAGGAGCTCGCGGCACGCGTCCATCGCGGCCTCCGCGGCCCGCTGCGCCCGCCGCATCCCCGCGAGCTGCGCCCCGGTCTTGGCGCGGCGGCGGTCGTCGAAGAGGTCCTGGTCGACGTCGAGCTCGACGCCCTCGGCGCGGAGGCGATCAGCAAGCCAGACGGGGAAGTTTTGGGGAACCGTCGCGCGCTCGAGACCCAGACCGGCGACGGAACGCAGCGCGAGCTGTGCCGTGAGCTCGCGCCGGTCGAGACCGGACGCGATCAGCTCGTCCATGCCGTAATCCTCGTGGACGTGCACGTCGAAGAGGCCCAGCTCGCGCAGCCTTGTCGCCTCCATCGAGCTCGCGACGACGTGGCGCGTGCCGTTCGTCTCCGCGTAGAGGAACGGATCCGGCACCCCGAGCGGCACGGCGTGCCGCATGTCGGCGGAGCGGAAGGAGTCGCCGTAGATGAGAACCGAGCCGGCCACTACGCCGCCGATCCTAGCGATCCCCGGCTGGTTCTTCCCCCGCTTCGCCTCGCCGAAAGGGGATACTCGCGCCTCTGATGGCCGCGACCGGCGAGAGAGAGGACGCAGCCTTCCCCGTCGGAGCCGCTTGCCGCATCGACTCGCGCTCTCCGTGGCGGCAGGTGGCCGAGATTCCGGTCGGCCTGGATCCCGAAGGGATCGCGGTCGACGTCGCCCGGCGGCGCGCCTTCGTCGCGTGCTCGCGCAGCGACTTCGTCTCGGTCGTCGACCTCGACGAGCACGAGGTGATCGCGCAGATCCCGACGGGCTCGGAGCCGATCGACATTGCCTTCGACGAGCACACCGGACGGGTGCTCAGCGCCGATGCGCACTCCGACCAGGTAACGGTGATCGACGCGGCGACCCTCGAGGTGGAGACGGCCGTGGCGGTCGGCGGGTATCCCTCCGGCCTCACCCACGTGCCGGAGTTCCGCCGCCTCTACGTCGGCAACTCGCTCGGCTCGACGATGAGCGTGCTCGATCTCGACACGCTCGAGACCGTCGCGACGGTGGATGCCGAGCCAGGTGCGGGCGCCATCGGCGTCGACCCGCAGCGGAAGCTCGTCGTCTGCGTCAACTTCGTCGCCGCCTCGGCAAACGTCTTCGACGCCGACTCGTTCGAGGAGGTCGCGCGGCTCGAGCTCGGGACCGGGACCTGCGCGATCGGAATCCTCCCCGAGCGTGGCGAGGCGTTCATCGTCAACTCGATCGCCGGCACCGTCTCCCGGGTCGACCTCGACGCGATCGAGGTCGTGGAGGAGATCCGCACCGGCCAGGCGCCGGTGGGCCTCACGCTGGCGCCCGCGCACGATCGCCTCTACGTGACGAACCGCGGGGCGGGCTCCGTCAGCGTCCTCGGCGTCGCCGACCGGTGCGAATGGTCGCAGATCCCGGTCGGCAACGGCCCGGGGGGAGTCGTCGTCGACCCGCACGACGGCCGCATCCTCGTTGCGAACGCCGGGAGCCAGACGCTGTCGATCGTCGAGGACCTGCTCGCCGCCCGTCCGCCCGCCCCGGTCGTCGAGGAGCCGAGCCCGTGGCTCGGCAACAAGCTGCCGGCGTTCTCGCTGGACGACTACTGGACGGGCGAGCCGCGCACGAACCGCGACTGGGCGGAGAAGAAGTACATCCTCAACTTCTTCGCGTCCTGGTGAGGACCGTGCAACGCGGAGGCGCCGTTCCTCGAGGAGCTGCGCGTTCGCGAGGCGGCCCGGTCGGGCTTCGAGGTCGTGCTGGTCGACATCTGGGAAGGGACGGAGCCGCGGCCCGAGGTCGAGCGCTTCTGCGAGATGTGGGGCATCAAGGGGCCGATCCTCCTCGACCCGGGCGCGGAGCTCGCCACGACCCTCGGCGTGCGCGGCGTGCCGACGAACGTCGTCGTCGACTCCGACGGGACGATCCGCGCCTTCGGAGCGGCCCGGCTCGACGAGCTCGAGCACGCGATCGACGAGCTGTACGGCCGGAAGTAGCGCTCAACCGACCAGTCGGGCCGCGAACCAGAGCCCGGCGAGACCGCCCAGGCACCCGAGCGCGAGCGAGGCGACGCCGAAGGCGCTTCCTCCCCAGGCTTCCGGCGCAAGGCCGCCGATGGTGGAGCCGACCACGACGAAGAGCCAGACAACACGTCTGTCCATGCCGGATCTATCGGCATTCACAGGCGAATCCGGAACGTGCGCGGCCGCCCATGCGCCGCCGGACGCAGCTCGACCCGCGCGACGACGTTCCCGCGGACGCGCCCGCGGTACGTGAACTCCGCGATGCCGCGGCTCCGAGGGAGCAGCTCCCGTCGCCGCGGCCGCAGCGTCGCGAGCGTGCGGCCGTGACGGAGGAGCCGGACCCGCAGCCGGACGCCGCCGAGCCGCTCCGTCACGTTTCCGCGGTTTGCGAGCAGCAGCTCGAGCAGCCTTCGACGACCGGCGCGCCGGACGGTGAGCGCCCGCGCCTCGAGCCGCCGGACGATCCGGCCTCGGACGTGGAGGACGACGATCACCCCGACCCGCAGCCGCAGGCGGACACGGTGCACCCGGAGCGGTCGCGTGGTCAGGAGCACGAGCGCGGGATGGTCTCCGGGCTCGGCTCGCTGCGGAGGCTTCGCTGACACATGGAGGGTCGCCTTCCCACGCGGTGCGATCCGGATCCGGCGCGGGCGCAAGCGGAGCCACCTCGCTGCGCCGCGAGCCGGCCGCACCTGCGGCCGCCCGCGCAGCGAGCGCGCGAACCCGGCCCGCGACACGTCGACGAGCAACGGCCGGCGCCCCGGATTCCGCACGGTGATCGCCGCGGTCGACGATCCCCTGAGCGTCAGGCGCAACGGGCTCGCGCTGATCGCGACGCCGCGGCCGGCCGCGGCACCCGGTATGGATGCCGCGACCGCTCCGAGGACCGCCGCCGCGAGCGCGCGCCTCACCGGCCGATCACCGTGTACGTCAGCGTCGCCGCGTAGTGGCCGGCCGGAACGGTCGGCAACGGGGAGGCGAACCCGACGCTCGTGGCCCACACGTCGCCTCCGTCCGCGCTCGGGCTGTCCGCCGTAGCCAGGAGCAGGTCCGGCGCCGGCGCGATCGGCACCGCGACCAGACCGCCGGCGCCGACACCGATGCCGAGCGGCAGGTCGTGCGGCGAGAACGCCGTCCGGTGAACGGTGATCGTGTAGCCGCTGGGGTCGTTGCTCGTCACCGTGACGTCCTCGGGGAGCGGGCTGGGAGTCGTGCCCGGCACCGCGGCTGGGAAGCTCAGCGTCGCGTGGTCGAGCGCGATCGAGAGCAGCGGCTGGACGTCCACGTTCACGGTCGCGTCCCCAGGCCCGCCTCCGCCTCCGGATGCCGAGCACTCGGCGGCGGGTGCGGAGGAGTTGAGCGGGTTGGGAGCGGCGGTCGAGAAGTCGGCTGCGTTGTCGTCCGTGTCGGCACAGCCACCTCCCGTGCGCGCGAGCGCCGTCGTCGCGCTCAGACCGGACGCCGCACCGCTCCCCTCGTAGTCCGCCGCGCCGCCGTAGCCGACGAGGTCCTCGACCGCAGCCACCGCCGAGCAGCTGCCCGCGGAGGCGCCGCAGGAGAGCGGGTTCGCGTCGTCCACGACCGCGACCTTGCCGCCTGTGACGGCGAGATTGGACGTGCCGGTGGCGTCAGGCGCGGGCAGCGCAGCTCCGTTCGTGCCGCCGGAGGCGAGCTGGACGAGGTAGCGCCCGCCCGCCGGGATCGTGCCGCTCAGCGCGGTCGCCTGCCACGTCGTGCTGGAGGCGGACGCGTACTGGAGCGTCCAGCCGTCGACGGCCACGGCGCCCGAGCCTCGGTTGAACAGCTCGACGTAGTCGTTCGCATAGGCGGCGCCGCTGTTGCCGCCCGCCGCGAAGACCTCGGCGACGACGACGCTGCCCGAGCCGCTGCTGCTCGCCGGCGCGGCGGCGAACGGAAGGGCGAGGGCCGAGAGCAGGACGAGCAGGTGGATGCGCTTCATGGAGCCTCCGATCCGGGACGACATGACGGCTCCCTTGCTACCGGCCTCCGTGCCGCGCCGACAGTGTCCTTTGCGGAGTCGGCACGGAATCGGCACGCATCCGCGCGCGACGCGACGCGGCTGCCCGCGGCTAGATTCCGCTTGGTGGAGGCGCTAGAGCGAGCACGGCAGGTGGCAGCGACGTGGGACGAGCGGCTGCGGGCCGATCTCCCCGGCGACCTCGACATCTTCGACGCCCACACGCATCTCGGCACGGACATCGACGGGATGGCGGGGCGCTACGAGGAGCTCGTCGGCTCGATGGACCGCTACGGCATCTCGCGGGCCTTCGTCTTCTGCCTCGACGAGCCCGACCGGCACCCGGGGTTCCGCGCCGGCAACGACCGGACGCTCGAGTTCGCGGCGCGCTCGGAGGGCCGCCTCGTCCCGTTCGTGCGGCTCGCGCTCGACGAGGGGCCGATCGAAGAGGCGCGACGCTGCCTCGACCTCGGCGCGCGCGGGATCAAGCTCCACCCGCGGGCCCAGAAGTTCCTGCTCAACGACGAGCGGCTCGCCCCGGTCTTCGCCTTGGCTGCCGAGCGCGGCGTTCCGATCCTCGTTCACGCCGGCCGGGGACTGCCGCCGATCGCCGCCGAGCTCGAGCACCTCTGCGACTCGCACCCGGGAGCGCAGCTCATCCTCGCCCATGCCGGCATCGCCGACCTCGCCAACCTCGCTCACCGCTTTGCGGGCAAGCGCGGCGTCTTCTTCGACACCTCGGTGTGGAGTGCGATCGACCTGCTCGGCCTGCTGCGGCTCGTGCCGCCGGAGCAGGTGGTCTACGCGTCGGACTACCCGTACGGCGGGCAGCCCGGCTCCCTGCTCCTGTCGCTGCGGGTCGCGCACACGTGCGGGTTCGACGACGGACAGCTGCGCGGGATGTTCGCGGGCAATGCGAACCGGATCGCCGGCGGCGAGGAGCCGCTCGAGCCGTCAAAGCCGCGTGGGCACGACGTCCTCGAACAGCCGCTGGCACAGGCGCGCATCCACCAGTACATCTCGATGGCGATGCCGCTCCTCTTCGTCCGCCAGCCGGACGCCTTCGGTGCGCTCGGGCTCGCGGTCAACGCGACCGAGGAGCCGAACGGCAACCACCGTGAGGAGCTCGAGCAGATCCGTGAGCTGCTCGAAGCCGCGCGCGACCTCTGGCGGACGCTGCCCGAGGCGGAGGACGACACCGAGCGCCGCCTCGTCGCCCGCACGACCGTCCGGCTGCTTCAAATCGCCGACACCGTGGCAGTCACATCACCATGAGCGAGCTGCTGCTCACGGTCAACGGCGAGGAACACGTCCTCGACGTGCCGGTCGGGACGAGCCTCGCCCACACCTTGCGCGAGAAGCTTGGCCTGACAGGGACGAAGATCGCCTGCAACGAGGGGCACTGCGGCGCGTGCACCGTGCAGGTCGACGGGGTACCGCGGCTCTCCTGCATCACGCTCGCACACGCGGTCGATGGAGAGGTGACTACGATCGAGGGGCTGCGCGAGCATCCGCTCGTCGACGCGTTCGTCCGGGCCGACGCCGTCCAGTGCGGCTACTGCACGCCCGGCCAGGTCGTCTCGGCGGCCGCCCTCGTCGCTGCGAACCCGCAGCCGACGCGTGAGGAGATACGGCACGCGATGGCGGGGCACATCTGCCGCTGCGGCACATATCCGAAGATCCAGGAGGCGATTCTTAGCGTGGGGGAACCCATGGTTCCCCCACGAGCCCCCTCCTTACCAACCCCAGTCACGCCACGCGCCCGACGAGGACGCAGCCGTTCAACGTGGGGG
>Ga0137371_10003287_pt1 | contig 12775 bp, 10 predicted proteins | sample SagtaG_7_FD_104919 | JGI IMG/M metagenome (GOLD analysis project Ga0137371, IMG submission 104919) | Vadose zone soil microbial communities from Sagehorn Ranch, Mendocino, California, USA - Sage1_R_40_16 metaG | ecosystem: Environmental > Terrestrial > Soil > Vadose zone | place: USA... | reverse complement strand
GTGGCGCCCCTTCTCCTTTCATCTCGCCTGAGTGCGAAGCACTAGCTGCGCAGCAGCGTTGGCGAGATGGATCAGTGCCAGCGGGCGCCAGGTTCCACCCGCTGATTTATCGGCCCTCGGTGGTTTCCAGTGCAGCTCGGAGAACATAGCCATGCGCTGCAAGCCTTTCCCTGGCCTGCCCCGGCAGAATATTGGCCTGTGCTGCCAGAATGGCCGTTTTGACTTCTCCCCCCGAAGTTTCTAGAAGCGTTCTCGCAGTATCTTCGTCCGATCCGGTAGCCTGCCGCACGATTGACAGGGCGCGTTGTTGCACTTTGTAGTTCATCGCCTGCACATCTACCATCAGATTACCGAAGGTTTTCCCCTGCAGTATCATCGTGCCTGTACTCAGCATGTTCAGCACCATTTTCTGCGCAGTACCCGCTTTCATGCGTGTTGAACCGGTAATCACTTCAGGCCCAACAACTGGCGCGATCATGATCTCTACTTCTTTCTCTAGTGGAGTGTTGGCGTTACAGGTCAGACCAATCGTTAATGCGCCTCGCTCTTTCGCATAGGCAATAGCGCCACGCGCGTAAGGAGTTCTCCCACTAGCAGTAATGCCGATCACTACATCCACTTCCGATATACCAAGCGTTGCCACGTCGGCTTGCCCTGCTTCCCAACTGTCCTCGAGATCCTCGTATGCCTGGCCAATTGCTTGCGGACCACCTGCAATACAGCTGATCACCATTTCTTGTGGAATGTTGAAGGTTGGAGGGCATTCAGAGGCATCTAAAGCTCCGAGACGACCAGAGGTGCCTGCTCCAACATAGACAAGCCGTCCGCCACCACGCAGCCTTGTAGCTATCTCTTCAATCGCCCGGGCGATCTGTGGCAGTACTTGCTTGACAGCCTGAGCGACTTTCACGTCCTCAGCGTTGATTACCTCCACTATTTCCAGCGTACTCATCCGGTCGATTTCGGTCGTTGCCGGGTTCATCTTTTCAGTATCCAGCACGGCCAACGTGTGTTCAATAGATGTATCCATCTAACTCCCCTCTATTCATTTTATTCCTCCGAAACCCGAAGTCAGGTGCCTTTATCGCGTAGGGGCGGGAGTGGTGTGGAGTTGGGTGGGGACGCTTGCGTCGCCCTGTGCAGGAGCAATCCACTTAGCCGCCATTGCTCAGGATCGGCACGTGAGTCGAGAGCGGCGCTTGCGTCGCCCTGTGCTGAAGCAATCCATTTAGTCCCCCGCTTTTCGGTGTACCCCGTCGATCATGGAACCAATTGCTCGCGTTTCAGGTGGGTATAGAAGGTGTATTTGTTCCCACAATAGACAGCTTTGGCAAACTCAATAGGCTGGTTGCGTTCTGTGTAGGTAATACGGCGCGTGAAAAGCACCGGACTACCGACCGAGATTTTCAAAAGTTGTGCATTTTCGTTGCCAGCTAGGCCTGCCTCTAATTCCTGGTCAGCCTCCATGAGTGGTATACCATATTTCGTTTCAAGTACACGGTAAAGTGAATTCTGTTCCAGATCCTCTTCTAATAATCTCTCACAACCCTTGAAACTAATCTGTGATAATTCAATTGCTAATGGCTCGTCATCTGCAAGTCGCAAACGTTGTAGGTGGAAAATGAGCGTCCCTGCGTCAATGCGCAGTTTTTCAGCAGTTGCCTCGTCGGCCGGACGAATTTCTGCCGAAAGCACTTTCGTGCCAGGGCGTTGTCCGCGAGCCCGGATATCTTCGGTGAACCCGGTGAGATGAATTAACTGCTGCGTGATTTTACGCTCGCTTACGAAGGTTCCTTTCCCTTGCTCGCGATAAAATAGCCCCTCATTTACCAGATCCGTGATGGCCTGCCGGGCTGTCATGCGACTGATTCCATACTTTTCGCTCAATTCTCGCTCAGAAGGAATAAGATCGCCCGGCTTCCATTCTCCAGAACGAGCTCTTTCCCGCAAGATTTCTTTCAACTGATAGTAGCGTGGCAAAGGACTGTTTCTGTAAATAGCACTCATGTATTTCCTTACACACCTCTTGCTTTACTGTCTCAAATGTGGTACTTGTTTAATAGGTGGTATAATTGGTATATTGTATATACCACTATACTTGCTTATTATAATCACATACTTTTTCATGTCTGTCAAGTGTTCAAAGGTGGGTAAACCGGGGATTCCAGATCAGAAAGTCCTTGATAGTTCATCCACGGCACTAAGCCACATGGCCAACGACACTGCGTGTCTAGCGCTGTTCGCTCAGGCTGCGTGCAAGGAGAAGGAAGGTAAAGAGGATCAATGCGCTTTACGTTACGTGACGCTCACCTCATAGATGCCACAACAGATATTGCTCGCGGTGCTATTACCATTGATGGTACATACATCCAGGCTATTGAATACCCGGAATACCCAGACGATCAACAGGACAGCATCATTGACGCTACAGGCATGATTGTAATGCCGGGTTTCATCGACGTACATACCCATGGAGGGGGCGGATATAACCTGCAAACTACGGATGCCGGCGAAATTCGTGCCTATGCACACTGGGTGCCAGAAACAGGAATCACATCTTTTCTTATAGTCGTGGTGGGCGTACCTGGCTCGATACCAGATCAGCAGTTAAGAACGGCCATCGAAGTGCTGGATCACCAGGTAAAGGGTGCCCAGCCTCTGGGAATTCACCTCGAGGGACCTTATATCAGCCTGGCAAAGCGAGGGGCACATCTACCATCATGGCTTCGTATGCCTGTAGAGTCCGAGACAGAGCAATTGCTTTCGTTAACAGATGGACATTTGCGCCTGCTTACATTAGCGCCCGAGCTACCTGGAGCTTCAGCCATGATTCGTCGACTGGTAAACTCGGGTATCACTGTAAGCATGGGTCATACCAATGCAACCTATGAGCAGTCACTTGAGGCGATAAAACTGGGCGTAACGCATGCAACCCATTGCTTCAATGCCATGCGCCCGTTGCTTCATCGCGCACCAGGCCCGCTCGCTGCCATTGCTCAGGCCAAAGAAGTGCGTGGAGAGCTGATCGCGGACGGTGTCCATGTTCACCCTGCGGCAATGAATGCACTGGTGAAGATGTTAGGGCCGGAGCGAATCATCGTGATTACAGATGCTCTAGCGGCCGCCGGTATTGCTGAATCCACCTTTGATTTCGCTGGTCAGCCCGCGAAGGTGATTCGTGGCGCTGCTCGTCTATCTGATGGCACGCTAACTGGTAGTGTCTTAACCATGGATCAGGCGCTGCGCAATATGCTTCTGATGACAGGAATCACACTCCAGCAAGCTGTGGGTATGCTGACACTCAATCCGGCACTGGCAGCACAAGTTTCGCATCATAAAGGGCGCTTGAAGGCTGGCTACGACGCTGATGTGCTTATCTTGGATCAATCACTGGCACTTCAAGCCACAATCTGCCGTGGAGCGGTCGCATTTGCAACTGACGAGTGGCGGGAAAGGTTATCAGCTATGAGCATTGTATGATATAGGCTGTAGTTGACAATGTTTTTAGGTTTTTGGTTTCATCAAAAAAATCTGCCCTAATCTCTTTTTTGCTCCTACAGCGTCCTGGTTACCTTATGTAGTCCACGTGGGACGTCCGGGTTCAATCCTTTTGTGAGTGCCAGGTGCAACGCAAAAAGTTGTCCCGGAATAATCGTGGTGAGAGGGCTGAGCCACTCTGGAATTCCGGGAGAAATTGGAAAGGCTGTCCTGGCGAGCGAGAGCGCTCGTTTCGTAGTATAGTAGGGGCGGGGCTTGCCCCCGCCCTTGCCTCCTGAAATGATCAGTAGCTCAGCTCCTCGCTGTTGTAGTTCTATCGCAAGGTCGAGCATGTCGTCGAAGGTGGCGCCTGCAGGCATGACCAGGAAGACGGGCATACCACTTTCGATAGTCGCTATAGGGCCGTGCCGGAAATCCGCCGAAGAGTAAGCTGACGCCATGATGTAGGTTAATTCTTTCAGCTTGAGCGCAAGCTCAAAAGAGGTAGCATAGTTACAACCGCGTCCAATGACAATGCAACGATCCCTATAGCGATAACGTTCAACGTCCTGCGCGAGTTTCGAGTCCAGTCGAAGTGTGTCCTCCATCGCGGAGGGTAATTGCTGGAGTGTGGCCAGATGTTGCGCATTACCACTCAAAGTAGCGGCAAAAATTGCCATTACCGCGAGTTGAGCGACATAGGTTTTTGTGGCCGCTATGCTTTGCTCGGCTCCGGCATGTAACTCTACGATGTGATCGGCCACAGCCGCCAGGGGAGATGCTCCATCATTGGTAATTGCCAACGTGGGTCTCCCTTGTCGTTTGCCCTCTTCCAGTACCGCGATAATATCTGGTGACTGACCCGATTGCGAAATGCCCACAACCAGCGCATTCGCCAGGCGCATCCGAGTCTTATACATGGTTACCAACGAGGGAGCAGCAAGGGCCACCGGGTATCCCGCCAGTGTTGTCCAGGCATATTTCGCATAAGTAGCGGCATGATCTGATGACCCGCGTGCGGCAATGAGCGCGTAGTCAAATGCTGGGAGTTGCTCGACAATTTGTTGGATGTGCTCCGTTTCACGTTCCAGCAAACGCTTAATGACTTCTGGTTGGCTCCAGATTTCCTGTTCTAGCAAAGTGGTCATTTTAGCTCCAATCTCTTTTCACTACGATAATAACAGAAGGACTTTCAAGCAAAGAACACGGAATTGTAAAGAATTGTACAATAATCTTGTATAGTGGTCTAGATGACTTGACAAATGAACCAGAACAATGTACAGTAATCTACATAGACTGATCTGGAAGACCCGTTAACAAATATACTGCGTCCTGTCGTGGTGAAATGACACCTGAAAGGAGGGATAGCTGAAAAAATACTTGTTACAATTCTTGCGTCTCATTCGTCTCGTTGTGCAATTCATTACCTATTTACCAGATTCGTTGAACCAATCAGTTCATCCAGCAATAGGAGGTTGTAAATGACTCCCAACTCTCTCTCTGCATTGTCTTCAAGGGCGAAATTTAAATCGTCCACGACTTTGCTTAGTCTGATCGTTCTTTTTTCCATGATACTCGTGGCCTGTGGCGGTGGTACCTCGCAGAATAATCAGACCGCTACCAAGCACATCCTTAAAGTAGCTGCTCAATCCTATGATTTCGCTCAATCGGGTTTTAACCCCTACAACACCCATACAAATGCAGGTGTCCAGGGACTGGTCTATGAGACACTGTACTTTGTGGATGTGAATGGTGGCGCGTTCACACCAATGTTGGCGACTAACTACCAGTGGAATAGCACTAACACACAGGTAACCTTCACTATTCGCCAGAATGTGAAATGGAATGATGGTCAGCCCTACTCCGCTAACGATGTTGCGTTTACCTTCAACCTCATGAAGCAGTACCCGGCGGCAGATGGTTTAGGCGTTTGGAACTTCCTCTCTACTGTTACTGCACCCGACGCCAATACAGTTGTAATGACCTTCCAGAAGGCCTACCCCCCTGTGCTGGTGAACATTGCCGGGCATGTGTATATCATCCCACAACACATCTTTGCCACAGTAGGCGACCCGACCAAATATCTCACCGACAAGCCTGTAGGTACGGGACCTTATGCTTTGGCCAGGTACCAGGCTGATCTTGCGGTGTACGGCAAGAATCCAAATTACTGGCAGGCCGACAAGGTGAAAGTTGACGAGGTCCGCTTCCCGGAGTACAAGGACAATTCGACCCTACAGTTAGCGCTGCCAAAGGGGGATATCGATTGGGCCGGCTACTTCTCGCCAACGCTCCAGCAGGATTTCGTCGCGAAAGATCCGGCGCACTTCCATATCTGGATGGATCCAGTCAACCTGTATTCCATATGCCCGAACCAGAAAGATCCTCTGCTTGGCGGTCAGGCTGGATTGCCAGTTCGCCTGGCGCTCAGCACTGCGCTCGACCGCAATGCCATAGCCGCTCAGGCTACAGCCGGTCTGGAGCCTCCCGGAAGCATGACTGGCCTGGTGCTCCCAACCGCGCAGGACTGGCTGAGTCCCCAGTTTGCGAACCTGCCTACGACTGCCGATGTCGCTAAAGCTGAGCAATACCTGACGAATGCGGGCTTCACGAAAGGCTCGGATGGCATCTATCAAAAGAATGGTCAGCGCCTGTCCTTTACGCTCAGAAGTGTTGACTCCTACTCTGACTGGAACGCGGCAGCAAAACTGATCGCGGACCAGGCAAAGGCTGCTGGAATCGAGATTAAAAATGTGACGGTTGGTGAAGACGCCTACTACACCCTCCGCACAGATGGCAAGTATAAGTACCAGTTGATGTTCTGTGGTATGGTCGGTGGCCCCACTCCGTACTACCTGTACAACCAATACCTGAACAGTAATCAAATTGGCCAGGGTAAGTTCAACTTCGTAGCCTGGAACAATGCCCAAACTGACCAGTACTTGAACCAGTATGCCTCAACCTCTGATCAAGCTACACAAAAGCAGGCTGTTGCAGGTATTCAGCAGGTCTTCGTTGCAAATCAGCCGTTCATTCCCTTGTGGACTGGCGCTGACTACGACGAATACTCCACCAGGAACTTCACCGGATGGCCCGATCAGAACAACCCATATTCCAGTGGCAGTCCTAACACTGCCCCTGATATCGAGCAGGTCATCCTGCACTTGCAACCAGTTTCTTAGTTCGTATCAAGGCCGACCAGGCGCAATGTGGCAAGGGCGCGGGCAAAATGTGGCAAGGGCGGGGGCAAGCCCCGCCCCTACTATACTACGAAATGTGTTTCGCGATTCGTGTATAGTAGGGGCATCCCCTTGCGGGTGCCCTCGGGGCTGGGTGGTGGCTACGCGATGGAGGCCCTGGGGGTGGGAAGGTGGCCTCACAAGGGGTCTTAACCTGGCACACATGACATCCCCTTGTGGGTGCCCTGGGAGTTGGGTGTACAATGTGAGGGGTAGGTTATATTCCAGGGCTGCAATTGAAAAGGAGCAACTATGTGCGTCAAGTAATCCGCCGCATTATGTTCTATATTTTCGCTGTTTGGGTAGCCATTACCATAGATTTTTTCATTCCTCGCCTGGCCCCGGGCGATCCTGTCGCGGCACTCGTAGGCAAAATGTCAAACAAGGGGTATGTTACTCCTCAAATGCAGCAAACTATTTCAGCACAATTTGGCCTGAACACGAATGATCCAATGTGGCTGCAATACTTTAAGTATCTTGGCAATCTACTCCATGGCAACTTTGGAAGTTCCATCCAGTATTTCCCCACTCCTGTCATAACCATCATTGGACAAGACATCGGGTGGTCGATCATGTTAGGTGGTGTTGCCGTTGTGATTAGTTTTACTCTTGGCTGTTTCCTTGGCATACTTGCCGCATGGAAGCGTGGGAAAGCACTTGATACTGTGCTTTCACCCGGAATGAATTTTCTATCCGCTATTCCATATTTCTGGTTGTCGTTGCTGAGTCTCTATATTTTCTCTTATCTGCTCAACTGGTTTCCTCTGTCCGGTGGTTATGATTCAGCGAATATCGACCAGGGTTGGACGTTTGATTTTATTGGGAGTGCTGCACAACATGCTTTCTTGCCTGCTCTAACGCTGGTGATCGCTTCGCTAGCAGGTTGGATGCTGACAATGCGTAACTCGATGATTACGACACTCTCAGAAGATTATGTATTAATGGCGAAGGCAAAAGGTTTGTCGCAGGTTCGTGTGATGTTCCGCTATGCTGCTCGTAATGCGGTGTTACCCAATATTACCGGCTTCGCTATCGCAATTGGAGCAATTGTTGGCGGCCAACTACTCACCGAAATGGTATTTTCTTATCCCGGTATAGGATATGCGCTACTCCAGGCGGTGAACCAGCAAGATTATGCGATGATACAAGCCGTATTCCTGATTATCACGCTAGCCGTACTGGGAGCTAACTTTCTAGCCGATATGCTCTATGTTGTCCTTGATCCTCGTGTACGTCAGGAAAGGAGCGCGTAGCAATGCAAACCCAGGAAGTACCACATTCTACGAGCGTCGTCCCGATTATGCACCTTTCCGGTGATTCACTGTATGTGCGCCTATTGAGTCTGCTGCAAGCTATCTGGCGAGCCATGACGATGAATCGGAAGGTAGCAACTGGCTGTGCAATCGTTGGCTTCTTCATAGTGGTTGGCCTCTTTGGACCATTTTTTATGCCCTATAATCCCAATGCGACATCGCACCTGTTCATTACTCCTCCTTCCTCTGCACATTGGCTTGGTACTACAGTCGTCGGAGAGGATATTTTCAGCCAGTTGATTTATGGTACGCGAACAAGCGTCTTTTGGGGTCTGGCCACAGGACTGATTGTAACGATACTCTCAGTTTTGGTCGGCCTGGTTGGTGGCTATTTTGGCGGTACGACAGACGATTCGTTGACGTTGGTCACTAATGTCTCGCTGGTGCTTCCCGCGCTCCCGCTGGCGATTGTGCTCGCAGCCTATTTCCCACGCGGACCATTGACGATCTCTATGGTAATTGTGATCACTAGTTGGGCCTGGCAAGCGCGTGTGCTGCGTTCACAAACGCTGTCGTTGCGGAGCCGCGAGTTTGTCACGGCGGCGCGTGTGGGTGGTGAACGCGCCTGGCGCATCATCTTCTTTGAGATTTTTCCCAATGAGATTAGCCTGGTAGTAGCAGGCTTTGTGAGTACAACTATTTTTATTGTACTCGCCTGGGCGGCGCTAGAATTTCTCGGTTTGGGCGATGGCACAATACCAAGTTGGGGTGGTATGCTGTACTGGGCGCAGCAAGCAGGTGCGTTAGGTGGCGGACTCTGGTGGTGGTTCATTCCTCCAGGTCTTTGTATTGCCACATTGGGAGCTGGACTTGCACTCATCAATTTCGGCATCGACGAAATCGCCGACCCGCGTTTGCGACCTGAGCGTCCCGTGAAGACAGGGAAAAAGAAAGAAGGACTACCTTACAGACCACCTGCGCGAAGCCAGGCACGCCAGTGACGTTGGTGGTCTGTATTGAAGGACGGTGGCATAATGGTAACGAACGTTAGCGCAAATACTCGATCAGACACGCTACTCAAGGTTACAAATCTCAATGTCGATTACCTTGCGTCGAGTGGTACGGTACATGCCGTAACAGATGTGAGTTTTACCTTGAGACGGGGTGAAATTCTCGGCCTCGCAGGTGAAAGTGGCAGTGGCAAATCGACGCTGGCATATGCTATTACCTGCCTCTTGCGTCCACCTGCGATGATTAGCGGTGGAGAAATTATTTATTACCCTCGTCCATCTCAGGATGGGAAGGATAATTTACGTGTCACAATAACTCGTCTCACGAAGAATGGAAAGTCGAAGCATGTAAAAGATGGGAATGTACGCTCCATTGAGGAAACGCAGTCAATCAATCTATTGCAATTAACGCCGGCACAATTACGAGATTTACGCTGGGATGATCTGGCTATCGTTTTCCAGAGCGCTATGAATGCTCTTAACCCGGTCATGACAGTTGGCGCACAAATCATAGATGTGTTGCGTACCCATCGCCCTCATATGGGGGCAGATTCACGCAAACAGCGCGCTATCGAGCTCTTCCAGTTAGTTGGTATTGCTCCGGACCGCTTGCGCAGTTATCCTCATGAATTGAGTGGAGGTATGCGCCAGCGCGCAATTATCGCTATTGCACTCGCTCTTTCACCTGAAATTCTTATTATGGACGAACCTACGACTGCACTTGATGTCGTGGTGCAGCGCGAAATTCTTACTGAGATTATACGCTTGCGGGAGAAACTCGGCTTCTCGGTGATCTTCATCACCCATGATCTCTCGCTCTTGCTCGAACTGGCTGACCATGTAGCGATCATGTACGCTGGACGGATCGTGGAGAAAGCGTCACGCCGCGACCTCTACTTGCATCCACGTCACCCATACAGCTATGGCCTGCTGAACTCATTCCCGTCGTTGCATGGACCACGTCGCAAAATGGCTGGTATTCCAGGTTCACCACCTGATTTGCGCGCAGTGCCGCCCGGATGTGCCTTTCACCCACGCTGTCCTCTGGTGATAGACGTGTGTCACGAAGTTTTACCCCCACTCGAATCTGTGCGGGGTGAGGACCCAGGGCAGCTTGTTGCTTGCCATTTATATAATCCCACGTTTAACGCAACACCACCATCCACAACCGATCTGGCCGGTAAGTATGAGGCTCTAGCAGAGGAGAGTGGTGCCCAATGAATAACCCTGCAGCGGGTCTTAAAGAGGCTAGCGTTGACCATGATCAAGGCCCTATCCTGGAGGCTGTCCACCTATGCAAATTATTTCCTTTAAGTTCGTTAAACCTTTCTGGGAAAAAACGGGCCGTACATGCGGTTGAAGACGCTTCCCTTGCACTTAAGCCTGGTCATGCTACAGCGCTTGTGGGAGAAAGTGGAAGTGGGAAGACTACTGTGGCACGTATCTTGGCAGGCCTGTATAGGCCAACTTCCGGCACCATACACTTTCGCGGAGAACCAGCAAAGTTGACGGATAAATCGTACCTGCGTACCTATCGCCGCCACGTGCAGTTAGTCTTGCAGGATCCATTCTCATCGCTCAACCCGGTACACGATGTGCGCTACCATCTTGCGCGGCCCTTGCGTATCTTTGGCCATGCTCAAAACAAAACTCAGGAGACAGAACAAATCTTATCCCTGCTGAATCGTGTCAATCTGAGTCCCGCCGAGCAGTTTATCCAGAAATTTCCACATCAACTCAGTGGAGGCCAGCGCCAGCGTGTTGCAATCGCCAGGGCGCTTGCTGTACAGCCTGAAGTACTTCTGGCCGATGAACCTGTGTCCATGCTAGATGTTTCGATCCGCCTGGATATCCTCAACTTGCTGCTGCGTTTAAAAGACGAAGAACGCCTTGCCTTACTCTTTATCACACACGATATCGCCAGTGCGCGCTACTTCGCTGAGGACACGTTAGTAATGTATGCCGGTCAGATGGTTGAAGGAGGACCGAGTGACGAGGTGATCCAGCATCCTAAACATCCTTATACACAATTGTTAATCTCAGCAGCTCCCGATCCAGAGCTTCTCGGTCCGGATAGTGAGAAAGGTGTTACTCAGCTCACTACTCGAGGTGAGATTCCCAGCCTTATTAATCCTCCTACTGGTTGTCGCTTCCACCCACGTTGCCCCCATGCGATGCCCATATGTAGTCAGCGTTTCCCCGATCGTACAGAACTTGGCGGTGGTCGCTGGACTCATTGCTTTCTCTTTGGTGATGATGAATCAACTTCCCAAAAGAGTGATAATTCTGTCAAAGGCGTTTCTATGCAGACAGCCCAATCAGAGACGAAGCTTGAGAAATAGGGACGGGAGAGCCGAGTGTGGGGAAAGCCTGCCCCTATATCACCGGCGTGCTGGGCCAGAGGTTATACTGAATCTTCAAAGCAATGATGCGTGACACCGACTCATCAATACGTTCCATTGAGAGACTGCCATGAGCAATTGCCTGCTTGAGAGTTGTGACCGAGGCACCCAGAACAGAGGAATCACGGACACCAAGGATCATGTCGTTGCCTGCCTCAATCGCAAGCACTACAGCCTGCGGCACGCTCCACTTCCTGGCTATACCCAGCATATAAAGTGCGTCGGTGAGGACAACTCCATCATAGCCAAACTGATGACGCAGGATGTCGGTGACGATGGTATGCGAAAGTTCAGCAGGCATAGTCGGGTCAAGCGCTGGCATCAGCACATCGGTCGTCATAATCATGCCTGGATTCTCCAGTTTGTTCTGTGATTGCACAAAGTATTTGTATGGAGCCAATTCTGTAGAGTAGAGTTGGTCTCGTGAGCGCTTGACTACTGGCAGGTCTGCATGAGCGTCACTAGTGGCAGCGCCGAGGCCAGGGAAGTGTTTAAGGCAGGCTATCTCTCCGTCTCCCTGAATAGCACGCAGATAGGTTCCCCCCCAGCCGATCACTGACTGCGGCGTATAGCCCCAGGTACGCATATACTGGTCCGGTCCCATCACTACAGGCACATCCACATCCGGTGCCAGGTCTGTGTTGATTCCCAGAGCCTGCAGGTCATGTGCAATACTGAAGCCCAGTTTTGTGGCGTTCTGGATATTTCCTGTCTGATACGTTTCAAGAGCACCTGGACGATCCCCATAAATATTCATGATACGCTCGACAAAACCACCCTCTTCATCGGCGGAAATCAACAACGGCATCCAGGCCTTCTTCTGCATACGCATAATATCGTTTTTTGTCTGATTAAAGGTTTTCATCTGGGCACCATACATAATCACGCCACCTGCGTACTGATCGTGGATCATGGTTTCCAGGTCATTTGAATAGGAATAGCCCCAATACTGTACCATAAACAATTGTCCAAGTTTCTGATTAAGCGTCATACGTGAAAGATACATTCTGGCCAGGGTCTTATAACTAAAGTATGACGAAAGATGTTGTAGTTTATCCACCTGGTTCGGACTGAGCGGTGCCTGGATGAAAGGGCCTCTCACCAACAATGCCTTGTGAAGTGGTGTCGCTGAACCTGTCACCGTTAGCCGGATATCACCTCCAAGAAGTACAACTATGATAGTGAGTATGAGCGGGCTGAGCACTTTTGTCCATCCGGAAGTCTTGCGTCTCCTGGATTTTCCTGACGATCGTCCCTTCCCCGGGAACAGATTGCTGGTTTGCCCTTGATGCGGAGTCAGAGGCCTCTCCGGTAGCTCTGTATCTATTGTCATAAAGACTCCTACGATATTTTGTATAGTCATCTTAGTTATTTGAGAAAGAGATCGTTTACCT
>Ga0137371_10003286_pt1 | contig 12779 bp, 10 predicted proteins | sample SagtaG_7_FD_104919 | JGI IMG/M metagenome (GOLD analysis project Ga0137371, IMG submission 104919) | Vadose zone soil microbial communities from Sagehorn Ranch, Mendocino, California, USA - Sage1_R_40_16 metaG | ecosystem: Environmental > Terrestrial > Soil > Vadose zone | place: USA... | reverse complement strand
TCGACGGTGTAGATCGAGGTCTCGCTCGCGCCAACGGTGCACAGCACAAGTTGGCTGCTGATACCCGTCGTTGGATTCTTGTCGATGAGTTCACCGAGGACGACACTCATCGGCCCAGCCGGCCCAGCGGGGAATGGCTGAAGGCCGAACTCGGAAAGCTGACCGTGGTCTTCTGCAAACGACTCGATCATTTCCGTGTACTTCTTGACATCAGCTCCAGTTCCGATGGAACTGGGGTGGCCGCGTGGAAAGCGCTCCATTTCGAAGTCTGGAGCTCGAAAGCGGAAAGCATCGCTGTGCGCGAACGGTGGGCGCTTTCCAGGGTTCCGATTCCGACCACGAGCGGGCAGTACTACATCAGCGGCGGACTGAGAGCGGAGTAGCCGCCAGCAGCGCAAGATAGGGCGGGCGGGAGAGCCCGAGGAGAGGACCCTCCCCTTTGGTCCTTGGCTGTCACGCACAGACGGCGGGGAGCGCCATCTATGTTGAAAAGGGCCGCAGACCCGCCCCTTCCGAACTCTCTGCTTCCCGCTCAACGAATGCAACCGAGCCGTGTGCTACAGCCTTGTAGTTTCGCGTGACTCGGAGTAAGAGACGTGCATGTCGGCCGACACGGCGATTCACCTTCCCGCGAGCGTCATCCTGCTTCTCGTTGGGGTGGCGGTTCTGGGTGCGACCGCACGGGCCGTCGAGCGACGTGCGCGCCAACGCCGAATCGAGGCCCGCAGAGAGAGACAGCGCGAATACCGCCGCTACCTCAAGACGGAGGGATGGAAACAGCGCCGTCAGGTTGCGCTCGATCGAGCCGGCGGCTTCTGTGAAGACTGCGGCGTTCGCTCGAACCTAGAAGTGCACCACAGGACGTACAAGCGCAAAGGAGCCGAACGGCCGGAGGACCTTGTCGCCGTGTGCGCTGCTTGTCACGACGAGCGGCATCGCGGCAAGCGCACCGTCATCGACTGGATCGCATTAGCTCTACTTCGACGCTGGCGTATCTGGCGATATCGAGACGCAGAGGCTTGAGCGCGAGACAAGGCTGTCTCCGTCGAGGCGGGGGCGACCATGCCCTTGTCGAAGTGAAACGCGCGTGCGACGCTGTCCCGGAGGGAAATGCGGGTCAAGTTAGGTCTGATAGGTGCGGGAGTGGCACTTTCCCAGAGGCGGGCAGAGAGGGACCTTCTCGCGGGCTACCCGAACGGGTGCTCTTACTCGTCGCGGAGGCGGTTCGCTGCGACGGCACTCGCGTACACCATTCCGGCCACAACGATTGCAGCCACTGCCCTCCTGCGACATCGGCTCACACAACGAGTGTGCGCCCCTATTCATCTGAGCGTCAAGCAGTTCCTGGCCCGCGGTCATCGTTGAGGATCGATTTGCGCCACATTCCCCATCACCGGATCGTGCGCGACCAGCTGCGGACTCTTCCTTTCTTACGAGTGGCGCTTGCGGAAGGTGGCAATGATTTTCTTGACGGTTGCTATGGGGTGAATAGTGCAGGTGTCAAGACCAGTGCACCCTCCGCTCCAGCCGGCGAAGCGGTAGCCGCGCGCGGCGCTCGCGCGCAGAGTCAACGTCGGTCCTGATGCGATCCTCGTCCAGCATCTCGCCGGGCAACGGATGCCGCCGCCGGTGATGCGGCCCTTGCCCCTGACTGCCACGGCTAGGATCGCGCCGAGGCTGTACGCGGTTACCACACCTGCCGGCGTGATCTTCTCGATTGTGTCCAGGCTCTCCTCGGTGAACCAGAGGTTGCCGTCCGGGCCGGCAGCGATCCCCCCGCGAGCGCTGTAGGCAGTGAGGCCGGCGCGGTACTCGGTGACAACACCGGCGGGTGTCACCTTCCCGATCCCGTCGAGCTCCGTAAACCAGAGGTTGCCATCGGGACCCGCAGTAATCGCGGAGGCGCCGCTGTCGGTCCCCACTCGGTAGTCGGTGGCGACACCGGTAGGCGTGATCTTCCCGACCTTGTCGCCGGCGGTGAACCAGAGGTTGCCGTCCGGGCCTGCCGTAATCGAGGAGCCGCTCCGGATGCTGAACTCGGTGACAACGCCGGCCGGAGTGATCTTCGCGACCCCCCCTGACTCGGTGAACCAGATGTTGCCGTCCGGGCCGGCAGCGATCCCGAAAGGAGCACTGTCGGGATTGATGCCGGTCCTGTATTCGGTGACAACGCCAGCCGGCGTGATCTTGCCGACCTGGTCTCGGTCGAGCTCGGTGAACCAGAGGTTGCCGTCCGGCCCGGCAGCAATTTGGGCGGGGCCGCTGCTGAAGCCGGCGCGGTATTCCTTAACGACACCGGCCGGTGTAATCCTCCCGACCCCCCAGCTCTCGGTGAACCAGAGATTGCCGTCGGGGCCGGCAGCGATCCCGCGCGGGTAGCTACCGGGGCTAATGCCCCTGCTGTATTCGGTGACAACACCGGCCGGCGTGATCTTCCCGATCCTGTTGCCGAGGAGCTCGGTGAACCAGAGGTTGCCGTCCGGGCCGGCAACGATGCGGGCGAGCCAGCTGTCGGCGCTGATGCCACCGCTGTACTCGCTGATCGTCGAGGATCCCGCACCCGAAGTCGCTGCCAGCAGCAACACTCCCAGCGAAGCCGCCACCAACCAGCGAACACCCGAACTCACTAGTCTCCCTCACTCCTACAGAACCAAAACAGTCGCGACGAGAGTGTCAGCGGACGGCGTGTGAGGATCTCAGCCCTGGGCCGGCAGGCTCGAAGAGGCCGCCACCATTCTGGACCCGCAGGCAAACCGTGTCCAGCTGCAGCTAAGTCCGTTGCGCTGAACGCCACCGACCTCCTGGGTGCGATAACGATCGAACGAGGTCACGTCGGCCGCCCCGCCGGGTGCCCGTTACGTCTGGTCCTTCCACGCGCGCGCCTCACGAGACACCAAAGAGGAGGCGACCTCGTCGTATCGCCCGCTCTGGTTCGCGAACTCGACGTAGTTCCCCGCCGTTGCGATCCACTCGAGCGTCGACGGTCGCATGTCGTTGAGAGCGTTGTCGAGGTCGCGGGTTGTCAGCGGTCTCTCGCGTCCGGTCTCGAGCGCGTCGTCGATGACGAGGTCTACCGCGCGATCGACGAGAGCCCGAACGTGGCCGCGCGTAACGCGCTCCATGAAAAGAAGCGGAGCTGCGAAGGGCCGCGAGGATCGGCGTAAGGCGCAAGAACTCTTCATCCAGGACAAAGACACCGTCGTCGTCGTGGCCACCGAAGCCGCCGGAGAAGGCATCAACCTTCAGCGGGCGCATCTGCTCGTCAACTACGACCTTCCCTGGAACCCGAACCGGATCGAGCAGCGCTTCGGACGCATCCACCGCATTGGGCAGACGGAGGTCTGCCACATGTGGAACTTGGTCGCGGTCGAGACACGCGAAGGTGAGGTCTTCAAGCGTCTGCTCGACAAGCTGAACGCTATGCGTGAGGCGCTGGGCGGGCAGGTCTTCGACGGCCTGGAAGCGGCCGCATCTTCCGTGGGCGCTCGCGCAGGCGGCCTTCTTGAATCCTCCGCGTCTCTCGTTCATCCTTCTGGAGGAACCGAGGAGGAGTACGGGGTTGAACACTCTCACCGCTTGCGGCTTGAACGATGATCATCCGTTGAGGTCGCGTGCGCGCGCTCGAAGCGCGCGAAGGATCCTGCTCTGAGGTAGACATGCTCGCGCGTGTCGTATCCGCACTCCTCGCCGCGGTGCTCCTTTGCGCAAATCCCGCGGGCGCTACGTTTCGCGGTCACAACGGCTTGATCGCGTTCACGCGTTGGCAGGGCGAGGGAGTCGAATGGATAGCGGCGGTCTCGTCGGACGGCGGGCCCGAGCTCACGCTTGCGACGGACGCAGAAAATCCTGCTTGGTCAGCCGACGGAAAGCGCCTCGCCTTTGACGGCCCGCGTTCCGGCGACGTGTATGTCGCCGACGCGGATGGCGGCAACGTCCATGAACTCTCGCGTCCCGTTGCGCGGGAGTACGCACCGAGCTGGTCGCCGGACGGAAAGCGGCTCGCGTTCGTCCTCGATCCCCGAAGTGACTCCGTGTACCCCGGAATCTTCATCGCCACCGCAGACGGAACCGCGCTAAAGCTCGTGCGGCGCTGGGATGCCGACCTCGAGGCTCCCGTCTGGTCCCCGGACGGACAGTGGATCGCCTTCCTCGGCGAGACTGGCTACTCGCGCCACGCGGAGTGGGACTTGTACGTCATACATCCGAACGGGAAAGGCCTTCGAAGGCTTACGCACACGGGCAGGGATGAGGGCAGGCCGAGCTGGTCGCCCGACGGAACGCGGCTCGTCTTTGCCAGAAACGGCAAGGCAAGTCGCAGTCTCGACATCTTCGTTCTAACGCTGCGCACTGGACGCGCACGCCTGCTGATCGGGGATCCGGCGTACGACAACGAGCCTGTCTGGTCCCCTGACGGAACGACGATCGCCTTCGTGCGCGAAGACCTCGGAAGCGGCAACGGGATGATCTATCTCGCGCGCGCGAACGGACGAAACGTTGAGCACCTCACGACGCTTTCCACCCCCGCGTCAGACCTGGATTGGCAGCCGCTTCCATGAAGCACGCGATCGGCGTCGCAAGGTGACCTAACCGTGGGAAGAAGTCGCATCGTTACGGGCTGCGTGCGGTTAGACGAAGCCAGATGAAGGGTTCTCGCGATACCTGTCACGCCGGAGGTCGCGGGTTCGAGTCCCGTCGCTCCCGCTCTTTACTCCCGCCTTCGTCGCCGACCTGAAAGCGTCGCACTGCGGAATCGTCGGAGCAGCGGCGATCAGCGGCCTAAGGAGTGGGCCAGCGGCATCGTGATGAGGAAGGGCTCGAACTCGCCGCCGACGATCAGCCGACCCCGTGAGGCTGCTAGCGCGTCGATGGCATCCGTCCAGCCGGGCGCGAAGAATCCTCGCTCGGGAGGCACTGGTTTCCACGCGAGCTCGGCTCCCGATCTTCGGTCGAGCGCGATGATCTGTGCGGGTGCGGATAGGTCTTGTCCGACGTACGTTTGTTCCATCACGACGTAGACAGCCGAGCCGGTTACCAGGATCGCCCCGGAAGCGCGGCGGGGCAGCCGCGGGTTCCATGCCCTTGGTCTTCCCGTGACCGCATCGACCGCGGCGAGCCCGTCAGGCCGCTCCACGTTTCCGACCTTCGTGAACGATCCGCGCAGGTAGATCGTCGAGCCGAATCGTCTGATGGAACTGGCCGGCCCGTTGACGTTTGGGCTCCAGGGCTTTGCTCGTCCGCTGCGGGTGTCGAGAGCAGCAACGTGCGTTCGGCGCGCTCCGCCGATCCGGTTGAACGTCCCGGCGACCCAAACAGTGTCTCGTGACGCTGCGAGCGAATCGATGTCGCCGTTCGCTCGTGGGTTCCAGGGAAGCGCGCGCAAGCTTGTACGGTCGACCGCGGCCAGGTTCGAACGTCGCATCCCGGCGATCCGGTTGAACGATCCGCCGACATACAACCTTGAACCGAGAACGACGAGTGCGCAGCATTCCCCTCCGTTCGCGGCAATCGACAGCGACCGCTCTACGCGTCCAGTCCGGGCGTCGGTCACGGTCACCCGATCGTTGTACGACAGGGTAATTCCGGCGACGGCGAACACATCTTGCCCCGACACCGCGACTCCATTGCCAATCTCGACATTGTCCGGGTCACAGACGGTTCGAGGCCGCCAGCTCGTGAGACCGCCAGCGGGTGTGACAGCCGCCAGGCACGGGCGCGGCCGGGCGTCACCCACGCTGGCGAACGCTCCGCCAATGGCGACAGTGTCACCGGCGACCGCGACCGCCTTCACCTCGTCATTGGGATCGGGCTGCCAGTCCTCGATCGCACCGGTGTCCGCGGCGAGCGCCACCAGCGAACCGATCTCCTTCTCCCCGTTGGGCGAGAAGAAGTCTCCACCTGCATACACCGTGTCCCCGGCGATGACGAGCGTGTCCGTGAGCGCACTGAGCGGCGAATGCCACTGCGCAACGGCGCGCCACTCACGCTGTCAACGGCGGCAAGTCCATCCCGTGGCAGGCCGCCGACGTGGTCGAACAATCCGCCCAGGTAGAGGGTCGACCCGCTGCCCGCAAGCGCCGACACTTCTTCGGTGTCGGACCCTGCCACATCGGCGCGCCAGGTCCTCAGCTCTCCGGTCCCCGCATCGAACGCGGCAACCCCGAGACGTGGTTCGTCGTCGACTCGAGTGAAGCCTCCTCCTACGAAGACAGACGACCCGAGCAGCGTGATGGCGTCGACGCTGTCGTTCGGGTGGGGGTTCCATGGCAGGACGTTGCCGGTGTCGGCGTCCAGGGCTGCGAGGTTACGCCGCGGAGCACCGCCGAGCGCCGTGAAGCTTCCCCCGACGTACACGATCGAGCCGGTCGTGGCGATCGCGTCCACGTCCTTGCCACTGGCACTCGGATGCCACGGGTTGACCGCGCCGGTGTCCGCATCAATCGAAGCAATGCGCTTTCGCTGCTCGCCGCCGATGCTGTCGAAAGCGCCTCCAACGTAGAGCGTCTTTCCGTTAAGCGCCAGTTCCTCCACGATGTGATCCGGATCGAGGCAAAACCGCTGGTCAAGCCGGCCATCCCCAGTGAGATGCGCGAGGTTTTCGCAAGCCACACTGCCGACATGGTCGAAGCCCCCCCAAAGAACCAACCTCCACGGCCGTCCGACACGACCGCTTCGACCTCGCCCGAGACCGCGTCCACGATCGGTCGACGCCTCGCGGTCAGCCTGTCGATCACCGCGAAGCCTCCCGTGTGCGGGCCGAAGCGCGAGAACGCGCCGTGGACATACACCGTGCCCTTCGCGACCGCCAGGGCTACCACCTCTCCGGTCGGCGACAGCGGAGGGACACTTGACGCGCGCATCGCCGCGGCTCCGCCACCGCCAGCGATGACGAGCACACCGGCGGCGACGACAACGGCAATGAGCACCGGCGCTTTGTGACGCTGGGCGCCGAGTCTCCGCACCAGACCCCGAGCGACTCGCACGGCCTCTCAACGATTACGCAAAACCACCTCGCTGTCCAGCATCCGAGAGGGGACCGGTCGCGGACAACCGTGGGATGTGAAGTGGCTGCCGCCACTCTCTCGCTTTCACCGCATCCAGCTCGACGAGGCGACTGCGCGGGATGAAGCCGAGCTGGCCAGTTCGTGCGGCGTACGCTCGACCATGGCTGTAGAACAGTCCACCTGCAACGAGCCGCGCATGCGTCTCACCGACCTGCTGCGGAAACATCAGGGCGACGTCACGACCATCCTCGAGATTCATCACATGGAGCGCGATCCCCACGACGTAGACGGCGAGCTTGCCGTACGCGCTCTCGAACTCAAGCGTGTCCGCGGCGGGAAGTGGCCACGAGCGAATGAGCTTGCCGTCACGCAGCCGGATCACCAGTAGGCGTGCCGAGTCTTCCTCGCGCTTCAAGACGACTACGCGGTCTCCGGCAAGCTCAGCGTCCGCGGGCCGGCTCGCAAAGCGGAGGACGCGGATGAGTGCGCCCGCGGCGGTCACGACTTCGAGAGATCCACTTCGCCGCTCGAGCAACACTCGATCGCCGTCGACGGAGAGCGGTCGCGAGACCATCGGCTCGATTCGCACGAGGCGCTTCCGAGATCCCTCGAGCCGCCAGAGCTTTCGACCGGTGCTGTACACCACGAGCGAGCCCCGTGCGGCGACACTCAGCTCGCAATACTTCAACTTGACGACATCGACAGGACGAGATTGTGCGAGCGTCGCCGTCTTCAGAGTGGCTGCGCAGGACGACAGGAACTGCTCTTCACATACCCAGGCGACACGTCCTCCGGCAATCGCCAAATCTACGAGGTTCTCGCAATCGCCGCGCTGCGCGCGCATGCGTCCAGTCTGCGCAGACCACACGCGAAGACCACCGCTCGAGAAAAAGGCGCGTGTCTGGTCAGCTTCGAGCTTTTCGACGGGGACGGCTAGTTCGGCGACTCGACTCGGCCGTGGCGCGACCGCGCGGCCCGCGTCCGCATCAGGCTCGACGTGTCCGAGCTGCTGGTCGTAGAGCGCCAGTGCGATCTCCCGGTCACGCTCCGTCAGATGCGGCGCCAGCTCGAACACGCGCTCCGCGCTCACTACCAGCCGCCGACCAGACCGGCTTGACGATGCAGAACTCCCCTTCGACCATCTATGTCGGGGCTGCCCTGTGGCCCGAATCACGCCGCTTTGGGCGCCTTTCCAGCCTTCGCCGGCAGCGAGACGACGCCGCCGGTAGCGCTACCGGAAGCGCCGCGCAAAGCGCCGCTGGAAACGTCGGCCCGGCGCTTGCCGGCGGCATCAAGCAGCGAGTCGGCAAGCAGCGCGATCGCCTCGCGCTCGCCCTCGGCGTTCAACGGAACAAGCCGCGGCCGAAGAACCTTCAACTCAGCCCTCTTACCCACTCGCCTCCGAGCCGGGCGAGCTGCACCAGCTCACCCACGCAAACGGGACATCGAAAAACGGGGCAAACACCTCCACTGGACCAATGCGCTTTCGGGCGGGCCAACCGAACACCCTCCACAGAGCCAATGCGCTTTCAGGGCTTGTTCCTCACATCCAGCATGTGAAGATTCGAGGTCGGTCGCAATGGAGAGCTCGCTCAGCGCAGCGACGCTGGCGTACGGAGCCGGGTCGCCCTCGGCTCTTGCCGAGGGCGGTTGCGATCGGTGTGTTGCGTGTGTTGCAGAACTGGCCATGTGACAGCATCAGCGAGGGTCAGCCCAAACGAACGCGAGCTGGTCCTCACTACACAAAGGTCCCTTTTCGCCCACGATTGGGCACTGCACCGCGCAGGATTTACAAAATCCGCGCAATCGCCCATCTGCCACTTCATCCCAAAGGGGCCAACTTAAAGACAGCGCGCCGGAGGTGCGCGAACGTGCCGCTTCGGGATTATCTACGAGCCGAACTGTGTCTGGCTCAAGCGATACACCAGCACGTCGCCCACTCGAATCGGCGCGACCCCCAAACCCGTGATCAAGCGGCGAGCACGGAAGTTCGTGTGTGGGGCGACCACTACGGCACTGACGTTATGGGCTTTGAGGAAGCTTCGGAACCTGGACTCGAGCTTGGCTATGGGTGGGCCCGTGCCGAATGCCAGATAGACCGCGCTCCAGCGTTCTTCGGCGGGGGTGACTTTGCGACCGAGGTGGCCACCGACTAACCGATACGAGAAACCATCTTCGGCTTGCCAAAGAAGGCTCCACCCGGCGCCGCCGAACGGAAAGACGAGGATCGTCGCACCGCGACGGATCTGATGTTTGTAGGCCGTGCTCTTGAAGAAGGTTGGGTTAGGCGCCTGCGAGGACCAGATCCTATTTGTGGGATTCGGGAACAGGAACACGATCGCCAGAATGGCGAGAGCCCATCGCCACCATCCAAGCCCGCGAGCTCCCTCGGCTAGCCACGCCGCTAGGATGAGCGCGGCAATGAGGGCGACGAAGAGTGTTAAGCGAATTGGCAGGAGCGTCTTGCTCAGAGGAAGCGTCGAAAGCACCCTCCAGGGAGCGGGCAGAGTCCGGTGGCCGGCAATGCGGATCCAGGCTCCGAGCGCGGCGACAAAAGTCGCCGCAAACGCCAGAGCGACTGCTCGCATGACGCGTGATTGGCGACGAGTCCATAGAAACAGAACTACGATCACGAGAAGAGGAAGGCCAAGGTAAGCGCCGCGTTCGGCGCCAGTCGCGGTGAAGTGGCGGGCGATGCTACGACTGCCGGGCAACTGAAGCCAGATGAGATGCGTGGGGACGACGAAGTTCAAGAGGTCCGCGGACTCTGTGAAAGGCGCACGAACGGGGGCGCTCTTCGTCCCCGCCACGACGAAGGCGTGCCAAAGGTAAGGCGAGACGAGCACACACGCTAGGGCGGTGGCGGCGACCGCGCTAAGCATGGTCTTGCGCACCGTCCCTCGAAACTCTGGGACGAGCAGAGCCGCGGAGGCCAGGAAGAGGGCGCCAACAATCAGGACATCGAGGAAGATCTCCGTCGACGTCAGGAACTGAGCGGTTAGCACGAGAGCGAGCAGAATCACGAAGCGGCGATTGGTGACCCCACCGTTCAAGTGCTTCAGCGCCAACAAGGCGCAAAGCGGCACGAACGGCAGGAACACAAGGTTGAGGTGACTGATCATCTGCCCGATCTCGAATGCCGAGAAGCCGAAGATCCAGCCGGCTAGGAGAGACGGCCAGAACGACCGAGTGAGATAGCGCGCGAGAAGATAGGCGGTCCAAGCACTCAGCGCCAGGCCAGCCAAGGCAGCGATGTTGTATGCAGCGATCGGGCCGACAGCGGCCGTCAATGGAGCAGACGCGACGCTGAGCAGTGGGACTGACGTTGCCCACGCAAGATCAATGCCGTGAGGCACCCAGACCAGGTTGGCGTTGAAGGCATCGTGTCCATGCACAAGGGCGTGCGGCCACCAACGAAAGGACCACATGAAGATCGTTTTGTCCGCGCCCGCGTCGCCGACGACCTTGCTTCCGAGAGAACCGACGACACCGCGTCCAAAGATCGCCAGAGCCGCGAGCGCGTAAAAGCTGAGAGCGCTCGCGCCAAGGATCGCCCGCCTCCGAGCCAGAGAGCCAAGCAGTCGGCGCGCGCGCGATGAGGGTCGAAGAACCGGAGCGCCTTGCTCTTGAAGGCTCTCCTCCACGTGGCCCGTGATCCTAGCCACGATCACACCAACTAACTGCCACCTCGCCGTCAAGTCGATCATCGCGCGTCCGTGCCGCTCATACGTCGAAGTGGGAGTCGCGCGGGAGAGCTCGGCCCGAGGTGCACCGTATCCCGGCGGCGCTACCCTCCTGGTGAGCCCCCGTAGCTCAGTGGATAGAGCAGCGGTTCTCGAAATCGAGCTGAACACGGTTCGAGCCCGGTCTCTGGCTCGCGCGGGTTGGGCGTGCTTGACCACGCGGAGAGGCGGGTGGCTCCTTGGGGGAGAGGTCACCGTCGGGACGAGGCGGAGGTGATCTCTATTTCACGCGCGCGCGCGTGAATACCACAAGTGGCGTGAACTGGCGTCAGGTCACTCCGCGCCGGCATCACCGCAAAGAGCGCCTGCTCCTCTGGAGACACGCAGAAGGCCGGCCCTCTGGCCGGCCTTCTAGCTTGCAATGACCGCTCAGCGTTCTTTGGTCGCTTGCCTTACATCATTCCGCCCATGTCGCCCATGCCGCCCATGCCGCCGCCCATGCCGGCTCCGGCCTTTTCGGGTGGCTCGGCGACGATCGCCTCTGTCATGAGGATGTTCTTCGCAATCGAGGCGGCGTTCTGCAGCGCCGAGCGCGTGACCATGGTCGGATCGATGATCCCCGCCTTGACCAGGTCTTCGACTTCGTTCGTGTCGACGTTCAGGCCCTGGCCCTTGGCGGCCGTGCGGACCTTGTTCACGACGACCGAGGCCTCGAGTCCTGCGTTGTCGGCGAGCTGGCGGAGCGGCTCCTCGAGCGCGCGGACGATGATCTGCGCGCCCGTCCGCTCGTCCGGATCCCCGAAGCCCTCCAGCTTGATCGACCCAGTCGCGTTCAGGAGCGCGACACCGCCGCCCGGCACGATGCCCTCCTCGAGGGCCGCGCGGGTGGCCTGGAGCGCGTCCTCGACGCGGTGCTTCTTCTCCTTCATCTCGGTCTCGGTCGCAGCGCCGACCTTAACCACCGCGACGCCGCCGGCGAGCTTCGCGAGCCGCTCCTGCAGCTTCTCCCGGTCGAAGTCTGAGTCGGTGTCCTCGATCTCGGACTTCAGCTGCTTGATCCGGGCTTTGATCGCGTCCGCCTTTCCGTTACCGTCGATGATCGTCGTCGCATCCTTGTCGATCACGACGCGGCGGGCCTTGCCCAGCTGCGAGAGCTTCGTGTTCTCCAGCTTGAGGCCCAACTCCTCGGTGATCACCTCGGCGCCGGTGAGGATCGCGATGTCCTCGAGCATCCGCTTGCGGCGATCGCCAAAGCCCGGCGCCTTCACGGCGACGGCCGTGAACGTGCCGCGCAGCTTGTTGACGACGATCGTCGCGAGCGACTCGCCCTCGACGTCCTCGGCCACGATCAGCAGCGGCTTGCCGGCCTGAATCACCTGCTCGAGCACGGGCAGCAGGTCCTTGACGGCGCCGATCTTCTGGTTCGCGACTAGGACATACGGCTCGTCGAGCACGGCCTCCATCCGGTCGGCATCGGTGATCATGTACGGCGACAGGTAGCCCTTGTCGAACTGCATGCCCTCGGTGAACTCGAGCTCGAGGCCGAACGTCTGGCCCTCCTCGACGTTGACGACGCCGTCCTTGCCGACCTTCTCGATCGCGTCGGAGATCACGTCGCCGATCTCGCGCTCGCGCGCCGAGATCGTGGCGACTCGGGCGATGTCCTCCTTGCCCGAGATCTCCTTGGACTGCGACTTCAGGTGCTCGACCACGGCCTCGACCGCCTGCTCGATCCCGCGCTTGAGCGCCATCGGGTTCGCGCCCGCGGCGACGTTCTTCAGGCCCTCGCGCACGATCGCCTGCGCGAGCAGCGTCGCCGTCGTGGTGCCGTCGCCGGCGACGTCGTTCGTCGACGTGGCGACCTCACGGACGAGCTGTGCGCCCTGGTTCTCGAAGACGTCCTCGACCTCGATCTCACGCGCGATCGTGACGCCGTCGTTCGTAATGGTGGGTGCGCCGAACTTCTTGTCGAGCACGACGTAGCGCCCCTTCGGGCCAAGGGTGACCCTGACCGCGTCGGCGAGGATGTTCACGCCGCGCTCGAGAGCGCGCCGGGCATCCTCGTTGAACTTCAGCTCCTTGTGAGCCATGTGTT
>Ga0137371_10003284_pt1 | contig 12789 bp, 10 predicted proteins | sample SagtaG_7_FD_104919 | JGI IMG/M metagenome (GOLD analysis project Ga0137371, IMG submission 104919) | Vadose zone soil microbial communities from Sagehorn Ranch, Mendocino, California, USA - Sage1_R_40_16 metaG | ecosystem: Environmental > Terrestrial > Soil > Vadose zone | place: USA... | reverse complement strand
GGCGTCTTTGAAGTAAATAAGCTCCTGCAAAAAATCGAATAGCAACATGTCGATCTTGTCGTTCGCGAGTTCGATGTGTCGCGTTTCGCGCGGTTCAATGGCGTCGAGATTGTCGATCATGACGTTCATCGTCGCGTCGGCCGCGTCGCTGAACAATTCCGCCAGATCGCGTCCGGTCGCTTCAAACGCGATGTCGGCAGTGCCGATTTCTTCGAGATAATGGTAGGGCATGAGGAGAATGACGAATGAACTAATGACGAATTAATGACAAATGACGAAAACAGAACGCGAACTCGATGCTGATCGCTTTGTCATTTGGGTTTCGTCATTCCTTCGTCATGCGTGCTTCGTCATTTTTCAACGATGCATTCAGCCAGTGCGCCAAGGATCGTCGATTTTTCCGCAGCGATTTTTTTTCCGATAAAGACAAGTTCGGTGCTATTCGTCTCGAAAGGCTCCAACTCCCAGCGCCCGGCGACGAAATTGAAAAGGTACGCGCCATCGGCGAAGCGCACGAAGCCTTTTGCCCGAATCACAGTCGGGGGAAGACTATCTGCAAATCGTTCAAAGCAATCGCGAGAAAAAGTGTTGTCAGACCTCAACGTGAACGAATCGAATTCGAGCTGATGCTGATGCTGCGGGCGCGCGACTTTTTTCTCCCGCGACTGCGGGATGCCGAACAACAAATCCGGATCGATTCGGCAGCGCTCGGTGAGGACAATTGTCGCGGTGGGGTTGATTTCATGCAGCTTCGTTTCGAGCGGCTCGATCTGCGTTGGCTCAACAAGATCGATCTTGTTCAACAGCAAAATGTCCGCGCCCTCGATTTGCAGCCGGGTGGTATGACCGAGCTCGGGAAAACGAACGAGCATGTCGGCGTCGATTACCGAAATGACGCCGTCGAGGCGGCACTGTGGCAGCGCCTCCTGGATGTTGAATACGAGCGCTTCGGGTTCGGCGAGCCCGGTGGTTTCGACAATAATCATGTCGGGCGCGACTTTCTCGATGATCTCGGTGATCGCTGCCTCGAATTCGCCGAGCAACGAACAACAAACACAGCCGCCGCCGAGCTCGGCGATCCGGACGTTTTTGCCTTCGATGACTTTCGTGTCGATGGCAATCTCGCCGAATTCGTTCATCACGACGGCGATCTTCGCCGGGTGTGTGGCGAGAATGTGACGGAGCAATGTCGTCTTGCCGCTGCCCAGCGGACCGGTTATGAGAGTGATCGGAGTGCGTAATTGCATTAACAGAAAACTCGAATGACGAAATCCGAAATTCGAAACAATGTTCGAAACTCAAAAACCCAAGTGACCAAAACCTCCAATACCGAAGCATGCCGGTCTATTGAGAATTCCGACTTTCCGTATTCGAATTTGTTTCGGATTTCGATATTCGGATTTCTCAATTTCATCCTTTCACATTCCCAATTGGCGTGAATCGCGCGATCGGCTTGCTGATTCCCGCCAGCTCAGTCGCCGCGATTACCTCATCAATGTCTTTGTAAGCTGGGCCTGCTTCCTCGGCGAGGCCCGCCCATGAGGTGCTGCGCACATAGATGCCGCGCGTTTCGAGGTCGCGCTGAAGTTGTTTGCCGTGCCATTGTTTGCGCGCCTTGGTGCGGCTCATTGTGCGGCCGCTTCCGTGCGCAGTGCTGAAGAAAGTTTCGGCCCCCGATGCGGTGCCGACGAGCAGATACGACCCAGTCTCCATGCTGCCGCCGATGATCACTGGTTGGCCAATCTCGCGATAACGCGCAGCCACTTCCTCATGTCCCGGTCCGAATGCGCGCGTCGCGCCTTTGCGGTGAACAAGCAATTTCTTTTCTTTTCCATCGACAACGTGACGTTCCAGCTTGGCGGTGTTGTGCGAGACGTCGTAAACCATCTGCATCGCGAGGTCTTCGGCGCTACGACCAAATACTTCAGAAAAAACTTCCCGAATGCGATGGAGAATCACCTGTCGGTTCGCAAACGACATGTTCAGTCCGCATTTCATCGCAGCGAAGTAATCGCGGCCTTCCGGCGAGTCGAACGGCGCGCAAGCCAGCTCGCGGTCTAAGATTTTGATGCCGTATTTCGGTTCCATGATTTTCAAGAACGTCTGGAGATAATCGGTCGCCACTTGGTGTCCGAAGCCGCGGCTGCCGCAGTGGAACATCACCACGATTTGATTCGGAATTGTGATCCCGAATTTTGCCGCGAGCTCCTTGTCGCGCACGTCCTCTGGCCGCGCGACCTGCATTTCCAGATAATGATTGCCGCTGCCAAGGGTGCCGACCTGGTTGTAGCCGCGGTCGATCGCGCGTTCGCTGATTTTCGATGCGTCGGCACCGGAAATGCAACCGTTCTCCTCGGTGAGTTCGAGATCCTCTTTCCAGCCGTAATCGCGTTCGATGCACCAGCGAGCGCCTTGTTCGACCAAGTCGCGAAAGTCGCCACGCGACAATTTTAGAAATCCGTGACTGCCGACGCCCGCCGGCACGCGTTGAAACAGAAGGTCGACAATTTGTTTCAAATGCGGTTGCACGTCGTGCAGCGTGAGATTCGTGGTGAGAAGGCGCATGCCGCAGTTGATATCGAACCCGATGCCACCGGGCGAGATGACGCCGCCTTCATGCACGTCCATCGCGGCGACCCCGCCGATGGGGAAGCCGTAACCGCTATGGCCATCGGGCATGCAGAGCGCGTAGCGTGTAATGCCAGGTAAAGTGGCGACGTTGCTGATCTGCTGGTAAACGGCTTCGTCCATTTCACGCACCAGCTTTTCCGTCGCGATGATCCGAGCCGGCACGCGCATGCCCTCCTTGTAACTCGAAGGCAATTCCCAAACCGTGTCTGAAATTTTTTGCAGGTTATCGATAACCGCCATATAATCTGCGCCTTACCAAAAGATCGTTTTTGACGATAGGATTCTTCGTATCTCGTTACCTCGCATTTGGCGCGGCCCGAACAAATCGGGAAACCGCCACCTAACCAGCGATTCGGGCGCGGCGCCCGGAAACGCGCATGGAGGGAGTGGCAATCTGCGATCCGGCTCTGAGAAAGGAATCGACCCACCAAAAGACGTTCTCCTTTCGAACCATGTGTCTCATGCGCTTCATGCGCGCGCTGCGCTCGGCCTCGTTCATGCGGAAGGCTTCCAAAATCGTGTCGGCCATTTGCTCGATATCGTACGGATTGACGAGCAGGGCGCCGGGCTTGAGCTGCTCGGCCGCGCCGACGAACTGACTCAGGATGAGCACGCCATCGTTTTCGATGCGGCACGCGCAATATTCCTTCGCTACGAGATTCATTCCGTCTTTGAGCGGCGTTACGAAGGCGATGTCGCACCCGCGATAATGCGCGAGAAGATCGTCACGCTCGAGGCACCGAAAGTGATATTGCACCGGCAACCAGGTGCTCGTTGAGAAGCGGCCGTTGATGTCGCCAACCAGCCGATCGATGCGTTGCTTGAACTCGTGATATCTGGGAATCTCCACCCGGCTCGGCACGACGACTTGGATCAGGACCACGCGGCCGCGCAGTTCCGGATGACGTTCCAGAGCGGTGCGAAACGCGCGCAAGCGCTCGGGAATTCCCTTGCTGTAATCGAGCCGGTCCGAACCAAGGATCAACTGACAACCAGGAAAAGCGGCGCGCAGCCGCTGCGCTCTTTGCGCGATCGTGTCAGACCTTGCGCCATTCTCAAATGAGTCGAAGTCGATTCCGATCGGGAAATGCCCGACACGAATTTCGCGTTTTTCGAAGCGGACCAATTGCAGGTCGCGGCGAGGAAGCACCTTTGCGTCCAACATCACTCGCCGCACACACTGGATGAAGTTGCGCACATCGCGTCGCGTCTGGAACCCGACCAAATCGAACTGAAGCAACGCGTGCAGGAGCCGCTGTTGTTGCGGAAGCTTCGAAAAAATATCGTACGGTGGAAACGGGATGTGCAGGAAAAACGTCAATCCCGAAAGTTTTTGGGAGAGACCCCGCTCGCGCAGTGCCTGGGCGACGTACATAAGGTGATAGTCGTGCACCCAGATGAAATCGTCGGGCTGCGCGCTGCGGCCGATGGCATCCGCGTAACGCTCGTTAACTTGTTTGTAAGCTTGCCAGTATGCCGGCTCGAAGTTGCAGAAATTTTGCAAATCATGAAAAAGCGGCCAGATCACCTCGTTGGAATAGCCGTAGTAAAATTCGTCGCGCTCGGTTTCACTTAGCGCCACCGGCACAACCTTGTAGCCAGCGTTGCGCGTGGCTTCGGCGAGCGGTTCTCCTGGGATTTCACCCGCAATTCCAGGCCAACCGATCCAGGTTCCGCCGCGCTCGCGCAGCACCGGCTCGATCGCGGAAACTAATCCGCCGACAGCGGGTGTGACCGTCCACAAATCTTCGCCAGTTGAATCGAGCGCGAATGGCAATCGATTGGAAACGACGATCAGGCGAGTCATTACGGTGACAGTTAGAAGTTAAATGGTTACACCGTTACAAGGGAAAGGAGCTAGTGGCTGGTTACCATTTTAGCATTTATAACGTTGTACTTTTTAACTCTTTTAACTTCTTTCGTTGAATCGTTGAAGTGTTAAAGCGTTGAATCGGTAAATCGACAAATCAGATATGATTCCCTCGGCGCTCGAGCACGTTCAGGAGATCGGTGGGCGCAGCGGTCGGGCAGCCGTTTTTCTCGACTACGATGGCACGCTAACGCCGATCGTCAGCCAGCCAGAGAACGCGTGGCTGGCCGATTCAATGCGACAGGCGCTGCGGGAGCTTGCCGCGCGAGCACCGGTTGCCATACTGAGCGGTCGCGACCTCGATGATGTTCGGCGACGCGTGGACCTCGATGGCATCGTGTACGCCGGCTGTCACGGATTTGATATCGCCGGGCCGCGCGGATTGCGCAGACAGCTGGGCGCGGAGTATCTGCCCGAGCTCGATACGGCAGAAAGGGAGCTACACGAAGCGCTTGATGGAATTCCGGGTGTCCGCGTGGAGCGGAAACGGTGTTCCATCGCTGCGCATTACCGCAACGTGAACGAAAGCGACGTGCCCAAAGTAGCACGAGCAGTTGGCGAAGTGGCGACGCGACATCGTGAGCTGCGCAGGATCAACGGCAAAAAAGTTTACGAACTGCTGCCGGCCATCGATTGGAACAAGGGCAAAGCCATAGTCTGGCTGTTGGAAATGCTGGGCTTGGAACGCGAGAACGTTCGCCCGGTTTACATCGGAGATGATAGCACCGATGAAGATGCGTTCCGCGCACTGGAGCAATCGGGCATTGGCATTCTGGTGAGTGAGCAATCGCAACCCACGGCAGCGCGCTATTCAGTGAAGAATCCCTTTGAAGTCGAGCGCTTCCTGCGTGTGCTAACTGCGCATCTGCTCGCTGTGTGAAGGTCCGATTTAACGTTCTAACGATTCAACGTCGCGAAGCGCTTCGTCATTCTGCGCTTCAATCGAGGGTCAAGCTGTTGTCTTGTTCCAATCTGGACGCTGTGCCGAAGCGCTCGCCGAGTTCGTTCAGGAGATTGCAGAGCCATTTGGCGTCGGCGGCCGATGCGCGTTCGAGTCTGAAGCGCCGCATTTGCATCGGAACGACCCGCGCAGCGATCAATTCGCCGCTACCTGAATCGAGCTCGACTAAATACATCAACGCCAGATCGCCACGGAACGCTTCGTAGCCGCTGATGCCTTCATAATCAGTGAGGAAATCGCCGCAGCCGTAAAGAATGAGTCGACCTCTGAATACCTCGATCGCTTTCACATGATGCGAGGAATGCCCATGCACAATCGCAACGCCTTCTTCAATCAAACGATGCGCGAACAGTACCTGTTCCCGCGGGATTTCGTACCCCCAGTTGCTGCCCCAGTGAATTGACGCGACGAGCAAATCGCCCGGCTGCTGATGGTCTCGCATTTCATCGCATATTCGCGCTGCAGTCGCTTCTGAAAGTTCATCCAGCAAATTTAGTCCAGGAGAAATGCTGGTGGCTTTCCACTCTTGCGGGATACCGCTGGTTGTTGATCCAAATGAAAACAAAAGCAGTCGGCCCTTGCCCGTCACGTTCAGTACCGCGGGTTGCATTGCTTCGTTGGCATCGTTGCCCGCGCCCGAGTACGCGATGCCTGCGGCATTCAACGTTTGCAGCGTTTCGGACAATCCGTGGTATCCCCAGTCCAGCACGTGATTGTTCGCCAAAGTGCATGCGCTGATATGCGCGGCAGAGAGACAACTAATGTTCTGGGGGTGCATCCGATAATGAATCCCTTTGCCGGGCCATGGCGTTTCAGCCGACGCAATGGCGGTCTCCAGGTTTGCGATTCGAAAATCGACTTCGGCCCGTTCCAATTCTTGCAGCGCATCGCCCCAGATGTAATCGAACGTGAGCGGGCGCGGTATCGGTCCGTGGGCTTTCTCCGCAAGATGGACATACTCGCGCGCATTGCGCACATAGGGTTCGTACAAAATCGGATTCGCCGGATGCGGCAGCGCTTGATCAATTCCTCGCCCCGTCATCACGTCGCCACAGAGAAACAGGCGCATTGAAGAAACGTAAGCCGCAAATTCCAAGCTCCAAAGAAGAGAGCGAGCGTCTTAGTCCTTGCGATGCGAAAGCGGTGCGAAGACTCACCGCACTCCAACAGCACTTCGTGCGAAATGGCGTGAGAAGGCATCTCTAGGTTTCGCGAAGCTTTCGGAGTGCGCACGCGTCCTCGCGTCGCTTTTCCAGGAGCACCAACTCGGCTCACAACGTCAGTTTCATTCCATCGTACGCGATGCGCAGGTCGACACTGCGCTCGGCGGCGATAGCACGCAGGTTTGCGGAAATTTTGCGTTGGTCACCGGTCACAATTTCCGAGCCGCAATGCGTGATAATCGCGCGGGGAACGCCTTCTTTGTGGCACCACGTCAGTTGGGTGCGAACAGGCGCGTGACCAATGAGTGTTTCGCCGCGCCTGCGAATGAACGAGCGCGTTAGAGTGGCACCATCGCCAATGTAAATTTGCACACCTTTCAATGCCGCAGCGCGTTCGTGGATAAATACCAGGTCGGGCGCATAGAAGATCAGCGCGCCTCCTGCGCTGATCCGATATCCGACCGCCGGAGCCAGAATGGAATGCTCAACCGGGAACGCCTCGAAGGCGATGCCGCAAATTTTTGTGGGCGTGCGCTCTTTGATCAGATGCCGGTCTTGAATCGTGCAGTTTTGTAACGTTTGCCATGTCTTTTGCGGCGCATGCACCGGACACGGTGAGCCGTGCCTCAGGCCCGATGCGTGATCGGGGTGCGCGTGGGTCAGCACGATCGCGCTTGGACGGAGCCACTCAAATTTTCCCAGCCAATCGAGGCCGCAGTCGATCATCACATGCGCGGCGCGGTACGAAACCAGCAAAGAGGTGTGCATCCGATGGCGCCGCGTCCGCGCCTCAATCTCGCCGCGTGTGCCGAGAAACGTTAGCGTCATTAGGAGAGATTAGTCTTTTTCGTTAGTGCGATTTATTTGTACACTGCGAATCTGTCATCATGGAGAGCAGAAATTATTCGCCGCGGATCAAAGACGTTTCCTGGGGACGGCTCGAGGTCGAGGGGAAAGCTGAGCCCTACAAAGACGCAAAACTTTTCCCCGGTGGTTCGCATGCATGGAACTGGCGCGAGACAGGAACCGGTCACCGTCCCGGCATTCAAATTGCCGATGTGCAGGAATTGCTGGATCACGGCGCTAGGATCATTGTGCTTTCGCGTGGAATGGCCGAGTGCCTTCAGGTTCCGCGCGAGACGCTGGATTTTTTAAAGCAAAGGCAAATTGCCGTGCACGTGTTGCCGACCCCCGAAGCCGCGGCGCTCTACAACAAGCTCGCGGAAAACGAGTCTGTAGGCGGCCTGTTCCATACGACGTGTTGAGTTCGCCGGCTTGTGTGGAAAACAGCCGCAATTCTTTGCGTAGCGTCCTTTAGCATGGCTTTTGAACCTCCGGGCTCGGACGTCCGACGCGCAGCGGTTGGCGAACTCACGGGATTGCCGCCCGTTCTTGGGCGCGCGTTTTCGGCCGATGCCTCTGAATTTGAGCCGATCCCAAAGCCCGGTCCGCATGACTGGCTCGCCGTGCATCCCGAGCCCGGACAGACCTTCGACGAATTCAAAGCGTCGGACCCGAATCGACCGACCGGCTCGCGGCGCGTCATTTATCTTCAACCGCTGGGTGAATTTGCTGCTGATCGCAGCCCGCCGATCGAAACGCTGCGCGAGTTTGCATCGGCATTTTTCGCCTTGAAAGTCAAAGCCCTCCCGGCGGTATCGCTCGACGCGTCCAAGTTCACGACCCGGCACAATCCGAATACTGGCAATTTACAGATTCTGGCCAGCGACGTGCTCGACTTTCTCAAAGCACGCGTGCCTGCGGATGCGTTTTGTTTGCTGGCGATCACGATGGAAGACCTTTACCCCGAGACTTCGTGGAATTTCGTGTTCGGTCAGGCTTCGCTGCGCGAGCGCGTCGGCGTTTACAGCTTCGGGCGATATGATCCTGCGTTTTACGGCCAACCGCGCGGCCCCGGCTATGAAACACTCCTCCTGCACCGGAGCTGCAAAGTGCTTGCGCATGAGACCGGTCACATGTTTGGGCTTGCTCATTGCACGTTTTTCAACTGCCTGATGAACGGCTCAAATCACCTTGTCGAAAGCGATCGTCGCCCGCTTCATTTGTGTCCGGTTTGTCTGCGCAAGCTGCAATGGAGCATCGGCTTCGATGTGCTTGAACGCTATCGCGCCCTCGAACGGGTCATTCGCGCCGACGGTTTCATCGATGAAGCCGACTGGTTAACTGACCGGATAAGAATCCTGCGCGGCGAATGAACAAATCAAGCACGTTGTGCTGCTGCCGCGCGCTTGATTTCATCCAAGGACGCCGGGTTTTCCAAGGCGGATGTGTCGCCGAGTTTTTCACTCAGATAGACGGCGCGCACAACGCGGCGCATTACTTTCGCGTTCCGTGTTTTTGGTATATCAGCTACAAAGACCACCTCGCGCGGTGCAAGCGCTTTGCCGAGATCGCGCGCGACGTTCTTTTTCAATTCGGCTGCCAGGGCGACGTCGCCATTCGCGTCCTTCTTCAAGACACAAAAGCAAACCAACGCCTCACCCTTGATCGAATCAGGCACGCCGATGGCTGCGGCTTCGCTAACTTGCGGGTGCGCAACCAGAACTGACTCGACTTCGGCGGGCCCAACGCGTTTGCCAGCAATCTTAATTGTGTCGTCGGAACGTCCCAGAATGTACCACAGGCCATCGTTATCGATCGCGGCCCAATCGCCGTGCACCCACACGTCCGGAAAACGTGACCAGTAAGTCTCAATGTACCGCTCGGGATCTTTCCAGAAACCACGCGTCATACCGATCCACGGCTCGCGAATTACCAGCTCGCCCACTTGTCCGCGTACAGATTTTCCATCTTCATCAATAACATCTGCCGCCATTCCGGGAAGCGGTCCCGAGAATGCGCATGGCTTCATCGGTGTCAGCACGTTGCCCATCAGAATCCCTCCAGAGATTTCGGTGCCGCCGGAATAATTGATCATCGGAAGTTTGCCGCCTCCGACATTTTGGAACAACCACATCCACGGCTCCGGATTCCACGGTTCGCCTGTAGAAGCGAATTTGCGCAGTGACGAAAGATCATGTTGATGCACGATCTCGTCGCCATGCCGTCGCAGCGCTCGGATCAAGGTTGGGGAGACGCCGAGCGCAGTCACTTTATGTCGATCCACTAACGACCACACGCGATCCGGCCCCGGAAAATCGGGAGCGCCATCGTAAAGCATCATCGTCGCGCCGAGCAGCAAAGTGCCAAAGACTTCCCACGGTCCCATCATCCAGCCCATGTCCGTCATCCAAAACAGCGTTTCATCTTCGTGCAGATCGAGTCCGTGCCACATGTCCTGAGCTGATTTAATCGGGAATCCGCAATGCGTATGTACGGCACCTTTTGGGCGGCCGGTTGTGCCCGAGGTGTAAATAATCATCATCGGGTCTTCGGCTGACGTGCGCTCGATCGGCGCGTCATCAAAAGGGCCAGGCAGTTTTGTTGGTGGTCCCGCATCAGGGCTGAGATCTTCGACGAGCCATTCGCCGGCTTGATTGAGAACGACCAGATGCCGCAACGTTGGAATTTGCGCCGCCGCATCATCGGCGATCGGTTTCATCGGGCAGAATTTCCCGCGTCGATACGTTCCGGCAGCGGTGAAGAGCGCTTTCGCGTCGGCATCGTTTAATCGCGACGCGATTGCCGCTCCGCCGAAGCCGGAGAAGAGCGGCAGAAAAATCCCGCCGATCTTAATGATGGCGAGCATTGCGACCACGATTTCCGGAACCATCGGCATGAACACGCCGATCGCATCGCCTTTGCCGAGCCCTAGAACGCGGAGCGCATTCGCCATGCGATCGACCTGATCGCGCAATTCTTTGTAGGTGAGCGCGCGCGTCGTACCCTCTTCGATTTCGGACTTAATGGCTAGCTTCTTATCGACCTTCGTATCGGTGTATTTATCGAGCAGGTTGTGAACAATATTCATCTCGCCGCCCACGCACCAATGCGCCCAGGGTTTGCCCTGGCTTAGATCGACCACTTGCGAATATGGTTTGTAAAACTGGATATCGAGATCGCGCAGCACCGTGTCCCAAAACCAGGGAATGTTGGTGGTCGATCTTCGCATCAACTCGTCGTACGAACCGAGCCGATGCCTATTGATAAATTGCTGGAGATTCGATCGGGCGATCAACTCCGCCGACGGGTGCCAGACAAATTCGCCGCCGAACTGAAACTCGCTCACCCGAAGATTGTGCGTCGTTCAAAGGACGCGGGCAAGCAGCGGATTGGGTAGCGCACGCGTGTCGCGTGTTGGTTTCAGCGCCCTCGCTGAAACGGTCTTTTCTTGTGATTTCAATTCAAAGGAAAATTCGCGTTGGCCGGACGCCATCGCCAGCACGCGAGACGCGCGCTCTACCCAGCGGCTTGCCCGCACGGAATTCATCGGCAAGTTGCAGTTTCACCCTTCATGAAGACAGCGCTGGCTCATCAACTCGCTGATTACGCGTGCGCGCTTCGATTTGAGGACCTTTCCAAGGACGTCGTGCATGAAGTGAAGCGGCGCGTGATCGACTCGTTAGGCTGCGCGCTCGGCGCGTGGAAGGAAAACCCATGTGCGATTGCGCGGAAAGTCGCTTTGGATTTTTCAGCGAAACAGGGCGCGACGATCGTTGGCACGAATCACAAAGCGCCCCCGGACTGGGCAGCGTTCGCGAATGGCTGCGCGATCCGCTATTTTGATTACAACGATACTTACTTGTCGAAGGAACCGGCGCATCCGAGCGACAATCTTTCGGCAGCGCTGGCTGCAGCGGAAAGCGTTAGCGCAAGCGGACGCGAATTGATCACGGCGATCGCGCTCGCTTATGAAGTGCAATGTCGGTTGTGCGACGCCGCAAGCATTCGCGCGCGCGGCTGGGATCACGTGACCTACGGTGCGTTCTCTACGGCGCTCGCCTCCGCGAAGTTGATGAAGCTCGACGCCCCAAAAACACGCCACGCGGTGAACATCGCCGGAGTTGCAGGTGCAGCGATGCGGCAGGCGCGGGTAGGCGAGCTGTCTCATTGGAAAGGCGTGGCGTTCGCCAACGCGGCGCGGCACGGAGTTTTTTCGGCGCTCCTCGCCCGGGCTGGGATGACCGGGCCGGGTCCGATTTTCGAGGGCCAAATGGGATTTGAAAAGCAGCTCGGCGTTTCGCTTGGCAACCTAGCCGAAAAATTTGCTGTCCCTTTTGCGGAGACCGGCGATGGCCCGGCATCAATGATTCTGCACACGAGCATTAAATTCTGGCCGGCGGAATATCATAGCCAGAGCGCAATTGAAGCAGCGCTTCTGTTGCGAGAGGAAATCGGCGACCCGGCAACCGTGCGGGCGATGACAATCGAGAGTCACGATGCATCGGTTGATATCATCGGCAGCGAGCCGGAAAAATGGAAACCGGAGACACGCGAGACGGCCGATCACAGTCTGCCGTACATTACGGCGGTCGCGTTGATCGATGGCGAAGTGACCGAGAAGCAATTTCAGCCGGAGCGGTTTACCGATCCGAAGGTTTGGAAATTTTTGGAGAACGTGAAGGTTAAACGCAATGCGGAACTGAGCGTGTTGTATCCCGACGCGGTCGCGAACATCGTGCATCTTGATCTTGCGGATGGCCGGCGATTGACCAGGCGAGTTGATTATCCGCTCGGCCACGCGAAGAACCCGCTGAAAGATTCGCAGGTGGAAGAAAAGTTTAAGGTTCTGGTTGACCCGATCCTCGGCAGCGACCGTGCACGGAAAATCATTGAGATTGTGTGGAAGCTCGATGAGGCGAAAAACGTTGAGGAGCTGATACGCGCGATGGAAATGGCAAAGAAATAGCAAGAGATATCTCGACTTCGCTCGACATGACAACAAACAGCAAAGCGGCTCGATTGCGCGAGTTGATCGCGCAACGCGCCATCATGCTGCCCGGTGTGCCGAACGCGGCAATGGCGCGGCAGGTGGAGCGCGCCGGCTTTGACGCGGTGTACGTCAGCGGCGCTGGAATGGCGAACGCGACGGCTGGTGTGCCGGACGTCGGGTTGCTATCGATGACGGAGGTCGTCACGCTCGCCGGCTATGTGGCGAATGCAGTAACAATCCCGGCAATTGTCGATGCAGATACCGGATTTGGGGGCGCAGAAAATGTGGCCCGCACAATTCGTAAACTCGAAACTGCCGGTTTGGGGGGGTG
>Ga0137371_10003283_pt1 | contig 12790 bp, 9 predicted proteins | sample SagtaG_7_FD_104919 | JGI IMG/M metagenome (GOLD analysis project Ga0137371, IMG submission 104919) | Vadose zone soil microbial communities from Sagehorn Ranch, Mendocino, California, USA - Sage1_R_40_16 metaG | ecosystem: Environmental > Terrestrial > Soil > Vadose zone | place: USA: California... | reverse complement strand
TTTCCAGATCTCGAACCCGGCCTCCGCCCCGATCAAGTACCAGCCGGACTTCGTTGAACCACGACGCACGCTGTCCTTCAGGAACGCTCCGATGTTCAGCGTGCGCACGGACGCCGTCCTGCGGGTCCGCCGGTATGCGACATAGTTCCACCCGCTCAGCGGCGTGATCCACACCTGCCAGGAAGCGCCGCCGATCTTCGCCGTGGCGACCCGCGAGCCCGCGGGCTGCACCGCGCCGCGGCTGGAGAGCCAGATCATGATCTCCGACCCGTCGGGTTGGCCACGGGTCGTCGGTCTCGAGTTGGTCCACAGGTCATAGGCGACGTCGTATGCCCCTGCGGGCTTGAGCGTCGTGCTCCAGCTGGAGCGCGCCACGGTGATCCTTCCGATCCGGATCGGGAGGCCGCTCTCCGTCGTGCAGTTCCCCCAATGGCAGCCGCGGTAGATCGACGGATACGTCGCCGGAGGACCGTTCGTCGCTATGTCGAAGTCCGCGGCCGTGATCGTCCAGCTGGTGCCATGCACGCTGATGCACTGCTTCTTGCTCGAGTTCCACTCGTTCTGCTGAACGGCGTACGCGCCGCCGGCGACCGAGACCGTGCCGAAGCGGGCGCACGTTGTGCTCGTGGTCGCCTGCGTCGGCACAGCATTGGCGGTGCTCGCCAGGATCGGAGCGAGGGCCATGACGACGACGATGCTCAGCGCGCGGAGCTGCTCCGCGATCCAGACCACGAGGCACCTCCCGGGGTTTTCGTGGGCGAGGCACGCTACGGGCGCGCCCACGAAGCCGTCAACCCGGGAAGGGCAAGAGGGAGAGAGGGAAGACTCCGGACGGCCGCGAAACCGGGACAAGGCAGGGGGCCAAGGTCGGAAGGCGGACCGGACGAAGGGGATGACTGAGGCGTTCAGGGAGAGGCCTGAACGCCGGCTGGAACCGCTGAGGCTCGGACGGCCGCGATCGAGGCGGAATCCGGGACACGACCATCCGCGCCGTCCGCAGGACTCGGGATCGTTCTGGCGATACTCAGCTCTTGACCGTGCCAGGTGCGGGCAGATCCCTCTGCACGAAGCACATACTCACGGCGTTCATGGGGTTGATGGACACTCCCGTCGCATCCGGATCGGGACCTCCGCGCCACGCAAGGGTGGAGCACCCGGTTTCCTTCGAGCTGTTCTTCGCTGAACAGCAGGTCCGGCTCCTACGCGCGTCATTCGTGCTCACCGGTAACCCCCAGGAGGCGGAAGAGCTGACCCAAGAAGCGTTCCTTTCGGTATGGGAGCGATGGGATCGCGTCGCTGTCATGAAGGACCCCATCGGCTACCTGTATCGGACCGCCCTGAATCGCCAGCGCTCGAAACGACGCATGCTGCAGCGGGCGGCGAAGTGCCTGGTGGGAGGGGCCAACGATGGAGATGCCTTCGCAGTTGCGGATGAGCGCGATGCGATGGCCCGTGCCCTGGCACATCTGAGTCCTCGTCAGCGAGCAGCCATCGTGCTCACGTCCATGCTCGGCTTCGGAACCGAAGAGGCTGCCCGGATCCTCGACGTGCGACCGGCGACGGTTCGGTCACTGACGTCACAGGGTCGCGCCGCGATGCGGGAGGTGCTTGATCGATGATCGAACCTGAAGAACTTGAACGTGGGCTCGAACGGCTCGGCGAGCGGATCTCGCCGCGGGACGACGCCCGAGCACGGCTCGAGCGGCGGTTCGTGCGGCGTCGGGTCGCTCGCAAAGCGGGGACGATAGCCCTGTCGCTCGTGGTGGCCCTCGTCGGCGTGTCGGCAGCGTCGGTCGCGTTCATCGGTCGGCATCAGGGATCGGGGACGTCACAGGACTCGAAATGGGTGCCGCGGGAGGTGCCGACGCTGTGGCCAGAGAACTGGACCGATCTCGACGCTGCTTCGAAGGAGGCCGCCGCGCAACAGCTCGCGGATATCGGGTATCCGGCGACCACCTGGCGAACCGACCCGATCCGGGTCGCGCGCCGCTTCACGACCCTCGAGCTCGATTGGGGTCCGGGGGTTCACGTCACCAGGCCCATCCCGGCTCGCGGTGGGTCCCGAGAGGTGAGCGTCGCGGTCTCGTGTAGACACCGATGCGGTGCGGGGCGAGCGACCATCCTCCTGACCCAGTCCCAGCGGCCAGGGCCCGGCGGTATCTGGAGCGTCGTGGCCGTCGCTGATCCCCATGTCGTCCTCTGGGTCGACGGCACCGAGGCGGGTGTCGGCGACGCCGTGGCCGCTACGGCTGGTGAGTCTCGAGCCCGGGTGGCGCTGTCGATGGGTCAGGGGTTCGCCGGGAGGGGTGGCTACGTATCCACCGATGGTTGCACGACGATCGAGAACTCGTCGCCTGCTCTCGGTCCGCCGCGCGGTCGCTGGGAGACCACGTTCCCGCTGCCTGCCGCCGCCACCGAAACGCCGGCGGCGGGGGGATGCGGAACGATGCAGAGCGCGTACCTGTTCGGCTACGTCAAGTCCGGAGAGGGGGGTGGGGGCACTGGCACGCTGTTTGACCCGCTGAACGGGATCCTGTATCACTTCTCCGCGATCCCGCTTCTCGTCGCGCCGCCGCACCCGTCTCAGCCCACGCCCGTTGCAGCTGACCGCTCGCTGGTAGGAGATATTCGCTGGTGGGTCGGGGCAGCAGCTGTGTTGCTCCTTCTCATCGCATGGGCGAGCGTACGGCTGAGAAGGAGGTCACACTAGGCGATCGACCGCGGCAAGACTTGGGCAGTTCGTGCGGATCGCAGCTCTCGCACCGTGAGCTGGTTTGGAAGGCGTAGTGGCCGGTCACGACCAGGAGCACGGCAGCAAGCACGGCCAGGACGACGTTCGCGGCCGCCTCGCCGTCGGGGACTGAGGCCGACCGTGCAGGCCCATCCACTGACGCCCTAAGTTCAAGGCATCCTCCGTCCGCCCGGAGTCCTAGCTGTCCCGGCTTCGCGGCATTCCAGCCCTGCCCCTCGCTCCCTCCGCGTCAACCCGGGAAGCGCAAGAGGGGGGTGCATGCCCTACCGAGGGAGCTCGCGCTAGCAGGGCTCCCTCCTAAGCTCCAACAGGGGCACAATCACGACCGTGAGTTCCCCGAGGGTCCGTCGCCTGGCCGTGACCGTGGCCGTGGCGTCGACCGCGCTCATGATCACTGCCCTCATCGTGCTGTTCGTCGACCGCCACGCCAGCGTTCCCGCCGGGGTGCCGTCGTGGGGCCTGACGGGCGTCCTCGACGCGGCGGTGAACCTCGGCACGCCGGCTCTCGGGATGCTGCTCGTCATCCGGCGTCCGGAGAACCGGATCGGATGGCTGTTCCTGGCGGTCGGACTCATCCTCGGCATCAGTCAGGTCGCGAACGCGTACGCCACCTACGCCCTGCGCGTCCACCCGGGATCCGTCTCGGGCGGGAACCTCGCGGGCTGGCTCACCAACATGCTCTGGCCGCTTCCGTTCACCGCGTTGGTGCTCCTGTTCCTCTGGTTCCCGACCGGTGAGATCCCATCGCGCAGGTGGCGACCCGTCGAGCTCTTCACGTTCGCCTTGTTCGGGATGCTCGAGGTCATCGCGCTGATCAGCTCGACCGCGTCGTGGAACGATCCGTTCTCCAAGGGCACCACGGGCGGGATCGTGAACACGGTCCTGGTCGCCTTGTTCATCTTCGCGATCGTGGCGCTGCCGCTCACGATCCTCGCCTCGTTCGCATCGACGGTGGTCCGCTTCAAGGGCTCGAGCGGCGACGAGCGGCTCCAGCTGAAATGGTTCGCGACCGCGGCCGGGCTGACCGCGATCGCGTTCGCGATCGGCGTGCCCTTCGGCGGCAACTCACCGGTGTTCTCCATCCTCACGGACGTCGGTCTCGCGTTCCTCTACGTGGCGATCGCGCGCGCGATCCTCAAGTACCGCCTCTACGAGATCGACGTCGTGATCGGCAGGACCGTCGTGTTCGCGACGCTCGTCGCGTTCATCACCATCGTCTACATCGGCCTGGTGGTCGGCATCGGTGCACTCGTGGGGAACGAGCGGAGCCCGCTGTTGTCCGCGATCGCCGCGGCGCTCGTCGCGGTCGCGTTCCAGCCGGTCCGCCAGCGGGCGCGGCGCCTCGCGAACCGGCTCGTCTACGGCAAGCGCGCGACGCCGTACGAGGTCCTCACGGACTTCACCGCGCGCGCATCGGAGACCTACTCGACCGAAGACGTGCTGCCGAGGATGGCGAGGATCCTCGCCGACGGCATCGGCGCCACGCAGGCCCGGGTGTGGATCCGCGTCGGGTCCGGGCTGCGGCCCGCGGCCTCGTGGCCGTCGAACGGCTCCCTTGAGTCCGTGCCGATCGAGGACCCCGAGCGGTTCGACTTCCCCGAGCGCGAGCGCGCGTTCCCCGTGCGGTACGCGGGGGAGCTGCTGGGCGCGATCTCGGTGGTCACGCCGCGGGCCGAGCCGTTGGCGGCAGACCGGGAGCAGCTGCTCAGCGACGTCGCCGCGCAGGCCGCGCTCGTGCTCCGCAACGTCCGGTTGATCGAGGAGCTTCGCGAGTCGCGCCGCCGGATCGTCACGGCGCAGGACGAGCGCGCGAAGGCTCTGGAGCGGAACCTCCACGACGGCGCGCAGCAGCAGCTCGTAGCGCTCGCGGTGAAGCAGCGTCTGGCCGGAACGCTCGTCGACCGGGATCCCGAGAAGGCGAAGTCGATGCTTGCCGACATCCAGACCGAGACGCAGGAAGCGCTCGAGACGCTCCGCGACCTGGCCCGCGGCATCTACCCGCCGCTGCTCGCCGACAGGGGGCTCGCCGCGGCGCTCGAGGCGCAGGCGCGCAAGGCGGCCGTGCCCGTGGAGGTAGCGGCCGACGGCGTCGGCCGCTACCCGCAGGAGCTGGAGGCGGTCGCCTACTTCTGCTGTCTGGAAGCGCTCCAGAACGTGGCGAAGTACGCGAACGCGAGCCACGCCGTCGTCCGCCTGTCGGAAGGCGGCGGCCGGCTCGTGTTCGAGGTCGAGGACGACGGGTCCGGCTTCGAGCCGGGCCTCACGCGCTACGGCACGGGCCTGCAGGGCATGGCGGACCGTCTGGACGCGGTCCGCGGCTCGCTCGAGGTGCGGAGCGCGCCCGGACGGGGAACCATGGTCGTCGGCCGTCTGCCCGTGCCGGTCAGTGATCCCGTGCCCTCGACGACTGTCAGAACGTGAAGCACTCCGTCATGTCGCCGATCGATCCGAGCGCATCGCGTGGCGGGGCCGGTGGACCGGTCGCTGCGCCGTTCGCCGCCTCGTAGTTCGCGCCGCCCGGCGTCGATACGTCGAACAGGTGGTTCATCGACGCGAGCGTCGGCAACTCGAACACGGTCTCGATGAACTTCAGCGTCGAAACGTGGTCGTACCGGGTCGCCTCGATGTGGCCCTGCTTCGCGAACGGGGAGATCACCCAGGTCGGGACGCGGATCCCGAGCCCGAACGCATCGACCTGCAGCGGCGCCACGTGATCGAAGTATCCGCCGTGCTCGTCGTAGGTGATGAGGTATGCGGACGTGTCCCACGCGGAGGACGCCCGCAGCGCGGTGACGAGCTCCTCCTGGATCCCCATCCCGACCGAGACGTCCGCGGGCGGGTGCTCGTCCCACCCGCGCGCGTAGCTCGGCACCAGGAACGACACCTGGGGGAGCCGGTCGCGCCGCAGGTCGTTCAGGTAGCCCCCCTTGCTGCCGCGCGTCCGTTGATCCTTCGCCCAGCGCTTCCAGAACACGAAGACGTTGTCGGTGTTGCCGTACGGCACGCTGTCCCATCCGAGGTTGTAGACCTTCCAGGTGATGCCCGCGTCCTCCAGCAGGTCGAGGATGATCGGGTAGTCGAAGACGCCGAAGCCCCAGATGCCGTTCGTCGTGATCCCGCCCGAGGTGCCGGCCGCCGTGTAGAAGCGGTTCGGCCACGTGGGCCCCAGCAGCGAGCAGAAGTAGTTCCCGCACAGCGTGAACTCGTCGAAGAGGCTGTAGTAGAAGGGCAGCTCCTGCTGGGTGTAGTAGCCCATCGCGTTGAGGCCGTCCGTGGTGAGGAAGCCGTCCATCACGCCGGAGTCCCATTCGCTGTGCACGGCGCCCCACGAGTGTCCGATGTCGGGCGTGGACAGCTCGGTGAAGCGGTAGGGCTCCAGGCTGCCGCCGTTGCCGTTGGGCTGCGAGTATCCGGCGGGCGGCCCGAAGGCTCCGGCGAACGGCGCGTAGCCGAAGTAGTGGTCGAAGGAACGATTCTCCTGACAGTCGATCAGGATGTGCTCGATCGGCGTGGGCGGCGTTCCGAGCGGTCCCCTCGCGAAGGCCCAGTCCTTCGAGATGGCCGGGCCCGCAAGGCCGGCCGCGCCCAACACCCCGGCACCCTTCAGGAATGTCCGGCGGTTCAGCGTCGTCATGGGCTCCTCCTCCCTGGCATGCGGCCCCTGGTGGGCCGGCGGTGACCCTTTCGGTGTACCCAGCGAGGGTCAACATCAGGCGAGGAGGTTCCGAACGGAGGGTGAAGGTACGCTTTCCTGCCGAGATCGGTGAGAGGGGAGGGCGCGATGACGTTCCGCGGCTGGAAGGCGGAGGCGCTCGAGTTCTTCGACAGGTTGGGGGCCGACAACTCCAAGGCGTACTGGCAGGCTCATAAGCAGGAGTACGTCGAGCTCGTCCGCGCGCCGATGGAGGAGTTGCTCGCCGAGCTCGAGCCGGACTGGGGCGAGGGCACGATCTTCCGGCCCTACCGGGACATCCGGTTCAGCCGCGACAAGTCCCCCTACAAGACCAACATCGCGGCGACGGTCGGCGATGGGTACGTGCACCTGTCGGCCCGGGGGCTGGGCGCGGGCAGCGGCATGTGGGAGATGGCGCCCGATCAGCTCGAGCGGTATCGGGAGGCCGTCGCCGCGGACAGGTCCGGACGTGAACTGACGAGGCGCGTCGCGAAGGCGCGGGGCTCCGGTGTGGACGTCACGGGTCACGGTGAGCTGAAGACCGCGCCCAAGGGCTACCCGAAGGACCATCCCCGGATAGAGTTCCTCCGGTACAAGGGGCTCACCACGTGGCAGGAGTGGCCCGCCGGGCCGTGGCTCGGCACGAAGCGGGCGAAGGACCGGCTGGTCGCCTTCCTCGAGACATCCAAGCCGATCGTGGGGTGGCTTCGGAGTAACGTCGGTCCGACCACGCTCCCAGAACGCGGCGGGCGCTAGCGCGGGGGAGGGGCGGCGTTCGCCGCCCCTCCCCCGATCGTTCTCGCTAGCGCTGCGCGAAATAGATGAACTGCAGGTACAAGCCGAGCGGCGCGTAGAGATCCCGCATGTCGGTCCAGGTGACGTTCGCCCTTCCGTTCGAGCCGTACGCGAGTCCGATGTAGTCGCCGTTGAACCGCGCGCAGGTCTCGCATCCGGGCGCAGCCGTGCCCGCGTCGAAGAACACCGACTCCCGCGGATGCGAGGCCGCCGTGCTCACCTGTTGCGAGGTGAAGCTGGACCCTCCGGCCGGCGACTCGCTGAGGGTCGCCCCGTACGTGTCGTGCGTGGGGTCATAGCTCCGGTCGTTGTACGCGACGCCGACGATGCCGGTGCTCGGATCGACGTCCACCCACGGGAACCATTGGTCGTTCCCGGCGCCGGAGTCGGCCGCGTTCACCCGGGCGGGTGAGCTCCAACTCGAGCCTCCGTCGTTGGACGTGACCAGGAAGACGTCGGTGTTCGTGACCGGGCTGGCGACGTCGTGAACGCCGTTCCGGTTGTCGAAGAACGCGAAGTACAGGCGTCCGTTGTGCATCGGGTCGGCCACCAGATTCCCGGTGATCGGGGCCCGCAGCTGGTAGTTCGTGAGCGTCTGACGCCCGTCGACGTTGCGCGGGAAGTCCCTGCTCCCGTCCTCGAGACCGGCGATCATCGTCGGCGTGGACCAGGTCTGGCCCCCGTCCGTCGACCTGACGACCAGGTACTGGTCGTCGAAGACCTCACCGGACTCCCACAGGGCCATGTTCTGGTCGTTGATGAACGAGACGTAGACCGTGCCGTCGGGGGCGACGGTGGGGACCGAGAACTGGTCCTCGTCGCACGGTCCTGCAGCTCCGCCGCCGGCTTGGAAGGTGCAGAGCGCCGGGTTCGAGCCGGAGATCTCGTGCGGTGCGGTCCACGTGATCCCGCCGTCGTCGCTGTGGGTCTCTGCGATCGGCGATGCGGTCGTGGTGCCGTTGACCGAATGGAACGCCGTCCATGTGAGGTAGGTGCGTCCGTAGAAGGGCGATGCAGGGTTGTTGTCCGTGGTGATCCATTCCTTGTCGTTGAACAGGCCGTTGTTCTCGCACTGGGTGGGACCGCCGGCGTCTGCCGCTTCCACGACGGTGTTCCAATGGATCCCGCCGTCGTTGGAGATCGAGACCACGACGTCACCGTCGCACCCGTCGTTCTGGAAATTCAGGGAGGCGTGGATCACGACACCGTGCTTGACGTCGAACGTCGTGACCGGGTCGCTGCCCGTACGCCGCTTCTTCCCGGGGGCCTCGACGGAGATGTTGCCGGTTTTCCAGGTGGCTCCGCCGTTGAACGTCGTGTACCACTCGTCGCAACACGATTGGTAGTCGTTCGAGCTCACCACCATGTGGTTCGGGTTGGCGGGGTCGACCGCGATGTTGGGCTCGTTGTTCGGCGTGAGGCCGTCGCAATCCATCAGCACGTTGGCCGACGGATCGCCCGAGACACGGCACTCCAGCTTGGAGGGCGTCTTCGAGTCCTGGACGCCGGTCTGGTCGCCGCGACCCGCCGTGACGACCGACGTCGCGAGCGGCCGGAACTTCGACCCCTTCGGGGTCATGATGCGGCTCGGAGATGCCTGGACCGAAGCCTGGCTGAGGGTGAGTGCGACCGTGAGCATGACGGCCATGACCACGGCGACGCGGAACCTCTTCATGGCTCCCTCCTCGGGTCGGTTCGCGAACACGGGGGGTCCTTGACCCTGGTCCGGCCCTTGTACACGGCCGACCCCGTTCCGCGCAACCGTCGGATGGCGTATGACCGTACGTTCCGTAGGCTGGACTTCCACGCACGCACAGCGGTTCGGATGTTGCGAGCCCGACCGAGGGGAGGCGAGATGGGGAACCCGATCACGTGGTTCGAGATCGTCGGTCCGGATCCCGAGAAGACGGCAGCGTTCTACTCGGAGCTGTTCGGGTGGCATACCGAAACGATCGAGGGTGGCTACATCACGATCGATGCCCACGCAGGACGGGGCATGAACGGAGGCGTCAGCACGCCTCCGCCACAGGCGGAGGCCGGTCCGGGCTCGATCTTCTACGCGGAGGGCCCGGATATCCAGGCGCTCCTCGACAAGGCCGGGTCCCTGGGCGCGCGAACCGTGATGCCAGTCACCGAGATCCCCGACATGGTCACGTTCGCCGTGTTCTCCGACCCGTGGGGCAATCACATCGGTCTGATCAAGGGAGACGGAAGCGGGTCACCGGTCTCCGCGGGTGACAACCCGCCTATCGATTGGGTCGAGATCGGCTGCGCGGAACCGGAGAAGGCGTGGGACTTCTACCGGGAGCTCTTCGGGTGGACGATCGAAGGGGACATGTCGGGTGAAGACGGGGCTCCGGTCCACGGTTCGTTCGACACGGGCGCGACCGTCGGGGCGCGGGGCGGCATCGGCAGCTCGCCCGACGGCGAACCGCGTGTGGACATCTACGCGGCGGTGGAGAACCCCACCACGTATCTGGAGCGGGCCGCGGGGCTCGGCGGCACGATCGTGATGCCGGCGATGAAGGTGGACGAGGAGACCGAGATCGCCATGTTCACCGACCCGCAGGGAGGGACGTTCGGCGTCTACGGGTCGGCGCGCTGACGCCGGTTCCGGGCCTATCCCTCACCGAGCCGCTCCAGGGCGTCGTACGCGGCGTACTTGTAGGTCTCGCTGAGCGACGGGTAGTTGAAGACCATCTCGATGAAGGTCTCGACCGTGCCTTCGAGTTTCATCACGGCGTGGCCGACGTGCACGAGCTCGCACGCCCGTTCCCCGACGCAGTGGCATCCGATCAAGCGTCGCGTCGCTGGGTCGAAGACCAGTTTCGTCATGCCATCACGGTCGCCGATGATGGCCCCCCGGGCGTTGTCCCGGAAGAGCGCGCGTCCGACGACGGCCTCGATGCCGTTCGCGCGGGCGTCCTGCTCCGACAGACCCACGCTGCTCACCTCCGGGATCGTGTACACCCCGTACGGCAGCTGGCTGGCGACGTACGTGTCGCGGACCAACCCGAACGCCTGCGAGACGGCCACGCGCGCCTGTTCCATCGATGACGTGGCGAGTGCGGGCGCTCCGATCACGTCGCCGGCCGCGTAGACGCCCGGCACCGAGGTGTGGAAGGCCTGGTCCACGAGGACCCGGCCCCGGTCATCGGTTCCCACGCCGAGCTCCTCCAACCCAAGGTCCGCCGTGTTCCCCACGCGGCCCGCGGTCACCAGCACCTTCTCGGTGGAGATCGCCCCGCCCGACGGGAGCGTGCAGACCAGCCCCCCGTCGCGTCGCGCGACGGCGTCGGCGCGCTCGCCGATGTGGAACGTCACGCCGAGGTCGCTCATCCCCGCCGTCATGCGCCCCACGATCTCGGCATCCAGGAACGGCAGGAGCGGCGATCGTCGCTCGACGAGATGCACGTCGGTGCCCAACACGGCGAACATGGATGCGTACTCGCAGCCCATCACGCCGCCCCCGAGGACCGCGAGCGACGCGGGGACGTGGTCGATCTCCAGGATGCTGTCCGAGTCATGTACGTCGGGGTCTTCGAAGGGGATCCCCGGTGGCCGGAACGGGCTCGACCCCGTCACGATCAGGATCACGTCCGTGGTCATCCGGCGTGGACCGCCGACGTCATCGGTCACCTCGACGGTCTGCGCGTCGATGAGGCGCGCCGACCCGTGCACGAGCTCGATCCCGTGCCGCGCGAAGTTCTGGAGCATGCGGTCGGTCTCCAACTCGCGGACCGCGTTCTTCCGCTCGATCAGCTTGGCGATCTCCAGATGGGGAGCCACCTCGACGGAGACCCCGTACAGGTCACGTTGCCGGTAGCCCGACAGGAACAGCGCTGCTTCTCGAAGGGTCTTCGAAGGAAGGGTTCCGGTGTGGACGGTCGCACCGCCCGGTTCCTTCCGACGCTCGACCACCGCGACACGCTTCCCGAAGTACGCGGCCCGCGCGGCCCCCTTCTCCCCGGCGGCACCGCCCCCGATCACCACCAGGTCGAAGCGCTCGGCCGCGATCATGACGGCAGGCAGCCTAGTCGGCCGCCACGAGCGCGCCGCGATCGGGTGCGAGCGCGCCGACCCACACGCCGAGCAGCACGAGCGGCGCGCCGAGCAGGAGCGACGCCGAGATCCGTTCGTCGAGCAGGACTGCGGACAGGGGGATCGACACGAGCGGGAAGAGGACCAACTGGTAGGCCGCGGCCGAGGCCGACCATCGCTGCACGACGAACACGTAGAGCACGAACAGCAACGGGGAGGTCACGATCATCACGGCAAGCGCCAGCCCGACGCCGACCGACGGCGGCGCGTCGAGCGATTCCCCCGTGACGACGGCACCGATCAGCAACAGCACGGAGCCCACCGCCATCCCGACGGCGTTCACCGAGAGCGGCTTGGCCTCGGGGATCCTCCGGACCGTGATCGCCGATTGAGCCGCCGCGGCAGCCGCCCCGACGACGGCGAGCACCGACAGGATCGGCAACGTTCCGGACGGAGGTCTCGCCGAGATCACCGCGATCCCGCAGACCGCGAGGACCGACCCGACCAAGCCGCGGACGCGGAACCGTTCGAGACGCTGGAGGACCGCCAGCAGGAACGTGAGCAGCGGTACCGACCCGATGATCACCGAGGCGATGCCGGCGGGCACGCCTCGTGTCCCCCAGAAGAAGAGTCCGAAACTGAGGGTGAAGCCCAACACGCCGTAGAGCGCCGACACGGCCAGCTCCCGACCGCGCGGCAACCCCGCCCGAAGGACCCCCACCGCGAGCGACGTGAGGAGCGCCGCCCCCAGGAACCGCAGCGCCGCGCCCCAGAGCGGATCCAGGTGTCGCGTCACGACCACCACGAGGACGAGGTTGGTGCCGCCGAGCACGACCACCGCGAGGAACGCGAGGAGGACACGACGATCCTGCGGCGCTCCCATGTCGACTGCGGATGGTAGACGGCCCGCGCCCGGCCGCGTCCGGCCTCTATCCGAGCTGACGTCCCGCGACCGACCCGAGCAAGGCGGCGAGGATCGCGGTCCGAGGCACCATGCTCGAGCGTTGGATCCACTCGGCGGGGGAGTGATCATCGCCGCCGACGGGACCCAGACCGTCGAGGGTGGGGATCCCCATCGCGGCCGTGGTGTTCGCGTCGGACGCGCCCCCGGTTGCCGCCTCCGTCAGCGTCAGACCCAGATGGCCGGCGATCGAACGTGCAAGCTCGAACAAGGCCGCGGCCCCGTCGCTCCGCTCCATCGGATCGTGCTCGCGGCTCATCTCGAGGGTCGTCGTCACGCCGGGCACCACGGACCGATCCGCGAGCCGGGCGAGCTCTTCCTCGGCGGCCGTCAGCTGCGCCTCGGTCCTCGATCGGATCTCGATCGTCAGGACGGCGCGCTCCGGCACGACGTTCACCCGGGTGCCGCCCTGGCTGACGCCGACGTTGAAGGTCGTATCGTCCGGCCTCCCGTTGAGCGCGTGGACCGCGATCGTCGCGTGGGCAGCCTCGAGCACCGCGCTCCTACCCTTCTCCGGTTCGACGCCGGCGTGCGCGGCACGTCCCACGAACTCCATGCGAGCGTCGGT
>Ga0137371_10003281_pt1 | contig 12793 bp, 13 predicted proteins | sample SagtaG_7_FD_104919 | JGI IMG/M metagenome (GOLD analysis project Ga0137371, IMG submission 104919) | Vadose zone soil microbial communities from Sagehorn Ranch, Mendocino, California, USA - Sage1_R_40_16 metaG | ecosystem: Environmental > Terrestrial > Soil > Vadose zone | place: USA... | reverse complement strand
TGCGCCGATTACGGCAGCAGCCATAACTAGAGACATGAATTCTAATGGAACGCCGTAATTCTTCAAAAGAGAAGTACTGAACAGAGAGAGATCACATCCGGATCCGCACGAGTCTGATCCCGGAAAGGCGGTTGCGTTGGCCAGCGCACCAGTCATTCCAAGAAGCAACGACACTAGCATTGCCGCGAGAAGTGACACTCGTTTCAGTCCCAGTGGGGTTTCTCCCTTCTTCGGCCCGACGAGCATGACCGTGAAAAGGATCAGGACTACGACCGCGCCGATGTATACTGCAATCTGGAACCAGCCAACGTAAGCAGCGTCGAGAAGAAAGAATAGTCCTGCTACTCCGAGGAAGGCGATTCCAAGCGCCGCCGCTCCGTAAACAAGATCTCTAGCCTCGATCGCGAGGATCGCAGCTCCGATAGTCGCCGCCGCGAACGCTAGAAACAAGAGGTCTGTCATCGTTGGATTCAGAGCGTTGGGAGTCCCACGACCAGAAGATAGGTTATGCCTATGTTGAGTATCGCAAGCGTGAGAAGGGTAGTCCAGCCTGCCCTGAGAAGTTGGTCGAGGCGGACACGCGGAAATGTAGATCGCAGCAGCATTATCAACACAATGACGATCAGAGTTTTGAGCAACATCCAGAAGAGCGGAGGAAGAAAACTGGGTCCGAGGAAGCCACCTAGATACAATACGCTGAAGAGCGCCGAGAAAGCGTAGAGTTTGACAAAGCCGGGGCCCTGGGCTGCGAGGAATAGGACCCCAGTATACTCGGCTTGCCAGCCCATCATGATTTCGGATTCTGCCTCGGGAAGGTCAAATGGAAGTCTTTCCATCTCTGCGACGCTGGTTACCAAGAAGATGAATGCTCCGAGAGCCTGGGGGAGGATGAACCATCCGCTGGTTTGGGCGTTAACAATCTGGCCGAGATTCATGGTTCCTGCCATCATTATGACGCCCAGAGCGGAGAGCCAGAGAGGAATCTCGTACGCTGTTTGTTGAAAGAGTGCTCGTAGTCCCCCGATGAAGGGGAACTTGCTGTTAGCACTCCACCCCGCAAGTAGTATGAGAGTGGGGGAAAGGGTAATGATTGCGAGGAATGCTGGGAGTCCGACCTCGATGTTTGCGATTTGAAGCCCCGGGGCGAATGGGATCAACCCGACTAGGGCCGCGCCTAGAACGAGTCCCGTTGTTGGAGCCATTATGAAAAAGAAGGCATCGGAGTTCTCCGGAACGAAAAGCTCCTTGAAAGATAGTTTGATCAGATCTGCGAACATCTGGAGAATTCCGCCAGCGGGGCTGGCGTAGAGCGGCCCGATTCGTAGTTGCACCCGCGCTGTTACCTTGCGTTCCAGCCACCCAAGGAGTGCTCCTATGATAGCGATTGACAAGAGACCCGGAAAGAGGACTATCTCGAGAAAGAGAGGGCTAGTGAGCATGTCAACTATAGGTTGCAACGGACCTAGAATTGGCGCCAAGCCCAGGGTAGACTCCTACCAGTTCTCCCGATGGTTGGCGAGATGAAGCGCGTAACCCAAAGGGATCAGAAGAACAACCATGAAGACAAGAACTGGAACCGATCCGGACGCGCCAAGGGCGCGTAGATTCAAACCCCAGGCGAACAGAAACATGGCGATTACATCGTAAACGACAAACATCAGGAGATAGGGATAGTATTGAATGATGAATCGGGTCCTGCCAGGGCCCGCCGCGATCTGGCCTGACTCGAAGGGTTTCTTCTTTTCAGGAGTTGGGCGAGGGTCTCTAGGGCTGACGAAGAGCCTCAAAATGATAACGAGAGCGACGGTCGAGACGAAGAGAAACGCGATGTAGGATCCGATCTCCGGGATTCCCTGTGCGACCATTTCTTGGACCCGTGCGCGATCTTCGAGCCAGCGGGAGTTGAGCTATTATAAACGTTTGAGTTAGAGAGTAATTTTGCCTTTATTCCTTCCTCTTCCATAGATAATCGGCGTATTCCTCGAGAATCTTCCGGTTTCTCAACCGTTTTACCTTCCGCAACGACGCCTTCGCCTCAATTGCATAATCTCTCGCGCGTTTCCGTGCAAATTCTAGAGAGCCAGTTTTTTTCAAAAGCTGAAGGACTTCTCTGTTGCTGTGTCCATTATTTGAGTTCAACATGTCCGAGTTATGGTTGGGACGTGGAGCCTCATGAAGACAATGGGAAGTCACAATGTTCGGTCCCTTCAACAACTGTTCCCCGGAACCGTTGTGGAAGTCTAGTACATCATCTTGAATCTGGAAAGCCATTCCGCCTGACCTCCCGAATTTCTGCATGCTAACAAGATCCTTTCCCCCTACTCCGGCAATTGCGGCTCCGATACCCGCAGCGCTTCCGAACAAAGAGGCTGTTTTCAGATCAGCAATCGCGATACACTCGTTTACGCTCGCGTTCAAGTCGGAAATAATGTCCAGAAGTTCTCCTCTACTGACGTCCACCAAAGTCGAGCCGATCATTCTCATAACCTCCTGGTTCTTGTAGTTCGACAATAGCTGGACACCTTTGGATGCAAGGAATAGCCCCGAGGTCAAGGCTTTCTCGTTGCTGAATGCCATGTGAATCGTGGGAGCTCCCCTCCGAACCTGATCTTTGTCAATGAGATCATCGAAAACGAGAGTCGCGGCGTGGATAATCTCGAGCGCCGCCGCCGCATCCAGTGCCTCATTAGGATCTCCTCCGAATGCCTTGGCTGAAAGAACGACCAACAAGGGCCTACATCGTTTTCCTCCCGTCTTGAACATGTATTTGATAATCTGATTCGCTTCTTCTCTATCGAAATTTGTCTCAAGAGTGTTGTCAATTTTTTCCTGGATCGGTCCCCGCCAACTCTTGAAAACCGGAGGAAAGGCACTCATTCAACTATCATCTCGTCGAGATTTCAGATAGCGGTTGTCCACACTCGTATTTAATCGGTTGCAACGACCGCATGCAGTGCTTGATTATTGGTATGTAGATGCTTGAAACAACCTTTATACCAAAAGAAAACGAGCGCACTTAAATCAAGGGAAAAAAATGGAAACAACACCAAAACCACCAGAAGCACCTAAGTCTAAAAGCAGTCCGGTGAAGCTTATCGCGATAGTCGTAGTAATACTAATCGTAGTAGGCGTCGCAGCTTACATCCTGACCCTACCGCCTGCCTCTACTACCGCAAACATACTCATCAAGGACGACGGCAGATGCGCGGCCTTGCCCCCAGCTGCCGCTTGTCTGTTTAGTCCCACCCCTTACAATGCAACGGTTAACGGGCCAGCCGTTGTCTGGAAAAACGTTGGGGGCGTTCCACACACCGCAACATCCAATTCCACTGCGAACGGGAGTCTGCCGTCATTTAACAGTAATACTATCGCGCAAAATGGTGGGACTTACTCTTTCACTTTCACCACAGCGGGCACCTACTACTATTACTGCGACATCCATCGCTGGATGAAAGGCATCATCTACGCAAAGTAGCCCACCCCCTAACGCCAACACGTTGTGGTATTCCCACCTCTCTTTTTCTGCCTCCGAGATTGGCCGAATCCTGGGGAAATGAGTTGAGGACTTGTAACACTAGGATATTATACAATTTCTGCCGTTGAAAGTGTTTAACGATCTTGCAGACAACAACGGAACTGCGACCAGAATTGGTATGCTTATGGCAACGAATATGGTCCGTAGGGAGCCTAGAAAGAACGAGGCGGACAAGGTGCCGGTTCCACCAAGCACTGAAACAATAGCTAGCCCTGCACAAGTTGGACATGAAGTAAAAAGGCCGATGAACGCTCCTGTCCCCCCAAGCCAACCGATTCTAGCATTCTTGGTTCTAAACGATAAGGCAAAACTTGCGAAGCTTGCGTTTAGACCGACTAGCCATGAAATTGAGAATAGGAGAAGTAGGTTGACCGGAATGAAGAGAAGCCCGAGATGTTGAGATAGGTACGCAACTGCTTGGGGGACTTCTCCGATTGGCCCGCAACAGGTAGCGATGGCTACCGAGGGTATTCCAACGTGGTAGGCCTCTGAGAAACTAAACGCAGGTTGAAAGACAACAATCCCGGAAGCAAACGTGTAGAACAGACCGTACGCGAAGGCAGATGCCAGAAGCAACCGCGAGTATCGACTATAGACAAAAGGCACGGCGAGTGTTCCCGATAGCGACGACCGTGTTCCTGACGCTTCGGCTCGAGGCCACTGAGTCAAGACATTCGTCAACCCATAGAACAGTAAGCACAATCCGACTATGTCGAGGGCCAAGGCGAAATACGCGTATATCACCACAAAGACCTCGCTTCCGATTTCACCGTCGAGATTCAAAGCGGCCATGACAGGATATGTTGTGAATCCGAAAGTCACGAGAAAGATGCCAAGAAGCACCATCCACAGCGATCGAGTCCGGCGAAACGCAAGTTGGCTAGTCATTGTTTGAGTATGCCACCTGGGTCCGAGGGTTGTGCATGTTCTACGAGGTCAACGATTGTGAGGTCCTTTTTTCTGACCAACAAGGAGAGGGGTATCAACCCAGGCAGAGTGCAACTCAATGAACATGCAGCTGTATGAAGACGAGCGACATCAACAAGGAAGCTATGACGAGACCTATGAGGACCCATGACGAGAGGGATCTCGGCTCGTATTTGAGGTGCTGGTAGAACAACGCGATGAGGAGCGCTTTCATTGCTGCAAGGCCAAGAAGAATGCTAACTATCACTCCATAAGAGAGCGCAATTGTTCCGAAGAGCATGGCCACACCTGTCGACGCTGAAGGATACAATGCCACGATGTTGACTTCTATGTCGGTACTTCCCACAAGAATCGCGAAGACGAGAAGGTACAGGTATGTAGTGTTCATTAGATCACCTAGATGAGATAGAACAATGGGAAGAGAAAGACCCAGACTATGTCGACAAAGTGCCAGTAGAGACCGAAGTGCTCAATTGCATGATGATCACCGTTGAGATAGCGGCCTTTTAGGGTGTTGGCTAACAGATACAAAGTCATGAGCATGCCCGCGAAAACGTGAACTCCATGGGTTCCCGTGGTGATGAAGTAGCTAGTTGCGGGGAGGCCATTTGCGACCGAGAAGACACCATGTGTTCCGAGATAGACCCACTCAGTTGCTTTGATGTAAAGAAACGAAATCCCAAGTCCAAACGTGGCTAGCAAACTTGCAATCAACCCGTAACGTGATCCTACTTTTGCCGAGACGAGAGCCATTATCGCTGTGAGACTGCTTGTTAGCAGAACAAGAGTCATCGCAAACCCGTTCCGGATCTCGAATAGTGACCCGATTTCGGGCCAAGTAGGAGAGTTAGTTCGAACGAAAAAGTATGCGCCGATGAGGACCCCAAAAAAGATTACTTCTGCACCCAAGAACGTCCAGATTCCAAGTTTTACGTTTGGAACCTCTCGGAATGGCCAGCTTTCAACGCGAGTCTCTTCGTGCGTTGAGAACCTTTCTCTGCTGTAACCATAAAGCGCGATTACGCCGAGGATAGTACCGTCTGCTATCAGAGGCCAGAAGGGCTGAAAGGTAACTGGAGTCGTCGGATTGCTAGGTTGTCCTATCGTCAGTCCCAAGAAGAAGATAAACGCCGCGAAGGCTACGACAACCGGCCAAGCACTTAAGCCCTCAAGGTGAGAGTGCGAATAACCGACTCCTATTTTGGAGCCGTTTGGATATCCAGCGCCATTTGGCAGTCCCGGGCTGTTCCCGAAATGATACGTTCCGTCTTCAGCAATAGTCGGTATGGTGTCAAAGTCATGGGCCGGGGGTGGGGAAGGGAGGGACCACTCTAGCGTCCAGCCATCCCATGGATTCGACCCAGAGGGCAGTCCTCTCCGGTGGCTGAAAAAGAGGTTTAGAAAGAGAAGGACCTGGGCACTGCCGAAGATGAAACCTCCGAGAGTGGCAAGAGCGTTTAGTGGTCCCCATCCTGTATCGGGGGCGTATGTCTGTATTCTCCTCGGCATATCCAGCAAGAGAAACATCGGAAAGTAGAGAATGTTGAACCCGATGAACGAAACGATAAAGTGGATCTTAGCAACAGTTTCGTTGTACATTCTTCCGGTAAGTTTCGGAAACCAATAGTACAAACCCGCTATCAGCCCCATTATGCTTGCGCCGACCATGATGTAGTGGAAGTGAGCCACGACGAAGTACGTGCCCCTTAACGCATGATCAAGAGCCACAGAAGCAAGGTACACTCCCGTGATCCCGCCAATCACGAAGAGGGCGATTGCCCCGAGCGCAAAGAGCGCAGCCGCCTTGAGTTTGACCCTTGCTTTTATCAGAGTCTCGATCATTGCAATTACCATCACGTCAAAAGGCAGCGAAACCGCGATTGTTGTGACCGTGTAGAGCTTGGTTGACGTCAAACCTATTCCTGTCACAAACATGTGATGGCCCCAGACTATGAAACTGATGACCGCTGCTGCGATCATCGAGCCGATGACATACTTGCTACCGTAGAGAGGCCTTCGAGTGAATGTCGGAATAACATCGGCGATAACGCCGATAGCGGGAAACAGAACGATGTACACTTCAGGATGACCGAAAAACCAGAACACATTGTCCCAGAGCAGTGCTCCACCTTGGATGGATGAGAAATAGAAGGTTCCGAACGCCCGGTCAACATACAGCAAGAGAACGGCTGCTAGGAAAGATGGAAACGCGTAGAGCATCATGAAGATCGTGACCAGAATGGCCCACGGGAAAACCGGCATATTTCTCAGCTTCATGCCTGGAGCCCGCATCTTGAATATGGTCACAAGAAAGTTCACTGAGCTCATTGTTATTGAGACAGTGATCAGGATGAGAGCAGCTGCTCCAACGTTAAGTCCGATGGACGGAGCAAATTGAAGTGCGGTCTGAGGAGAATAGAGCGTCCAGCCGAGGTCGGGGGCTCCGAAGATGAAACTCATTATGATGGCAACGCCGCTGAACAGGTAGAACCAGTAGCTCATTGCGTTGAGCCTTGGAAATGCAAGGTCCCGAGCTCCAATCTGTAGTGGAATGATATAGTTCGCGAAGCCAAAGGCGAATGGAGACAGGACCCAGAATATCATCAGAAGGCCATGCACTGTTACGAACTGATTGTACAGGGTCTCGGTCAGTACACGGTTGTCAGGAACTGATAGCTGTGTCCGCATGGTGAGAGCCAATAGTCCAGCTGCGACGAAGAAGAAGAGGGACGTCACGAGGTAGAGGATTCCAACCTCTTTGTGGTTGGTTGTGAACAGCCACCTCCTGACTCTGGGCGGAAAAATATCCTGGCTCATATGGTCACTTTGTACTGCCATACCAGAGTAGGAAGTCTGCAACAGGCATCACATCCAGAGTTGCAATCATTCCGACGTGTCCGGTCCCGCATAACTCAAAGCATTGGATTGTGTAATTCCCGGTCTTGTATGGGATGAACCAAATGGTGTTGGTTCGTCCGCGAATGGCATCTGTTTTGATCTTGAATTGTATTATCCCGAAATCGTGGAAAACATCGGCGCTGGTAACGTCGAGGACAACAGTCGTGTTTACTGGCACCCTGAAGAAATTGGTGTATGAGCGAGCGCCCGGATATGTGAAAACCCAGTAGAACTGGTGACCCGTTACGTCGAGTCGTGGGCAGCTTTGTCCCGTAGCCTGGGTCTGATTGTAGGCAGCGATGCTGTAACACCATGTAGCATTTGGTGGGTTATTGGGGAAAAGTGTGTCCACGGCGGCAAACGAAGTTATTATCAGTATGGCCAATAAGAACGTCGAAAGAGTCACAGTGATCAATACGTTTCGACCATGACCGCGTGAGGTAGGAATGCGGCCCAGTCGCGGGGTATCTTCGGGATCGCTTGAAGAATTTTTCGCGCGGTATCTGATTATCAGATATGCCATTAGCGCGAAAACAATTACTCCAACAATAATCGCGAGACACGTGAAGATGTCGTAGAGACTGTCGAAAATTACTTGAGTGTTGGAGACCGCCATCGTCTATGTCTCTTGATTTTCCTCGTGTCGGCCGTTCGTTTTTAAAGAGTTATGCACTGACTATAACGAATGAGAGAGGCCATTATCTAGAAAGCAAATGAAACGAAGATGCGATCCTTCTTACTGTTATTGCGTTTAGTATGACCGCGGAAAATAATGCAGAGGCCACCGCGAGATGAGCCGTACTGACTAGAGGATCCAGGTCAGTTTTGACAGTCACCATCCCCAGCAAGATCTGGCCTAAGAGAATAAGAAGACTGAGGGTCGATAATTGGAGGATTCTTTTCTCGTCTCTGTATCGTGTCCAGGTAACTACCGTAGTTCCAAGCACGAAGAGTCCGACCACCAGTGTGAACAGCCTGTGGGTCCATTCCACTAGGACAGGTCCGGAAAGTGTGGGGATTGCCTGTCCATTGCAGAGCGGCCATGAATCAGGGCCCGAACTACCGCAGGCCAACCCGGAGCCGCTAAAGACGACATAGCCGCCTATCACGATCAACACGTATGTTGAGAGTACCGATCCGTAGGCTAGGACTCGAAGGCCAAGGGTTTCCCTGAGCGACGCCATAGGAGTAGCAACCAACCTTAGGTTTTCTTCGTGCTATTTAGCCACTGACCATGGAGAACTCTTACTTTGACCTTAGGATTTCGTCGGTCATGTTCTCTAATAGTTGACCTGGATTCGGTCCTTTCACGACACTACTTGAAACCAGCACCCCCTGGGTTCCCAGCTCAAGGGCCTTTCCCACATCCTCTGCAGTACTTACTCCTGCCCCACATAGGATGTCGACGGAGTTGTTGACGGACCGGATCCGTTTGATCGCGTTGGTTATGAGTTCCGGTCGAGCCTTCGAAACCGCCACTCCTGTTCCTATCAGGTCTGGAGGTTCTATGGCGATCATGTCCGGGTTTAGTGACGCTACGGCTGCGCTGACTCCAGGAGTGTCGGTGCAGACCAGAGTTGCCAGATCGGAGACTCTTGCGAGAGAAAGCGCTTCCTCGATCTCAGAGATCTTGATCCTTCTCTCTGAATGGTTAAGGAGGGTTCCGGAAGCGCCTGCAGCTTTCACGGCCTCGGCCAAGATATGGCCTGTGTATGCTCCAGGCTTGATTGGGTCGATGTGCTGGCCGAAAACAGGTATCTCGACAGCCTCAGTTACGCTCTTCAGATCGGTGAACTGCGGCGCAACAGCGATAGTCACTCCACTATCTTTCGAAACCTGGTCGGCGATCATCGCAAGTTGAACAGCCCTCTTGCCCGTGGCCTCGATGTACGTCTTGAAATTCACAATAATGGGAGGCGATCTAGACCCTTTGATTCTGCTCAACCCTCAGCGTTCCTGTGACAGATCGGCAGTTTTTCCTGAGAGTTCTTCGAACTCGGAAACCAGGTCTCTGTTCCCCAAGTATGTGGGCACCCGTTGTGAGAGGCTTCGTGGTTCAACGTCCAGAATATTCTCCTTCCCGGTGCTCGCTTTTCCCGCGGCTCTCTCCGTGATGTACCCTATTGGATTTGACTCGAACTGCAAACGGTACTTCCCATCAGGCGCATCAAGCAAGTCTGGATAGGCGAAGAATCCACCCGTGCACAGTACTTGGTTATAATCACCGACAAACGATCCCCCGTATCGAAACTTCAGTTTCTTTTTCTCAAGCCTGTCCGCAAATTCGCGGACCTTCTCCGTCCACTTGTCCCGCGACCCCCCGATCCCGTAGACTGATCCTTTCTGGGGCAGGCGATGCGGCTCTCCGTTCGAGATAAACTTGGAAGCCCCGCTGCCCCTCCCCGCTGGAGCGGCAAGATAAACACCGCTCTTTGTTCCGATCACCGCTTCAACGTATGGTCCGTAGAGGAAGTAGAGCGCGGACAAGAGATCGCGGCCTTTTGCCGGCAAAGCCTTGTCATGATAGATCCCGACAATTGTGCCCATGAGATTGTTCGTCTTGATGTTAGAAGACCCGTCCAAAGGATCTATGGCAACAGTGTACTCACCGTGATCAGCGCTCATCGCTGTCTCCATTTCTTCGGAAGCCACTTGCCTAACAAGTCCGCTTCTAAGCAGCCTCTTGGTCAGAAGCCCATTTGACCAGACATCAAGCTCAGTCTGTTGATCCCCGTAGATGTTCACCCCTTCAGTCATCCCCAAGGTTCTAGGAATCTCCCGGACAATCCGTAAGCTTAGTTCAGCAAGAAGGTCCACAAGCTTGCTGAGACTCCGGTCTTCAGTCTCAAGAAGCTCGCGAAGTTTCCGTGCGGCCATAGAGGACCTACTTCTTCACTGTGCTACGACAAGCCGCAACGCCTTATCGACGTCGCGACCATTGAATATGATCTCCTTCAGAGCCGATGCCATCTTGAGCGGTTCTTGGTGCTGCCAAACGTTTCGTCCAACCGCGAGGCCAGCGGCCCCTGCGTCCATCGCTCCCTTAACTTGGCTGAGGAAGGTTTCATCAGTCGGGGCTTTGGGTCCTCCCGACATGAAGACCTTGATCAGTCCAGCTGCCTTGACCGCCCACCTGAACGTTTCAGGCGACCCAGAGTACTTTATCTTAACCGCGTCAGCTCCGACCTCGAGACCCGCTCTGGCAGCGTATGAGACAATTTCCGGGCTGGTGTCGTTCTTCACAGCCTCACCTCTCGGATAGATCCAGGCGATAGCCGGAATTCCATCATCGTGAGCTTCTTCCTGAATCTCCCCGAATTCTTGTAGCATCAAACTCTCGTGAGCGCTACCGAGATAGATGGTGTATCCCACACCCTTCGCGCCTAGGCTGATCGCTTCCTCCACGCTGCAAACCTGAGTTGAGACCGGTTCACCCTTAGGCAGATTGGTCTTTCCGTTGAGTTTTACGATAAGCGGGATTTTCCCGGTATAGTATTTTTCAGCGATACCCTTGTGTAGGACGAGTCCGGTGAAGTCTCCCTTTGCTGCGATGTCAAGGATATAATTTGGATCAATGTTCTTATCGTTAAAGTCCGCCGAGGGTCCATGTTCGAAACCCTGGTCATAAGCGAGCAGCATACCTTTCCCGTCTCGCAGAAAATTGTTCATGTTAGCCTTCAAGGATTTCTCTAAGTTCAAACTCCCCTCTTCCCCACTTTAAACTAATCCTTGCCCGCAACCTATCTTCACAACGCTAGGGAAACCGTTATCGGACAACGAATAAGGAGCGGCACTATGCCCAGGCGCATTGTGATCATCGGATGCGGAGTCTCCGGCACAACCGCAGCGTTTCACGCGCGAAAAACAGACAGGACAGCGAGCATCGTTCTGCTAGGCGACGAGAAACTGCCCGAGTACTCCAGGTGCGGCCTCCCATACGCCTTCAGTCACGTCGTTCCAAGCCTTGAGGCATTGATAGGATTTGATGAAGCGTTCTATGAACAAATGAACAGGATCGACCTCCGCCTCGGCTGGAAGACAACGAGGATCCTAGTTAAGAGGCAGATCGTAGAAGCAGTTAGGCCCAAGGACGGCTCGACCGAGACCCTTGAGTACGATACCCTAATTCTCACAACGGGAGCACGACCAAGCATGGTACCAGTACCCGGAGCCGACTTAAAGGGAGTGTTTACCATCCGAACGATGAGTGACATTCAAAGACTCACGGATCATCTTACGGAAAATAAGGCTAAGCGAGTAGCAGTTATCGGAGCAGGATTGACTGGATCGGAAATGGCCGAAGCTCTTCTTCAACGGGATGTGTCCGTTATAGAGGCAGAAATCGTCCCCGAGATTCTGCCGGTATTACTCGATCCAGACATGGCCTCAATCATTAGGACACGAGCCGAGGAACACGGTGTCGAATATCATCTCAATTCGACTCTCGAGAAGATTGTAGGCCGAAATGGTAGCGTTTCGGGTGTAAGTATTTCCGGAGAAGAGTACCCAGTCGACGCGGTTATTGTCGCTGTAAGGGTCAAGCCAAACACCGAGTTAGCCGAGAATGCTGGGATTGTTCTGGGGGAATCAGGCGGCATCAAGACCGACGACCGGATGGCGACTTCGGCAACAAACGTATATGCGGCGGGAGATTGCATAGAAACATATGACCGGATAACTCGACGGCACGTATTCTTTCAACTCGCAACCACAGCCGTAAGACAAGCGCTAGTGGCGGGGACCAACGCGGCAGGGGGTACCGCAAAGTATCCTGGGTCGACGGGGGTGACGACTGTCAAATTGTTCGGGCTCGAGGTCGCATCCTTTGGACCTACCACAACACTCTCGGAGAAATTGGGTATTCACCCAGTGTCTGTTAGGGTAAGCGGGTCCACTCGGCTTCCGTATTATCCTGGTGGTAAGGACCTCACCGTCAAGCTTCTCGCTGACCCTAAGGATGGGCGATTATTAGGAGCTCAGCTCGTAGGTGAGGAGGGCGCCACTCTGAGAGCCAATTTCGCATCGATGGCCGGACACCTAGGTCTAAGCGTCGAAGAATTTGAAGAGATCGAGACCTGTTACTCTCCGCCATTAGCTCCGGTCTGGGACCCCGTGACGATAGCGGCTCAGGCATTGCTGCGAAAGCTCCAAACACTTCGAAAGTCGCCCCCGATCACAACCGTGGAGAACTAGAGATGCAAGTTCTCATTTGTGACCCTATTCATCCTGTCTGATTGGCGATTCTCCGAGTCGCAGGCCTCCAAGTCGATGACCAGACCGGCGTTGACAGAAGCAAGCTCATGGAGTTGATTCCAAATTACGAAGTCGTAATCGTTCGTGGCAGAACAAAGATCGATGCAGACGTGATCAAGGCGTCACGAAGACTAAGAATTGTCGGCAGGGCCGGTGTAGGACTCGACAATATCGATGTCG
>Ga0137371_10003280_pt1 | contig 12793 bp, 13 predicted proteins | sample SagtaG_7_FD_104919 | JGI IMG/M metagenome (GOLD analysis project Ga0137371, IMG submission 104919) | Vadose zone soil microbial communities from Sagehorn Ranch, Mendocino, California, USA - Sage1_R_40_16 metaG | ecosystem: Environmental > Terrestrial > Soil > Vadose zone | place: USA... | reverse complement strand
GAGGACTCGCCCGAGGGCTGGCCGCAGCGGTGGGATTCCAAAGGTGACCAGATGCGGCTGGACGGCCGCCCGACCGCCCAATGGTCCCGGCTTGCCGCCGGACGCTCCGACGACCTTGGCACCAAAACCACTGCCCCAAACGGCAGCCCAAACCAGCCATGAGCCTGTTCGCGCAACACTGATGTGGTGGTGACACGCAGCGCGGCGTCCAACTCATAGTGGCTATGCTTGGTGGAGGTCGCGTGTTGGGAGTCGACACTGCGGGAGCACTCCCGACCGGTGCGGGTGGTGGAAAGGCGAGAGGGATGCATGAGGTGAAACTTCGACCGCGCATCACGTGCGAACGGTGGAAAATCAGCGGATTGGTGAACAGCAATTCGAGGAGGCGCGCCTGTGCCGATTTTCCACGTCGCTTTTTCGAGCCGTGAGATGCTGGTCAAGCGTCAGATACTCTTTTTGCTGATTGCCTGAATTACCAGAAATGTCGTGCCGTCACCCGCTCCTGGAGCCATTTTATGGAGGCCTGCGAGGTCGATTCCAATGTTTCGCGCCGATTTTCCACCTTTCGCGCTGGAAACGGTCGAACATTCACGCCATTTACCAGCATTCACCCAACTCTTGAAGCATCTCAAGGATGAAACGAAATAATCGCCTGCATCTCACGCGCAACTAGTAGACACGCCTATACGCAGGTGATAAAATTGTGATAGCAACGTGCAAGAACAAATCACAAAGAGGGACCTATGAACAAATACGAGGGCGATAGCCAGATCATCAACGTCTACGGCGATAAGTACGCCAGTCGGACGATGCCCGCCTACCAGCGGCAAGTGAGCACACGACCCGTCACTTTCCAATGTATCGTCTGCAAGCAAACAGTGACGCAAGAACGGTTTCCAGGTCCCACGCCCAAATACTGCTCAGACGCATGCGCCGCCAGCGCCCTGGAAGCGCGCAATGAAGAGCGGGTTCGTAAACAGCGCGAGAAACGTCAGACGGCAGCCGTGCAACGGAAAGCGCAGAAGGCAACACCATAGCGATATCACAGCGGCAGAGAGCGACACCCACAGCGACTATTCACAGATGATATAAGACACACCAACCTGATACTCTCCATCTCTGGAGAGCTTATGTCGTCTTCAAGCGGGCAACCAGCCGACCAACGTAGGGATTCTCTTCACTGCGGAGCTGCTTCAAGTAGTCGCTAGTAATCTTCTCATTGCTATGTCCGAGCCGGGCACTGATCTCACCCAGCGGCGCACCCGCTTTGTCCATCTCCACTCCAAACGTATGGCGCAGCGCGTGCGTCTTGCCCGTGTTGAGATAATTCTCACAGATATCCCGTAGGGTATGATAGCTGATCGCCTGACCCCGGTTCTGCCGAGAAAACGACACCCAGACGGGCAACTGTGGGTCCGCACTTGCCCAATGCTCGCCATAAATCGTCGTGAGATACTCATCCAGCGCCTCTGCTACCTCCGGATCTAAGCGATCCCGCATTTTCTTCGCACCCTTACAATGCTCAAAACTTAAGACGATCTGGCCCCTTCCCTGATACCTGACCTGTTGGAGCTGAAGCATCACCAACTCCTGGGCACGCCGCCCGGTGGTATAGGCCACAAGTAACAGAGCATAATCGCGCTGACGCGCGGGAGTCGTGCGCTCCATACATCCTAGCCGCGCCGCTAGATCATCCGCATCCAGCGGCCACGCCCCGGCATACGCCTGCACTGATCGCTTTTTGACCTGGCGGATCGGGTTCTCGATCTGAACCCCGTGGAGCCTAGCCTGCTCCTGGCAGTAACGATAAAAGGACGAGAGAATGGCCAGACGCTGGTTATAGGTTGCCGGAGACACCTCCCCCTGTCGCTTTGAGGTGGGGGCACGCTGCCCGGCCCAGATGCCAGCGACCTGGATAATCGTCACCTGGTCCGTACTATCCAGATCGAGGCCCCCACGCTGGAGCGTCGTACGAAAATCCTGAATGGTGGTCCTATAGGCGGTCTCGGTCTTTGCACTGCCGGACTGGCTGTTCTGCTTCTCGAAGATCCACCCCTCAATGAGGGCCTGAACATCAGGCTGGTAGGGAACAATATTCGTAGTCATCGTTGTTAGCTAGATCCTCTCTTTGATGGTAGCTGGAACTCCAACTAAGCTGTAGTTAGTTCGAGTTTACCGCAACAAAACCCTTCGGTCAAGCCCTCATTCCTTCCCAGGAGACACCCTCTCCTGAAGCTCTTCCGACACCAGGTACAGGGAGGAAAGACCATTCCCACACCTTGACCTGTCATGTCAGCACACCAGTTGACACTGGCAACAGGATCTCTCCCCAACAAAAAGAACACACTTGGGGGGGGGGTCTACGGCATCGTGTTCGTTCTTCCCGTTCCCCCGCCGGCCTTGCTCAGAGACTCTGGACGGCGCTCGTGTGTGCACGCCGCCTCTGTGGTCTCCCCTCTTCCTGCCGGGAGGTGAGGACCGATCCAGGTTGCGCCTTCCGCTGAGGTGAACCTGTACCTGCTTCTCACCGCACTGGTCCCGGACATGCCAACCCATCTGCAAGGAACGTTCCAACCTGTTTGCCCCGGTGAGAAAGCCTGCGACATGGCATGCCATCTCGGAGGGGCAAACCGCCAGAGAGGGCGACGAGGACAACCAGGTCACACCAATTCCAGCGGCCAAAGAGCGCGACCTGGCACGCCACACCACAAGAGAGAAGATCATCCCATGTGGCTTTTTCCCCGTGGCATGCGTGACATGGCACGCCATCACGCATGCTGTACGCTCATAGATGCGGAAGCAGACGGCGACATGGCACGCCATCTGGGAGAGGCAGAAGGTCAGCGCGAGACCCCGATAGCTTCAAAAAGAGCGCGACCTGGCACGCCACACATCCGGGGGACACACGACCAGGTGGACGATGAGGGAAAGGATTCACCGGTCCAGCCATGCGTCTTCGGGCAGACATGGCACGCCATCCGGGAGCGCAGCAGAACAACTGATGCGACCAAAGAAACCCGGAGCATGCGCCCACATGCGCGACATGGCCGGCCACCTGAGAGAGCAAGCATGCAGATGCGTCACCTCGTCGATGCTGATCATCTCCTGGTGAGGAAAGACATGGCCTGCCAGCAAGACGACATTCGCTCACGGCTTTCCCTTCGACGTTTTCCGAAGTTCTCGCTCGGCGTTCCTTTGTTGGCGCTCAAGGCCCCATTGCTCGACTTCCTGACGGAGCAAACGGATCTCTTGGTAATAGTAGATGGGGTGCAGTTTGCCGTCGTCGATACGATCATACACGCTCTGCTTCGCTGTTCTCAGCTCCTCATAGACCTGCCGGACCGTCAGAAGCTCATCAGGGCGATACAGAGACACATAGGCATCTTGAAACAGCTTGCCCAGCTCGGTGGTGTGAAACTGCGCCGGGACCGTATACCCTTCACCGAATGGATCGCCGTACGCCATGCGCAACAGTCGCTGCATGGCCTGCTCCACCTCCTGGCTGCTCTGCCAGTAAGGTTGATCAATAGAAGAGGCAACCGTCAAGAGATTGCGTCCAAACGGACTCTTGCGCAGCGCTTCTCTCGACCACAGCTTCTGGAGCGTAGGAAAATCCGGAGAGGCGATGTCTCGTGTCAGCTCGAAGTGGCGGCCTGCCACGGCGAGCAACATCGTGTCCACCCGCTCAAGCATCGCCGGACGGATCGAAGAGAAAAAGCGAAGATCATCCTGGTCGCTCATGGGAATTCCCCTCTCAATAAAAATATGGTAGGTAGTAAGCTTACCGCTTTTCTGCACAAAGAGCCAGTGGTAGCTGGGCGGGAAAACAGGGGAAAAGACAGCAAAGCAGGAAGCTTACCGGCTCCCCGTCTTTCACCTGTGCTGAACGGTCTGGGCGCTGGTCTGTAAAACGACCTGTAAAACGACCTGTAAAATGACCTGTCACCATGCAATTTCATCAGGAAGGCGGTAAGCTTACTACCTTCCCGCCTTGTTCCCACCTTGTACCCGCCTTCCTTGTGTATGCTTTCTTTGAAGAGTGAGAGACAAGGGAACAGGATGGGACTGCTGGTCCCACTTCTTCGCAGAAGTCCGTCACCGGTGTCTCTACACCCCTATCAGCAAAAGAGAGGAGAAAGGTGATGCAACCACATCCGAAACCAGAGGAAGGTGTCACGGTCAAAGAAGCTGCCAGGCGCATCGGCTATTCCACACGTCAGACCGACCGTTTCATCACGAAAGGCCTATTAGAAGCCACCCATGTCAACAAGAGCCTGCGCACCGTCACAGTCGCCAGCATCGAGGCATTTCATCGCACGCATGGAAACCGCCCGGTGGACCCGCTCGACCCGCTCAGGGAACAGTTGCACACGCAAGAGCAGCTCGCCGCAGACATCCTGCGCCAACTGGCACTGCTGCGCCAACAGATCAGTGATCGTGATGCGGCTTTCAGGCAACGCTACAGCGACCTGGAAGCACAACTGCGCCTGCTCAAGACGCAGCTCCAGCAGGAACGAGACGCGCGCCACACGCTCGAACAGACGGTGGCAGCAGTCTCTCTGACTGGAACAGCAGGCAATCAGCAAGACGCCCTGCACCTTCTGCATACCCTGCTGGGCCGCACACCACGCGCACCTCAACAGGGACCATCGCCCCAGGAGAAGCGGGGCTACTCCCCTGACACCATCCGGCTCGCCCACTTTGCAGAGCAGCACGGCATAGAACCAGGTACGCTGCGCCAGCATGCAGAGAAAACGCCTGGCCTGGCCACGATCTATGAGCGGCGAAACGCAACCATCAAGAAGCGTGAATGGTGGGTCACTCCAGAGCAGAAGTACCCCCTACTTCACTACTGGCAGGCACAAAACAAAGCGGTGATTCCATGCCCTGATTGCCCCCACGCGCATGAGGGACATGGGAGCGAAAGGTCCGTCGAGGAAAGAACCGTGATGAAAACGGGAACGGAGGACCCGGTCCATGGTTGTTCCGACGAAACACTTCCCCGAATCTGATGCGGATCACTTTCGGGAAATTCTACGGAGCGGCGACGATGGCTCACCGCGCTTCAGAAAGGAGATCAGCACTGGTCACGGTCTTACTGTCAACAGGCAAATTTTGTAGTGTGTACTGGAGAAAGAAGAAGACGTCGGAGGTGGGGAGGAGATCCACATCGGGTGCTTCCCTCTGCCGCCCAAAGGGGTGGGGCCGACGTCTTGCTCACACAACATCCCTGCTAAAGCGAGCATCGGAACAGGAGGGGCTACTCATGCGTTCACCATCGTCACACCCGAAGAACCGCACCCCACGGCGCGATGCCGGGAAAACACGTCTCACGCCGCGCGACATCTTTGCGCTCACCTGGATGGCGCACCAGTACGCTCTTCGCCTGGATCAGCTCCAATGGGTGTTAGGACGCTACCCTGGGCATGGTGCCAGGCATTCCAATTGGGTGAGTGAAAGCGCCGCACGAGACGTGGTGAAGCGCTGGGAGCAGATGGGATATGTTCACGCCAGGGGCATTCGCGACAAAGAACCCTTCTGGATCTGGGTCAGCCGGAAGGGATTGAAGAAACTTGGGCTGCCGTATACCTACAGCGATCTGGAGGAATCCGGTCTGGATGCCTTTACCCATCTGTACGCAATCAATGACATTCGCCTGGAGCTAGAAGCAGATCAGCCCAACGTGCACTGGACCAGTGAACGCACCTTGCGGCGGGGACAAGTGCGCATCAAAGAAAAAGCCTTCCTTCATCGTCCTGATGGCGTGGTCGTGTTCCCTGATACACAAACGGTTGCTATAGAAGCGGAACTCTCGGCAAAGAAGCCCTGGGAACTGGACGAGAATCTGCTGGAGCTGCTGCGCGGGGAAGAGTACCTGAGCCGCAAACTAGACCTGGGCAGGGAAACGGCTCAGACGCTGACCCGTTGGGACCGCAGCCCATATGAGGAGATCTGGTACTATGCCCCGAAAACGATTCGCAAACAGGTCCGGCGGGCCCGAGCCAGACTCCTCGCCGACGGGGTAATCAGCGAGGAAGAGGCACAACGCATCTGTGTCTGGTGGTATCCACTGGCGCTTACTGATGAAGAGCTCACCCAGGAAGAGCGAGAGAATGATGAGGGATGAGGTTTCAAGACCCTAAGCCGAGATACGCGGCTTTTAGGACATAGGGAATAGATGCAATAGACGTTTACAGGGTAATACATGCTTGCATTTTTTCGCCTCTCTGGGCTGAAAGAAGAAAAGCCACTTGATGCTCATGGCAAAAGGCCGTATACTTTCATATATGCATCTGTTGTCTACCGTATTTGATAAGGCCCATAGCCATGACAGTCCAACCAGCCAAGTGCATTGAAGTCTTTCTTTCATACACTCGTGAAGACAACCATCTTTGCAGAAAGCTCAAGGAGCAGTTATGTTCCTTGGAGCAGCAGGGACTTATCTCCGCTTGGCATGATGGCTTGTTACAGGCTGGACAAGAACACAACAGTGAGTTGAAACGGCATCTCCATGCTGCTCATGTTATTCTCCTGTTGATTAGTCCATCCTATATGGCCTCGAATTACTGCTATAATGTAGAAATGAGGCAGGCGATGCAACGGCATCAAGCAGGCGAGGCTCGTGTTATCCCCATTATTCTTCGCCCTGTTCACTGGCAAGACGCGCCATTCAGTACGCTCCAGGTGCTCCCTACAGGAGGAAAACCGGTCAGAAACTGGTTAAATATCGACGATGCATTCTTCGATATTGCTAATTGCCTCCAGAGAATGGCCAAAGAGTTCCGCATGGAACGATTGATAACCAAAGCGGAAGCCCTCTACAAAGATCAGCACTATGAGGAGGCCCTTGAGGTATGCGAGCAGGCTATTCTTGTAGGTGTTGATGCCGCCGCTGCCTACAGTAGGCAAGGAAACATTCTTCTCAAAATCGAGAGGTATGAGGAGGCCCTTGCAGCCTATCAAAAGGCCTATCTGTGTAATTCAGGGATTGTGGATGCGCGCTTCTATCAAAAGAAAGGTTATGCACTCTGGCGTCTTCAGCAACACGAGGAAGCTCTTGCTGCCTATAACGAGGCAATTCGCCTGAGTCAACCTGACCCCAATCCCCGCCTCTATCATTATAAGGGTATTGTTTTAGAATGCCTTGCGAAGGAAGCCTTTGAAGAGGCAAAGCGACGAGATCAAGGAGCTTCTGATGAATGACTATAGAATGAAGGCAGAACAATTATATCAAAACAAGGAGTACGAGGAAGCCCTTGCTGCCTATAACGAGGCAATTCGCCTGAGTCAACCTGACCCCGATCCCCGCCTCCATTATGGAAGAGCAAATACGCTCAAAAAGCTTGCCGAGCAAGCGCACATAACAGCGCAACAACGTAGTGTCTCTCTCCAGACCATGACCCTGGCAGAGCTCACAACATATACAGAGCAAGAGATGCGAAAATATCGCCGCAAAGAACCCAGCAGTGATAACTACTGCCTGGAGATCATCAGGCGCGCCGTGGTACTTCGGGATGGTGATGCCTGGGCTGTCTTGCAGCGACAGTTCGGCGAAAATGTACGGATCTGGTTTGGTCGTCATCCCAGCCGGGAAGCCGCGCTCCGGCTTGATAGTGAGCAAAGCTACATCGATGATGCCTTCAGGCGCTTCTGGCAGGCGGCTAGTGAGCAACAGCTCGCATTTCACACACGCGCCAGCGCACTGAGCTACTTACACCTCTGTCTCAATTGTGCGATCATGGACGCGTTGCGTGCAAGCGGCGTCGAGAAAGAGCCAATCCCTGACTATGGGCAGACTGATACCGACGAGCCTTCGGTCGAAGATAGCTATCAGGAGAGTGAATTGTGGGAGACCATCGAAGCGCTGCTGCCAGGAGAGAAAGAGAAGCGTGTAGCGTTTCTGCTCTATCACTGCAACCTCAAGCCCCGCGAGGTCATCCGTTATTGCCCAGGTGAGTTCAGTGGCGAGGAGGAGATCTATCGTCTCAAGCGGAATATCATGGACCGTATCCTACACAACGCCGATAAGATCCGCTGGCGACTCAGTGGGAAGGAGGGATGAGTAAGCCCAGAGAGGCGAAAAAATGCAAGCATGTATTATTCTATAAACGTCTACTGCATCTATTCCCTATGTCCTAAAAGCCGCGTATCTCGGCTTAGGGCCAGATTGGCTCGGTGACAGTCCAGGAGGTGGATGGCACGACCGGGCACGGCCCGGTACATGTCGTGCATGTCGCGCTGCAGCCGATGGAGGTGCAGGTCCTCGCCCGCTGATTGCGGTCGGATGGGACGCGGTGGCGGTGCAGCCCGTGGTGGTAATTCGACTGAAGGGTGAGCAGATTTTGGACCGGTGCGCCATTGAGGCGCGTCTCTGCTTGTTTTTGTGCATGATAAAACTCAGTAGTGGTACTGGCTTTGCCTAACAAGTCGCGTTTGCCCAAAAAGTCTCTTGGGAGACCTGGGAAGAGAACCGACTTTTTGGGCAAAGCCCTGCGTAGATGGCCCAATATGCGCGAAGCTGTCATGAAGTGCAAAGTAACGAATTTGCAGTTTCTACGTAGTACGTCTCAATCCGCGTATCAGGCTCTTCCCACGCTCCTCACTCGCCACAGAAATGTCGTGGCAGAAACGAGCTTCTGCTACCAGTCTGGCCAGTGAAATGGACGGACCTGTACTCAAGCACAACGGGTAAAAGAGAAAATGGCGAGCGAAAAATCGCTGCAGAAACAGGTTCTGGGCCGAATGCCAGAAAGAAAACGACTACATTGCACTTCATGACAGCTTCGCGCATATTGGGCCAACCAAAGGGAGAGCGTTCTCCTAGCGATGGAACGTTCACATTAACCACTTTTTCATCAGGAGGTAGAGATGCTCCAGCCTGGTTTTTTGGATCTGATAAAGGTAATTGTTCCCGGAGTCATAGGTCTAATAGGTGTGGTAATAGGTATAGTGGGCGGATACTTCATCAGGAGGTGGGAGGTAGAGAAAGACTTGTGGTCCCGCCAAAAACAAGATCACTGGTCCCCTCTTCTTAGAGCAACCCAAGAGCTTAAGAAAAGATTTGAAATTCTTTCACATAAGTATGAACGGCAGCTCGGCCACGAAAGTCTTACGGTTGATTTCTGCGAACTGTACATACTTAGGCGAGACAAAATTAATAATGATTTAGACCCGGTCTACGACCCTAATGCATCTCGCAAGAATGAGAATTCCGTGCAAAACATAAGGACGCGCGTATGCCACGAGCTAACCTTTGCCGAAAGTTCACTCTATATTACAGTGACTTATCTGTGGAATGCGGAGCATGTCTGGAGAGATATGTATGAACAACGGTTAATATTGCCCAACGATGCACGGATTGAGATGATGGGCCTTATCAGGAACGTCCAGGAAAGCCTGCAAGGACCTTCGGGGAATGGGATCTTCACCGAGCAACAGAAATACATCGGTGAGACGGTCTGGAGCACTGCTGGTGGTATCATCACTAATCTCGAGTTCCGGAACAGACTGTTCGATTTGCCGGGTTGGGAGCAGTTCGCAAATCTACTCCGTTTCTTCGTGCAATTCGAGCTTAAGGTGAAATACGAGGTTGCCGACACGATTTTGGCTCTAGGCCTATTGGAAGTCGAAGTGGATCACCTCTGTTCTTGCCAAAGCAAGAAGAAATACGAGGCACTTCGGCATAGACATAGGCGTAGCCGTGCACTCAACTCCGACCTCGCCAATGCCTACTACAACCGGGGCAAAGCCCACCAGGAGGATAGGAAGGACCTGGAAGGCGCCTTCGACGCCTATACCCAGGCGCTTAAATTCTATTCCCAGGATGGCGAGACCTACTACAACCGGGACCTTGTGTACACCCAACAGGGAGACAAAAACCAGACTATCGCCGACTTAAAAAGCGTGCTCGACACGCTTCGGCAACGCGCAGAAGGTGAGCTGAAAGCATTGGGCACAAAGGATTAAGTGTCGTTTGTCGTAATTCCATTCGCATTTTGACTCATAACCGTTCGCGTATCAGGCCCAGCGCTACGCAAGCTGTCATGAAGCGCAACGTAGCAAAAGGCAGAAGCAGAGGGACGAGGAAGAGAAGTAGTAACACGCATTTTCATTGAGTGCTCTTCCTTTCCCTCCGGACTGTTTTTCCCAAAATGGACACCTTCCGAGGCGAAAAGATGGATCAGGGGCGTGACAAAACATGTTTTTGGGGATGAAGCGGGTTTTCGGGCTTGCTACGTTGCGCTTCATGACAGCTTGCGTAGCACTGAGCCTAAAACGCTAAAGAATCAAACACTAGTTTCGATACCCCGACCATGAACCAGAACATCTTATACCGCGACTGTCCAGTATGCAACGCACGGAGCGTCATTCTGCTCAGCAGTGAGAATGACCTCCCGGCACTCTCGCCATCAGGCGGCTATCAATACTTCTGTCCCCACTGCTTACAGCCATTTTCATGAAGCACACAAATACCATCGCAAGAAAGGATGTAAATCACGGAATTAAATGGGCGGAAATTTGATAATTATGTGATGAAGCAAGCAGTGTTTAAACCGCTCGTTTGATGAGACAGTCCCATCAGCATGAAATAGCCCCCTGTCTCAGCTCAAAGGGTTGTCTCATAACTCATCTCAAAAGACTGTCTCATAACGAGCGGGCTCTCGATGAGTTTCTGAGACAACGAACGCCCACATAACTTATCAAATTTTTGGCCCATTTAATTCCGTGATTTACATTCTGGATATCCTGTGTGAACGTTGTAAAGGGCTATGGCCTCGTGCATGGCCACTTCTCTGAGGAAGAGGTACAGCAGTTCTTATACTACAGCCGCACTTAGAAACGAGACAGCTTCAGTGGCTCGTTGCCATTGTAGAGCTTTTGTTGACAACCAAGCCTGGGAAGCCTTCTCTACGTGGCTGTTCCCGGCTAAGTGCGGCTCATATACTAATTGGTAGATAGCAGGTTCTCTCTGAAAAAGAGCAGATCTGCTAGACTGATGGAAGCAACGGGAGAGCCGAGGTTGCGACGTGCGGCCTCTCTGGCAGACAGAGAGTGACCGCCTACTACAGACAGCTCCCCGTCCATCAGGATTGGAAGCGACAATTGGGCTTGTTACAGCACCTGGCAAAAGCAAGGAAGACTGTCGATTCGAGATGAGTTTTCGCTGATCCTGGCTGGACGATTTCCCCGTTGAGGATGTTAGTGAATGTTCACACGCCTGGCGTGAGGAGGGAGACAACAGAGATGTCTCGATCTTCCTTTCCGATGCCTGCACCTGCCCCACTGGCCTATGTAGTAGGCATCGACATTGGGATGGAGTCTTGTATGATGTGCGGCCTGACGATGGAGAAGCGTCAGGTGATCAAACCGAGTCCTTTTGTTAATACGGCAGAGGGGTTCACCAGTCTTTTTGAGCGTCTTGAACGTTTGGGGGCCGCTCCTGATCAGATCTTGGTGGGACTAGAAGCAACCTCGCGCTATGGGGAAAATCTGTACCATGTGCTCCTCAAGCGAGGGTATCGCGTCTGTCTGTTACATCCAGCTCAGATGCATGCCTTTGCCCAACAGCGAGGTCTGCGAGCCAAAACGGATCAGGTGGACGCTACAACAATTGCGCGTGCGCTCCTCAGTGGTGAAGCTCGCTTTGGCTATGTGCCGACCGAGCAAGTAGCAATCTATCGGGAACTGGTGCGTCTGCAGCAACAGCTCAGCGAGGATGTGGTACGTTACAAAAACGAGATCCACGCGCTCTTAGTGGTTCTCTTCCCTGAGTTCACTCAGGTCTTTGCCGATCCAACACGACCTACTGCTCTGGCGTTCCTCAAGCGCTATCCCAGCGCACAAGCCGTCGCACAGGCCGAAGTCAGTGTCCTGAGTCAGGTATTGCACCAATTGTCTCCCAAGCATTACGGGCGACAGACGGCTGAGAGGCTCCTGGATGTTGCCAAGAAGTCCATCAGCAGTGGAGTGGCGATCTCGGCCCGCTCCACGAGTCTGCGGATCCTCTGCGATCAGTTGGAACACACCCAGGCCAATTTGAAGCAATTGCACCAGGAGATCGAGACCTTGCTCGATCAGGATCCCAAGGCCAAAGGGGTGCTCTTGATTCCCGAATTTGGAGTGATGACCGTCGCAGTGCTGCGAGCCGAACTGGGGGATCTCGATCGCTTTGCCCGCATGGATCAGGTGGTGGCCTATGTGGGCATGGATCTGCAGGTCAAGCAGAGTGGCAAATGGATTGGGCAGACCAAACTCTCCAAACGAGGAAGTGGCCGTGTGCGCCGCATCCTGTATCTGGCAGCATTACGAAGCATCTGGCTACCCAATTCCCCCTTTGGAGCCTACTATCATCGCCTTGTTGAACGCGGAATGAAAAAAGGGATGGCTGTTGTCGCCGTGATGCGCAAATTGCTCATCGTTGCTGCTCATCTTATCCTAACTGAGGAGATGTATGAGCCTGGCAAAGTCGCTGCCCTCTCAGTGCGCTAGCCGCGCGGCTAGCGCACTGAGAGGGCAGCGACCCCCTCCCCAAGTCTGTAGAAACAAGCGTCTGGACACTCTCCAGACGCCAGGGGGAAATGTTGTGTCTTTGCAGGGTATTATGATCTTGGTGTCTTACGTGGATTTTCTGTTATCTTTCCGCAGGGCTTGACAAATTCTATGGCTTCTGTAGTACTAGTTTCCATTGCGAAATAGAATCGGCTTGGGAAGGGGCTTCACGGCATCAGTCTGTCGATGGATTATGCCATTTCTGCTGTGATTCGCCTCATCCGAGCAGAGCTGTATCCGCTGG
>Ga0137371_10003266_pt1 | contig 12822 bp, 5 predicted proteins | sample SagtaG_7_FD_104919 | JGI IMG/M metagenome (GOLD analysis project Ga0137371, IMG submission 104919) | Vadose zone soil microbial communities from Sagehorn Ranch, Mendocino, California, USA - Sage1_R_40_16 metaG | ecosystem: Environmental > Terrestrial > Soil > Vadose zone | place: USA: California... | reverse complement strand
TAGAACGGCTCCGGAGGACCCGGAACAAGGATCTGATGCGTGACTGTGGCTGCTCCTGCCGAACTCGCGAGCATGAGCGAGACGGCGACGCTCGTTGTCAGTGCGGCGAACGTGAGGACCTGCTTGACCTTGTACATGTCACCTCCTTTCGCTTGGCATGCGTTATCGACTCCGCGCATCGCGTCATTACGGCGCCACTTGCACCTGCACGGAACCGTTGCTCAGGTCGACGCCGACCGAGGTCAGGAACGCCGTCAACGTCGGAAAGACGTCCGCGAAAGTCTTGACGTAATGACCGTAGTAGGCCGGGACCAATATCGGCTCATACGCGAAAGGCGGCAACCCGCCCGACTGCACGCCGTGGATTACGAGTTGGTCCCCCTGCTGCTCCCACGACAGGACACCGCGATCGGGAGATGCGCCGCCTCCGCCGTGGGCGCAGTCGGATCCTGCGTAGATGCCGCTGCCGTCCTTGTCGAGTTCGAGCCAGAACCAGCTGCCGCCACCGGTCTTGCCGGGGACGTTGCCGGAGAGCTCGACCTGGTAAGCGGCGTCGCCGCCGGGCGGCGGCGAGGGTGCGGCCGAAGCCGTGCCGGCCGCCGCGAGGGCCACTACAACCGCGCAGGCGACGGCGAGTACTACGAGGCGCGGCAGTACGCCGCTGTTGATCCATCTGAACGTCATCACGTTCTGCTCCTTCCTCTCTTGGCCCCTGGTCATTGACGACCGTACGGCTGTCCGCTCCAAAAACGCTCCAAGCCCCTACGCTTGCCGCGACGGCAGTCGGCTCTGGAGCGTTCTTGGAGAGGCCGGTCGTAGGCTCGCGGGCATGAGCGAGCTGCAGCTCCGGCGACCGGACGGCCTAGGCACCCGCGGCGAACGGTCGTATGTTCAAGCCGACATGGAAATTCGGGTTCTGGGGCCGCTCGAGGTCGCAAGCGCCGGCGCCGACATCCCGCTCGGCGGCCGGAAGCAACGCACCGTGTTCGCTCTGTTGGCCGCCGAAGTGGGGAAGCCGGTCACGGTCGACGCGCTAATCGACGGCGTTTGGGGCGAAGAGCCCACACCCGGCGCGCGCTCGACGTTGCAGACGTACGTGTCGAATCTCAGGGCCGTGATCGGCGACATCATCGTGCGCGACGACGGCGGCTATCGGCTTGCGACTGATCCCGGACACGTGGACGCCGTTCGATTCGAGGACGACGTAACGCGCGCCGCCGATCTCCTCGAGACCGATCCGGCGGAGGCGTCTCAGCGTCTCCGGGCAGCACTCGCGCTCTGGCGAGGGAATCCGTACGCAGACGTGGCAGGATCGTTCCCGCTTGAGATCGAGGTGCGTCGGCTGGAGGAGCTGCGCCTGCGCGCAGTCGAGGCGCGGATCGAAGCGGAGCTTGCGCTCGGCCACCACGCAGATCTGATCGCGGAGCTGGAGGTGCGCTGCGAGGAGTTCCCCGTGTACGAGCGCTTCCGTGCGCAGCACATGCTCGCGCTCTACCGCTCCGGCCGCCAAGCGGAAGCGCTCCGCGCATACCAGAAGACGCGCGCGTATCTCGCAGACGAACTCGGTCTCGAGCCGTCACCGCAGCTGCAGGACTTGGAGCGGCGGATCCTCAACCACGACAACTCGCTGCTTCTCGAAACCGAGCCGCAGGTGCAGACGGTTGCGTTCCTCCTCACCGACGTCGAGGACTCGACGGTGCTGTGGGAGCTGCACACGAACGCAATGCGGGCGGCCGTGGGCGAGCACGACCGGATCGTCTTCGGCGCCGTCGAGGCCGCCGGCGGCCGCGTCGTCAAGCGCGTCGGCGACGGCGTGGACATCGCGTTCGCGGACGTCGGCGCGGCCGTCGCCGCTGCCGGCGAGATCCAGCGAGAACTCGCGGCCACGTCCTGGAGCGAAACCGGTCCGTTGCGCGTCCGGATGGCGGTCGACGTGGGCGAAGTCGAGGCGCGCAGCGGCGACTACTTCGGCCCCGTACTCAATCGGGGCGGCCGCATGCTCGCCGCGGCGCACGGCGGGCAGGTGCTCCTCTCGGCGGACGCGCACGCCGCACTATCGGCGACGCAGTCAGGCTGGCAGGCGAAGGCACTCGGGGAGTTCCGGTTCAAGGGCATCGGCACTCCGCAGCACGTCTTCCAGCTCCTGCTGGACGGTCTTCCCGCCGACTTCCCGCCGCTACGGATCGACCGGCTGCCGCCCCCGGTTGCGCCCGATGCGTTCGGCCGCTCCGTACGCGGATACGAGCTCCGCGAGCAGGTAGGCGTCGGCGACTTCGGCATCGTCTACCGCGCGTACCAGCCGTCCGTCGGCCGAGAGGTCGCGATCAAGGTCATCCGGCCCGATCTCGTCAACCAGCCGTCCTTCGTGCGCGACTTCGAGTCCGAGGCACGGCTCGTCGCCCAACTCGAGCATCCGCATCTCGTTCCGCTCTACGACTACTGGCGCGACCCCGAGGGCGCCTACCTGATCATGCGTTGGCTTCGCGGCGGCTCACTGCGGCAGGCGCTGGAGCGAGGTCCGTGGAACCTCGAGCCGGCCTCGCGCCTGCTCGCGCAGGTGGCGGCCGCGCTCGGGTACGCGCACCGCCAGGGGGTCGTGCATCGCGACGTGAAGCCCGCAAACGTGCTCCTCGACGAGGAGGGGAACGCATACCTCTCCGACTTCGGGATCGCCCGACGTCTTGCCGACGCGGACAACCCTGGGAGCCCGGTCACGTCGTCGCCCGCGTACGTTCCGCCCGAGGAGCTGGCGGGTCATCGGCACACGCCGCGTTCCGACCTGTACGGGCTCGGCCTGCTGACGTTCGAGCTGTTCACGGGGCAGCGCCCACCAATGGACGGTCCACTGCCCTCGTTGAACACCCTTCGGCCGGAGCTACCCGCCGCGCTTGGTGACGTCGTCCTTCGCGCGACCGCGTCTGATCCCGACGAGCGCTACGAGTCGGTGGAAGCGTTCCTGGCCGACCTGACGGCCGCGATCGGTCGCGACGCGGTCGCGATCGACGAGACGTATACCGCCGCGGAGAACCCGTACAAGGGCCTTCAGGCGTTCGGCGAGTCCGACGCCGACGACTTCTACGGGCGCGAGGCGCTCGTCGGCGAGCTCGCCGCCGCGGTCGGCGACCACCGCTTGGTCGCCGTCGTGGGCCCGTCGGGGATCGGGAAATCGTCCGTTGTAAAGGCCGGACTGGTGCCGGCGCTGCGCAACGGCGCGCTGCCCGGGTCGGACCGGTGGGTCATCAGCGACATGTTCCCGGGCACGTATCCGTTCGAGGAGCTGGCCGCGGCGATCCTGCGTGTCGCGGTGGAGCGGCCGGACGATCTCGTCGAGGAGCTGGCACGCGACGAGCTGGGGATGTCCCGGGTAGCGAAGCAGGTTCTCCCGGAAGGAACCGAGCTCCTTCTCGTCGTCGACCAGTTCGAGGAGCTCTTTACGCTGACGGCCGACGAGGAGACTCGACGCCAGTTCCTCGACGGCCTCACCGCCCTCGCCGGCGACCCTCGCTCGCGGGTGCACGTGCTGCTCACCTTGCGAGCTGACTTCCTCGACCATCCCCTCCGCTACCCGGAGTTCGGCGAGATGCTGCGCGCCGGCATGGTGGCAGTCGCCGCCCCCTCGGAGGATGAGCTCGCACACGCGATCGAGAGGCCAGCGAAGCGTGTCGGCGTCCGATTCGAGCCGGGCCGCCTCGTCTCCCAGATCATCGCCGACATCCACGAGCAGCCCGGCGCTCTGCCGCTGTTGCAGTACGCGCTCACGGAACTCTTCGCTGCACGTACGAGCGACGTGCTCACGCTCGAGGGTTATTTGGCGACTGGCGGGGTCGTCGGCGCGTTGGGCCGCCGCGCGGAGGAGCTGTACGCACACCTCGACTCGCGCGCGCAAGCTACCTGCCGCCAGGTGTTTCTCCGCCTCGTCAGCGTCGATCCCGCTGCACAGGACACGCGACGCCGCGTCCGTCGCCGCGAGCTCCGCCAGCTCGAGCTCGACGCCGAGGCGCTCGACGAAATCCTCGCGCGGTTCGGCGAGTACCGCCTCCTCTCGTTCGACCGCGAGCCATTGACGCGGACGCCGACGGTCGAGGTCGCCCACGAGGCCATCCTCACGCAGTGGGACCGGCTCCGCACGTGGATCGAGGAGCAGCGCGAAGACCTTCTTCTGCACCGGCGGCTGGCCGAGGCGGTCGAGGAGTGGCAGGACGCACGGCGCGATCCCGAGTACCTTCCGCGCGAGGGCCGTCTGGCGCAGTTCGAAACATGGGCGGGAGCGACCGACCTCGCCCTCACCGCCGGCGAACGGGAGTTCCTCGCCGACGCTCGTGCGGCGGCCGACGATGCGGCGCGCCGGCGCACACGTCGGCGGCGTGGAATCCTCGCGGGCTTCGCCGTGCTGGCCGCCGCGGCGTCGCTGCTCGCCGTGTTCGCGCTCATCCTGCGCGGGCGAGCCAAAGACGACGCGCGTGTCGCCACCGCTCGCCAGCTGGCAGCGTCCGCGGAAGCCAACCTGGACGTCGACCCGGAGCGGAGCATCCTGCTCGGGATCCAAGCCGCCGAGACAACCCGGCGGCACGACGGCAGCATCCTCCCGGAGGCCGAGCAGGCGCTGCACGACGCGCTCACCGTCTCGCGCGTGCTCGCAAGAAGCTCCGGTGTCGGGCGGCGGTCCGGTATTGGACACGTCGTCGCGCTCGCTCCCGACGCTGCGACGTTCGTCGCCGCCGACCTCGATCACGGGACGGTGAGCATTCGCGATGCGCATACCGGTAAGAAGCTCGCGACGCTCCCGGGCCACTCCGCGGAGGTGCTCGCCGTCGCGTACAGCCCGGATGGGAGATTCATCGCCGCCGGAAGCGCCGACGGCACTCTCAGATTGTGGAAAGCCTCGTCCCGGAAAATCGTGCACGTCCTTCGGGCGCATCGAGGTGCAGTCTTCGCAACCCGATTCAGCGTCGACGGCAATCGATTGGCGACTCTCGGCGGTGATCGCGCAGTGCGGGTGTGGGACGTCCGTAGCGGCCGGCGACTCCAATCGCTCGCGAACGTGCACGAGCGCACAAGAGCACCAGTCGTTTGGGGCGAGGGCGTCGCGTTCGTCGGCGACGACCGCATCGCCGTCGCACCGTGGTCTCGTGAAGGCGGAGCCCCCTCCGCAGTCGTCGCGAAGGTCTTCGACCTCTCCTCTGGCAAACAGGTGAGCGTCGTCAACGATCCTGCCGGGCCAACGCAGACGGTCGACATCGACGTCAGTCCCGACGGAAAGCTGCTCGTCGCCGGTCACGCCGAGGGGCCGCTGCAGCTCTACAGGCTGTCGGACGGCCGGCAGCTCGACGTCGAACAAAACCAAGGCGCGGCCCTCGATCTCGAGTTCAGCCGCGACGGGAAGTTCGTCGCCACCGGTGGCGTGGACGGTTTCGCGAAGATCTGGGAGGTCGCCGACGGCAAGTTGCGCGAGGTGCTTAGGCTCCGCGGCCACAATAATCCCGTCGGGAGCGTCTCGTTCAGTCGGGATGGGACTCGACTCGCGAGCTGGGGCCAGGTTTCGGGCGAGGCGAGAGTTTGGGACGTTTCGCCAGCCGGCCGCGGCGAGGTGCTGACGCTACCGGGCCCGCAGAGCGCGCCGGACTGGCATGCCGACATCGCGTTCACGCCGGACGGCCGCCGGCTCGTGGCGAGCTCCGGCCGCGCCGGGACCGTGCGGGTGTGGAGTGTTCACACGGGCAAGGAGCTGATCCGTCTCGACCAAGGCGCCAAAGACCGAGCGCCCGCGCACGCGGTCATCGGCGTCGACGTCAGTTCCGACGGCTCGCGCATCGCAACCGCCGGCGCGGACGGAAGCGTCAGGATCTTCGACTCGGAGACTGCCAAGCAGCTCCTCGCGCTCCGGCATCAGCACTGCGTCCCCCACGGCCTGTGCGTCGTCAACCGCGCGGTGTTCAGTCCGGACGGCTCGAGACTCGCAACCACGGGCTGGGACGCGACGATCCGCATCTTCGACGCGCGCGACGGCCGCCAGCTCCGCGTGCTCCGCGGGCACGAGCCCGGCGGCCTCGGGACGTATGTCGTCGAGTGGAGTCGCGACGGCACGCGCCTGCTTTCGACGGGGCACGACGGAATGCGCATCTGGGATCTACGCACCGGCCGCCAATTGCGTGCGCTTCCAGAGGGCGGCGGGCCGGGCGAGTCCGGCGCGTGGAGCCCGGACGACAAGGAGGTGCTGACGGAGTCGGGGCTGGGTGCGCCCGTGTGGGACGCGTCGACAGGGAAAAAGCTCCGTCTCCTCGCGACCGGCGCTCCCGTCACCGAGCTGGTCTTCAGCCGCGACGGCGGCCGGCTGGCGATCGGAACAATCGACCAGTCTTCGAGTACCAGGATCTGGGACTGGCCTTCCGGCGTTGAGGCGCTCAAGCTGCCTGAAGGGGGCATAAGGTTCGCCTTCAGCCCGGACGGCAAGCTCCTCGCCGGCGTACAGCCCGAACCGATGCCCTTCGTGCACATCTGGACGCTCGACCCGGAGCGCTTGCTGCGCATCGCGCGGCACCGCGTCACCCGATCGCTGACCGAGGACGAGTGCCACCGGTACCTGCACCGAAGCTGCGCCACACACAAGTGAAGCCGCCTTGGCTGCAGCCGGCGCGCCGCAGACCAACGTTGCTGGTGACGTCGCCAGTATTGACAACGGAGGATGGAGCCTTTATGGAGCCCCGTGGTTGCAACCGGTGGCAACCGGTCGTTCGAAACCGTCACTCGATCCGCGACGCGAATGAGCAAGTCAGCACCCGTAACACTGATCAGGCGTGTTGGTCGCAATGAGGCTGTCCTTCAACGTGACGGGGAAGGTCGTGAATAGCCCTCCGCCTTGGAGGGTGATCCCCGGGCTTCCGTTCAAGGCATTGTGTGTGACTGCGCTGTCGCGCAGAGTCAGTTGCACGGTCGAGACCTCGTCAAGGAGGGCGCTGTTCCAGATGCCTCCGCCTTGAGCGATTCCGCTGGGTCCGCTCGCGGTGGCGGTGTTGTCGCCGACCGGAGTGTTTCGCAGTTCGAGCGACCCGCCGTTCAGGATCCCGCCGCCCTGGACGATCGCCGATCCGGTGACAGTCGTGCTGCTCGCACTGTTGCCGCTGATGACACTGTCGCCGGTGATCACGAGGTCCGGCGTGGCGGTCAAGATCGCACCGGCCTGAGACAAGGCCGAGCCGGAAGGCGCTGTCGCGCTCACGCTGTTGTCGGTAAAGCGCGTGTTACTGATCACCGCCGCGCCGTCGATCTCGAGCGCGCCGGCGTCGAGGAAGACGCTCGCCTCGCTCGTCCCGCTCACCCGGTTGTTGCTGACCGTGCTGTCGAGGAGGACGAGCGACCCGTCGTCGTCGATGCCGCCGGCGAAGGCGATGAGATCGCCGTTGGAGCTGGTTGCGAGGACGCTGTTGCCGCTGATCGCCGTGTTGCGGATCGTGACGGTGGTGGTCTCGTCGCCGCCGATCTTGATCCCACCGGCTTGCGCGAAGCCACCGCAGAGGTCATCGGCCGGGACGGACGTCGCGTAGTCGACGGTGTTGCCGTTCACGACGCTGGCGTGAATCGTGAGCGTGCTCCCTTTGCGCGTGAAGATGCCGCCGCCCGCAGCGAAGCGTCCGTTTGGTGTGGTCACGCGAACGACGTTGCCGCTGACGACGCTGTTGCGGAGGGTGAGCGTCGCCCCTCTTTCGTTCATGATGCCGCCGCCGTCGGCGTCGCTGGCGACGTTCGAGCCTGCCTCGTTGTTGGTGGCGAGGACGTTGGTTAGTGTCATCGCGCCCGCGTTGTCGATACCGCCGCCGCTGCCCAACGCGGCCGGAAGCCCGCCGCAGCCCGGGTCGGCGGATGCTGGTGCTGCGTGGTTGCCGGTTACGACGCTGTCGCTGATCGTCACGGTGGCGCCGCGGCCATTCGACGACGCCGGGACGTAGATCCCGCCGCCGAGAGCCGGTGCGGCCGTATTGACGCCGCCGGTGATTGTCGCGCCCTTGATCGCCACGGTCGGCTCGCTCGGAGCATCGGCGTCGCCGATCGTCAGGACCGGCCCGCCGCCGCTGATAGTTGTTGCACCGGCTCCGGCACCGATGAGTTTCACGCTCGTGTCGATCGTGATCCCACCCACGAAGGTGCCGGGGCCGACGTGGATGAAGTCGCCGTCGTTCGCCGCGTCGACCGCGGCCTGAATCGTCGCGAAGCAGTGAGCGCCACTCCCGACGCACAGTGAGCCTGCAAGGGCCCGGTCCGCGGTCGCTCCCGCACCGACCGCCGCGATCCCGATCGCGCACACGGCCAGAACCAGCTGTCTCATCCCAACCTCCTCACCTCGCCGTCGTCGGTTCCTCGGGACAGCTGGCAGCGCCCGCCGAACCCGAAGCGCCCAACCCCTCTCTGAACGCAGTGACCGTCGCCGACAGTAGGAGCCGCACCTTGCAAGAACCTGGCAATCGGCTTACAGCCGTGCTTTGCTAGTTGCGTGCAGACCGCGATTCTCGGCCCGCTCGAGGTGCGGGTCGACGGCCGGCTCATCTCGCTCGGCGGCCCGAAGCAGCGCGCGCTGCTCGCCATGCTCGTCCTGCACGCGAACGAGGTCGTCTCGCGCGACCGGCTGATCGACGCGCTCTGGGGCGAGCGGCCGCCACCGAGCGTCCAGCAGTCGCTCGACACTTACGTCTCGAGGCTGCGCCGCGCGCTTGGCGGCGATCGACTCCAGCGCCGCCCAGGCGGGTACCTCCTGAGAATCGAGCCCGGCGAGCTCGATGTCGATCGCTTCGAGAGCCTCGTGCGCTCGGCAAGAGACACGGCGGCCGCGGGAGAAGCCGAGGAGGCGGAACGTATGTTCCGTGACGCGCTCGCCCTGTGGCGCGGGCCGGCGCTGGCGGACGTGCTTTACGAGCCGTTTGCGACCCCCGAAGCAGAGCGGCTCGAGGAGCAGCGCTTGGCAGCGCTCGAAGAGCAGATCGACGCGCGGCTCGCGACCGGCGAAAGCGCGGAACTCGTGCCTGAGCTCGAGCGCCTCGCCCGTGAGCATCCGCTGCGGGAGCGGCTCCTGGGCCAGCTGATGCTTGCGCTCTACCGATCCGGCCGTCAGGCCGACGCGTTGGCCGCTTTGCGAGCAGCCCGGCAACGGCTCGCGGATGAGCTCGGCCTCGAGCCCGGCCCCCAACTCCACGAGCTCCAGCGGCGGATCCTGCAGCATGACCCGAGCCTCGACACGCCGCGTCGAGAACGTCTGCGGATCCGCAAGCGACGGCTGTCGCGCCCGGTGGCCGCTGTCGCTGTCCTGGCGCTCGTTGCGGGCGCAGCAGCTGCGATCGTTCTGGCCACCGGCGAATCGAAGGGGTCCGGGGGTCCGGGAGAGGCATCGAACCGGCTGCTCGAGATCGGTGCGCGCACAGGGAAACTCGCCGGCGCGGTCGAGGTGGCGCGTCCACCGTCCGCGGTGGCAAGCGGAGAGGGCTCGATCTGGGTGGTCTACTCGAGTGGCGAGACAGTCACGCGCGTCGATCCGTCCTCCGGCGCAGTCGTCGACCAGATCCCGATCGGCGGCGAGCCGGGAAGCATCGTGAACGGGGGCGGCGCGATCTGGGTCGCGAGCACCCTCGGTGGGACGATCAAGCGGATCGATCCCACAACCGGCACGGTGACACTGACCTCGCGGCTCGGCGGAGCGAGCGCGGCAGCGATTGCCTTCGGCGGGGGCGGCCTGTGGGTCGCCGACGCGACGGATCATGCCGTCGTCGAGATCGACCCAATGACGGGTGAGGTGGGCCCACGCCGTCCGCTCGACCTCAGGCCGTCTGCCGTTGCAGTCGCGGGCCGCGCGATCTGGGTCGCGGGATATGACAGGGGCACCGTCGAGGAGATCGACCCTGGTTCGGGTCAGACGATTGCCACGGTCTCTGTGGGCCACGGGCCGAGCGCGCTTGCGCTCGAGGACAGTGCGCTCTGGGTCGCGAACAGCCTCGACGCCACCGTCTCGAGAATCAACGCCAACACCGGCTCGGTCGTCGCGACGAGCCCGGTTGGCAGCGGCCCGTCGGCGATCACGACTGCGGCCGGATCGGTCTGGGTCGCGAACACGTACGCGGGCACCGTCTCCCGGATCGACCCGCGCCGCAACAAGGTCGTCTCCACGCTTCGGGTGGGCGGCCGGCCGGCCACGGTCGCTGCAACGGCAGCGGACGTATGGGTCGGCGCGGCTTCGCGCGGCGACACCCACCGTGGCGGAACGCTTGCGCTCGTGACGCCGGCTCCATTCCCCTCGATCGACCCTGCGTTCCAGGATTCGAGCGCGCTCGCCACGAGGCTCGCCTACGACACGCTCGTCACGTTCGAAGCCGCCGCCGGGCCGGCGGGGCTCCAACTCGTGCCAGACCTCGCGCTGGCCGTGCCGACACCCAGCCGTGGCGTGACGGCGTACGCGTTCCGCCTGCGGCCGGGGATCCGGTACTCCAACGGGCGACCTTTGCGGGCCGGCGACTTCCGTCGCGCGATCGAGCGCCTGTTTCGCGTCGACTCTCCCGGGGCGAGCTACTACAGCTCTGTCGTCGGAGCCGCGTTCTGCACACAGCACCCGGCACGCTGCGACCTCTCGCGCGGGATCGTCACCGACGACGCGGCCCGTACAGTCGTCTTCCACCTCCGCGTGCCTGATCCCGACTTCCTCTTGAAGCTGACCGTACTCGGGTTCTCGGCCCCGGTCCCGCCGGGAACGCCGGACCGAGACGTCGGCACGCGAGGATTCCCGGGCACGGGCCCCTACCGTGTCGCGAGCTCGAACGAGCGCGAGCTGCGCTTCGTCCGAAACGGCCTCTTCCGCGAGTGGTCGCACGCGGCGCAGCCGGACGGCAACCCTGACGCCATCGTCTGGCGGTTCGGTCTCTCGCCAAAGGCGGAAGTCCGGGCGATCGAGCGAGGCGGTGCAGACTGGACCCCTGCCCTCATTCCTCCCGCGCAGATACGCGAGCTCCAAATCCGAGCTGCGGCTCAGCTGCACGAGAACCCGACGTTCGATGTCCAGTTCATTTCTCTCAACACGCACCGGCCTCCGTTCGACGATGTGCGCGTCAGACGGGCGCTCAACTACGCCATCGACCGGAAAGAGATCGCGCATATGTACGGCTCGGCGGGTGCTACGCCGATCTGCCAGCCGCTCGCGCCTGGACTCCCCGGGTATCGCCGTTACTGCCCGTACACGCTCCACCCGCGACGCGACGGGCGGTGGACCGCTCCCGACATGTCGCGGGCGAGGCGGCTCGTTGCTGCATCGGGCACGCGCGGCGAGCGGGTCGACGTGTGGGCCGCCACCGACCTGGCCGGTGTCGCTCGCCAGCTTCCCGCTTACGTCGCCCACGTCCTACGCTCGCTCGGGTACCGCACGAGACTCCACCTCATCCCGTATGCGACGTTCTCGCCGACGCTGCGCAGGAGCATCCAGCTGTCCGTCGACGGCGATTGGATCCCCGACTACCCGGCTCCTTCCTCGTACATTCCGGCGTTCTTCAGCTGCCACGGTGGAAGCAACAGGAAGCACTACTTCTGCGACTCGCAACTCGACCGCCGGATGCAACGAGCTTCGGCACTCGAGCTCCAAGACTCGGCCCAGGCGGCGGCACAGTGGGACAAGGTCGACCATGAGCTCGTCGACCGAGCGATCTGGGTCCCCACCGTGAACGTCCGCGAACTCGAGTTCGTCTCCAAACGCCTCCGCAACTACCAGTACCACCCGGTCTGGGGCTTCATGGCCGGTCAGATCTGGTTGCGGTAACCAGGTCGGCCTTGCTGGAGTGGAGAACGTGACTCCGATTCGCTGAGCAGGGCAACGCGCACATCAGACGAGATGTATTCGGCGCACGCCCGAGTCATGGTCGCGATGCCCGTAGATGGAGCCTTTTATGGAGGCCAGTGGGTGCAACCGGTCGCAATTGGCGGCAAATCGACGGTGGTAAGGAGGGGGTCGACGGTTCGAGTCCGTCAGAGGGCTTCCGGATTCTTCCTGCTTAGCTTGTCTTTCCGTTGTCCGTATGGACGGCGGTCGACCCTTCCAGCGTCCACGCAGCGTCCACGGCGTGGACGTCGACCGTTTCGGAGCCGGTGAAGGCGTCGAACAGGTTGATCGCGTGCTCGCGACCGTCTCTGGCGAGGTGGCCGTAGTGGCGGTCGATCATCGTGAGGCTTGCTCCCATGTAGCGCGAGAGGTCGAACGTGGAGATGCCGGCACGAAGCGCAAAGGTCGCGAACGTGTGCCGGAGATCGTAGACGCGCCGCGGTGGGGTGATCCCGGCTGCGCGCTGCGCTGGTTTCCAGTGTCGGTTGCGGAAGTTGTGCAGATCGAAGTAGCTGCCCCTGGGTGACGGAAACACGAGCGGAGAGCGCCCGTTCCCTGGCAGCCGCTCGAGTGCGGCGAGCGCGATCGCCTGTAGCGGCACGGCGCGCACGCTTGCTTCGGTTTTCGGGCATTTGACGCGGCCGTTCCTGTATGCGCGGCGCACGTACGCGACGCGTGCGTCGCGATCGATGTCGCGGTGCTCGAGCGCGATCCACTCGCCGGGGCGCAGCCCGGTCGCGGCGGCGAAGAGCACGAGCGGCCCGTAGCTCGGTCCGAGTTCGGCGGCGAGCGCTTCGAGTTCTGCCCATGACTCGAATGGCCTTTTTCTCGGTGTAGCGGCGTTTGGGGTTGTCGATGCCCTGCTTTCCGGGATTGACATCGATCAGTCCCCAGCTGACAGCTCGGCCAAGAACCTGGCGCACCGCTTGTGTCGCCTCGAAGCGATGCCCGCCGCTGATGTTCATGCGCCAGGTCGCGATCTC
>Ga0137371_10003255_pt1 | contig 12845 bp, 10 predicted proteins | sample SagtaG_7_FD_104919 | JGI IMG/M metagenome (GOLD analysis project Ga0137371, IMG submission 104919) | Vadose zone soil microbial communities from Sagehorn Ranch, Mendocino, California, USA - Sage1_R_40_16 metaG | ecosystem: Environmental > Terrestrial > Soil > Vadose zone | place: USA... | reverse complement strand
GACCGCATCGTAGAAGACGCATTAGCCAATGCGCCCTGGAATGAGCCGCAATGAGACTATGTCATTGAAATCAAACGGGAATTCTGCGGCAAACTCGCCCGTCTCTACTGCGGAATGTAGGCTTTAAGGGTGCTATCATTGTAGTGCGAGGTCACTATGTTTGACATCAAAAAAGACATTCAGGCGATGACGACATTCCGGCGCAATCCGGGAAAGTTCATGAAGCACCTCAAGAGAACGAAGAAACCGCTAGTTCTTACAATCAATGGAAAAGCGGAAGCAGTCGTGCAAGATGCCGAAGCCTATCAGCGCCTGCTCGACATTGCCGCACAGGCCGATGCGCTTGAGGGAATCCGGCAAGGCATCGAAGACGCAAAGAAGGGTCGTGTGCGTCCGGCGCGTGAAGCTCTGGAAATGTTCCGGCGCAACCATGCGATACCTCGTTAGGCTGACCGACCGCGCCCTTCGAGACATGCATGCCATCTACGAATTCATTGAAGCAGAAGGCTCCGAAAACGCGTTTGCATGGTTCAACGATCTGGCCCGCGAGATCTACAGTTTAGAGCGATTTCCCGAGCGCTGTGCCGTCATTCCGGAAAGCAAGAAACTGCGCCATCTGTTTTTTGGGAAGAAGCCAAACACCTACAGAATTATCTACGCGGTAGACAAACGTAAACATCTTGTGAGCGTTCTCCACATCCGTCACGGTGCGAGGGCGGCGCTCTCCACAAAGGAAAAAAGACAGCTGTAGCTCTCCTTGCATTCACCGCTTGTTTTGCTTATGGGATTCCCTTCTTCCATGCACCAAGACATCTACGTCGTGCGTAGCTCGAAAGTGAAAACCCGGTCTGGGCGCTTCGACTCTTCGGAAATTGGCTGCCGGATCGTGTTCCACGCTGGTCGCAGTTGGTTGGACGTGCAGTTTCGGGGCTTCGACACTTTTCCCGCCGCGCCGCGGATACGCGATTTCTTTCACGTGCGCGGCGAATGAGCCTGCAAAACGTTTCGCACGTGATATCGAGCCCGGCTTCGGAGAGCCGTTGCCAGATTTGTTTGTGCGTCTTTCCCGAGCGTAGCGCGGCTTCGATTTCAAACAAAAGAGAACAGAGGAGGGCGGTCTTCGTGGTGGGTGGTTCAGCGGCCAGTTTCTCCAAGGTGTCGGGGATTCGCGCACCGGTCGGAATTTCTTGCCCGCGCAGTCCGCAAGGATAACCATTCCCATCCCATCTCTCGTGGTGGGCACGCACAATCGGAACGACTGGACAAGGGAATTGCACCCGCTCAAGGATTTCCGCGCCAACGAGCGGATGGATCTTCATGCGCTCGAATTCTTCGGGAGTCAGCCGCCCAGGCTTGGAGATGATGTGTTCAGGGACGGCCAGCTTGCCGATGTCGTGAAGAACCGCAGCCGCACGTAGTGCTTCGAGCTCGGATTCCGGCAGGCCCATTTCCTTTCCAATGGACATGGCATAGACCTGCACGCGCCGAAGGTGCTCATGCGTGCTGCAATCCTTGGCCTCGATTGCGAGGGCCAGAGCTTCGATCGTTCGAAGATGGAGAGCGGCCATGCCCTCGGCGTGATTACGTTCGGCTTCCAGCCGGGCCAAGTAAAGACGGTACGAACGGAAGATCAGATAGACAACTGGAAGAATCAGGAGAGAAGACTGCCAGCCAGCTTTTTTGTCGACAAGCTCTACGATTCCCGCAATCGCGGCCCCCAGCAAGTAGTAGGGAAACGACCAAAAGTAACATTCGGACCAAACCTTCTTCAGAGGCTTTTGCTCTGTAAGCGAGATCACGCACGCTACAGGAGCCGTGTTCAGGACGAAGAAGGTTGATGCCGTGGCGACCAGCATTAGCAGTTCGTTATCCGCAACGAACTGGCTCACCCTCGAATGAAAGCATTTGTTTACCGTGTCGCCGCCGAGATAACTGAGTGTTTGAACAAAAATCTGCTGGACAAATTCCCGTGACTTCAGCTACGTTAGAGTGCGGGATTTAAGAGCATGGCGTGACCGAAGTCCCTCAATGCCGCTGGCATCATTGAAAAACTAAAGCAGAAGATTGCCTCGTTGCAGCAACGGTGGCGTAGGACACGTCGGGAGATTGAGCGACTGCGCCAAGGGAACGAGCAATTGCGGCAGGAACGGGAACGGCTGCGCGAAGAGAACGAGCGGCTGAAACGGCAACTGGAAGAAGCGCAGCGGGCCAGCAAACGACAAGCAGCTCCTTTTTCCCGAGGTCGGCGGAAAGCAGATCCACAGCGACCGGGGCGCAAGTCCGGCGCCGCCTACGACCGGCGTTACGGCAAAGCTATTCCCGAGCATGTCGATCAAGTGATTGCCGTGCCAGCTCCCGTGCGTTGTGAGTGCGGTGGCAAGCTAAAAGTAGAAAGCATTAGGTCGCAGTATCAACAGGAAATCGTGCGCAAGACAATCTGGCGACGCTTCGACATTCCCATCTGTCGTTGTCAGCGGTGCCATAAGCGGGTGCAGGGACGCGATCCAAGGCAGACCTCCGACGCCCTAGGAGCGGCGGCGGTACAACTGGGTCCGGATGCGCTGGCACTGGCGGTGCAGATGAACAAAGGATTGGGTATCCCCCATGCGGATGTGGTCGCGGTGCTCAAAGACGGCTTTCAGTTACAGGTGAACCGTAGCACGATTTGCCGCGCCGTGGAGCGCGTCGCACGGCGCGGGGAAGCCACCTGGCATGCGCTGCGCGATGCGGCCCGCCGCAGTATGGTGAACGCCATCGACGAAACCGGCTGGAATGTAGAGGCCCAACTGCAGTGGTTGTGGGTGGTGGTGAGCGAGCAGGTTACCTTCTGCGACATCTTGCCGGGACGCGGCTTCGAGCAAGCGGCCGCGCTGTTGGGACCCGATTATGACGGTTGGTTAACCCACGACGGTTGGGCGGTGTACTACAAGTTTCTCCGAGCGGGACATCAAAGTTGTATTGCGCATCTGTTGCGACGCTGCCGGGATATGGCCGCAGTGGCCTCGGCGTCGGCAGCCCGCTTCCCGCTGCAAGTGAAAGCCTTATTGGAAAAAGGCTTGGCCTTGCGGGACCGCTATAACCAAGGAGAGCTCTCGCGGCACGGGCTGTGGACAGCCACGGGACGGTTAGAAGCCCAACTAGATCGTCTGTTGGTGCGCCCCGTTCGGGATTCCGCCAACCGCCGTCTGAAGAATCATCTTTGGCGGGAGCGGTCCTACCTATTTACCTTTCTTTATTGTCCTGGTCTGGATGCGACCAACAATGCTGCCGAGCGAGCTTTGCGACCGCTGGTGGTGGCGCGCAAGAACTGGGGTGGGAATCGAACCGCAAAAGGAGCGCGTGCGCAAGCCGTGCTCACCAGCATCCTGCAAACGGCCCGACAGCAAGGGAAGAACCCGCTGGATCGGCTGATCGCCTTACTGGTGGGGAAGGACCCGTCCAAGATTCTCGACCTGGTGCCGCCCACCCGAGAAATACCTCAGGATTCCTCGCCTGGTCCTCCACCTCGTAAAGTAAGGGCTCGTGATCCGTTGGAGTTGGTGGCTCTCTATGCTGTGCCGAAGGCGGTGGACGGTACGCAGGTGTCTGTCCAGCCATGACGCAGGGTTTCACGGATCCTCTGCCGCGAGAAGAGCCGAAGAGTCTACCCGTTTCGTTGCGCTTCTGTGGTCGCCTGTTCTCGGGGCCGGAGTTGGAGTTGCTGCGTGTGGTGGCGCATGACTATAGCGGCCTGGCGGTGACGGAGATCGCGCGAACGGTGTGCGAGTTGTTGGAATGGAAGCGGCCCAATGGCCGGCTGAAGGATCACGAGTGTCGGCAACTGCTAGAGCGCTTGGCCGCAAAGGGCGTGCTACGGCTTCCGGCCCTGCGGCCAACCGGTGGCCGAGGACCGCGGCGCGTAGATCTATCTCCGCTCCGCGGGGAGCCGGAAGCGGTCGAGTGTGCGGCCCGCGAATGCGAACCGCTCGAGCTGGTTCTGGTGGAAGGCCCTGCGGAAAGCCGATTGTGGCGGGAGTATGTGGAACGCTATCACTATTTGGGCAGCCGGGTGCCCTTCGGTTCGAACCTGCGCTATTGGGTACGGAATCGCCAACGGGAACTAGCCTGTTTGCTGTGGACCTCGCCAGCCTGGAAGATGAAGCCGCGGGACCTTTGGATTGGCTGGTGCGATGAGCAAAGGCAGCGCCATCTACAATGGATTGTGAACAACGGCAGATTCTTGATTCTGCCGTGGGTCCACGTCAGCGGACTGGCGAGCAAGATCCTGGCGCTCGCCGCGCGGCAACTTCCAGCAGATTGGGAAAGTCACTACGGCCATCGTCCGCTGCTGTTGGAAACCCTCGTGGATGCCAGCCGCTTTCGTGGAACCTGCTATCGAGCGGCCAACTGGATCTATGTGGGGCAGACCACCGGGCGCGGTCGCATGGATCGCGAGCACAAGGCTCACGGCCAAGCCATCAAAGACATCTACGTCTATCCGTTGGTCCGCAACGCGAAGCACCGGCTATGCAGCGGGCCCACCCGGTAAACAAATCCGAATGAAACAAGTAATAAGTGCCCGCCACAGCGCTCGCCATGCTCGCAATGTTGAAAGCCACATGGATCGGCTTGGGCCAGCTCTTAGGTTTCAAGTAACACTGAATCATCGTGCCCAGTACGCCCATCAAAACGTTTGTGCCAGAGTCAGCTCTCGGACGCCGATGAGAATGAACAGAAAGATGACCGACATCGTTCCATGCACGCCCGGTAGATTCACTTTCATCCCAGAGGCGAGAAGAGCTAGGGCGAGGTAGCAGAGGTAACGCGAGGGCTCAGTCCACTGACCATGAAAGAGGCCAAGAGACAAGGACAAAAGTCCGCCAAGAAGAGTAATCCCGATATAAACCGAGCTTTCGTCGGAAGCATTAAGGTTGTACCAGCGAATAGGACGGGAGCAACCGGGCTGCCATAATCGCTCTGGGAGGTTGGCCAACCGCAACTTGTTGTAAGTTCACGACTTCGCATTCTGGCAGCACGTTTGCGAGGCGCGCCGCTCAATCGCCAAGCGGAGACAACTTGTCGCAGCCCTCTCGGACACAGTCAAAGTGTCTCTGCTATTTGCCTACGACTTCAATGGACCCCTTGGTGCTTCCGCGTTGCCTAGGTGGTTAAGAAATAAAGGGTTAGCTCCTATTTCCGAGAGTACTTTCGGGCCATATCTTCAGTTCAGAAGTACCATAGTCAATTTGTCCTTCTCGGAGCATCCTTTAAAAAGTTTCGACGCTCCATAGATCACTTAGCGGGATTTCTGGGAGCAACAACTATGAGTTGTAGTCCGGGATCGATTCTCGGGTTACCGGCCGTCATCCACAGCGCAGCGATGCGGCGCGTAATGGACATGGTCAAGCGCGTCGCCCAAACCGATGCCTCGGTCCTCATCACGGGCGAAAGCGGGGTCGGCAAAGAACTTGTTGCTCGTGCTTTGCACGAGCAATCCCTTCGTTGCAATTCGCCCTGGGTGGACCTCAACTGCGGGGCGCTTCCAGAGCATCTGGTCGAGAGTGAGCTATTTGGTTATGAGAGAGGCGCCTTCAGCGGTGCCACGCAGACCAAGCAGGGTCTCCTCGAACTAGCTGACCCCGGCACACTCTTCCTGGACGAGATTGGCGACCTTGACGCCCGTTTGCAAGTGAAACTGTTGCGAGTTTTGGATGGCGCCCCATACTATCGCCTCGGTGGACTAAAAAAGATCTCCCCGGACGTCCGCATCGTGGCCGCCACGAACCGTGACCTGGAGAAAGATATTGAAGCGGGAAAATTCCGCAGCGACCTCTTCCATCGGTTAACCCAGGTTCACATTCATGTGCCACCCCTGCGCGAGAGGCCGGAAGACATTCCCGTGCTTGCCGAGTTCTTCTTGCGCGAGCAGAATCACAATAATGTGCGTATCGCCCCGGCCGCACTCGACGAGCTTCGTAGCTTCCCGTGGCCTGGCAACGTACGGGAACTCCGCAATGCCGTGATTCGCGCTGCGATCATGAGGTCGGGAAACGAAATCCAGCCAGAGGACTTACCGCTGGGAAAGCAGAAGATCCCGCTGCAATCGGGCTCCGTCGTTACAAGTCTCGACGAGATGGAACGCCAGATGATTTTCCGCGCTTTGGATCAGACCTGCGGCCACCACGAGAAAGCTGCAAAAGTCCTCGGGATTTCTCGGCGAACACTCACTCGTAAGCTGAAAAAGTATGAGGCCGCTAATGTATTTGAAGCAGTCGCCGCTGGTTGATTGCCTTCCAGCACATCCGGAAGAACGTCGGAGGAATCCACGCCGGGAAGTCCAGGGCGTGATTTTCCTCAAGATTCTGAAGTCAGATTTGCGTTCTGAGCCTATTCGTAGTTGCTTGATAGACTTGAGCGCGGCAGGATTTCGCGCGTCCCATTCCTCCAAAGAACTCTGCTCCGGTCAAGAAGTTGCCTTCTGCCATGACGCAGGGAAAGGCATGGCCAGGGTGGTTTGGACTCGCATCGTTGGTCAAAGCGTGGAGAGCGGCTTCTTGATTTGTCAGGAAAAACGCAAAGAGTAAGTGCGACGGAAGTGGCTGCCCCCGAGCCGTCCTGCCGCCATGGCCCGCACTTACATCGGATCGTCGCCGTGGCTCGCGTATCTGAGGCTTTCCTTCCCTCTAAGGCTTTGCCCCGAATGTTGCAGCTTGTTTAAGGGACATCTTGTCGAATAGCGGAGCAAAACTGGTAACCTGTAAAATCCAAAGGGATTAGCTCGCCGAACCTTCTTCGGCGAGTCGCGACTGGCGACAAATTGTCGCAACGACCGCCGCGACCAATTTCCTGTAACGCGTTCATTCTAAAAGAATCCTTTGAATAATCCAGTTGGGAGATCCAAATGCCTTAACACAATCTCAGTACACCCAGGAGGGTTCTGTGACTGCAACAAAGCGCTTGCAGATCGTTGCATTCCTATTTAGCACCATCCTGGCAGTTGGCGTGCATTCCGCCCCCGGCCCCCAGTTCGCGAAGGACCTCAACGAGCAAAATTCCAAACAAATCGACGTAATCATTCAATTCAAACACTCTCATAAATCGAATGAAAAAGAAGATGATGAAGCTATTCGTCAGGTGGGTGGAGTCTTCAAGGCCGAGCTCGGTTTAATTGACGGTGGCCTGTACTCAGTGCCAGAGAACAGATTAGAGCATCTCTCCAAGAATCCCAACGTTTTGTACATCTCGCAAGATCGTCCACTCACCTCACTCCTTAACAATACGGCGCTAGCCGTAAATGCCAACATCGCGTGGAGCCAAGGTTGGGACGGAACGGGAATTGGCGTGGCGGTGATCGACAGCGGTGTCAGCAATGATAAGGATTTCCAGATTTCCGGCAAATCGACATCGCGCATCTCGTATTCGCAAGCGTTCTACGGGGGAGCTAAAACGTACGATGAATACGGTCACGGCACCCATGTGGCCGGCATTGTGGCGAGCAGCGGCACGAATTCGACGGGTTCCCAATACATCTACACGTTCAAGGGCATCGCGCCCAATGCGAATCTCATTAACCTCCGCGCCCTCGATCAAAACGGCTCCGGCACAGACAGCACCGTGATTTCTGCGATCCAGGCAGCCATTCAGCTCAAGAGCAAGTACAACATTCGCGTGATTAATCTCTCTTTGGGCCGCCCAGTCTTTGAGAGCTACAAACTCGATCCCCTTTGCCAAGCCGTCGAGGCTGCGTGGAAAGCGGGAATCGTCGTTGTTGTTGCCTCAGGAAACTCAGGCCGCGATAACTCGCAGGGCACAAACGGCTACGCCACGATTACCTCGCCGGGCAACGACCCGTATGTCATTACTGTGGGGGCCATGAAAACGATGGGCACGCCCACTCGCAACGATGACTTGATCACAAGCTACAGCTCGAAAGGTCCGACGCTTTTTGATCACGTAGTGAAGCCCGACATCGTCGCCCCGGGCAATCGCACCGTCTCAGTGCTCGATGCGAAAGGGTCGCTGCAATTCGCCTACCCGGCTAACGATGTCCCAGCGTCTTATTACCAAAAGAATCCTTCCAACAGTGGATCTCCTTATTACATTTTGAGCGGCACGAGCATGGCTGCCGCAGTCGTCAGCGGCGGCGTAGCGGTTCTCCTGCATACTCAACCGAACTTGACGCCGGACCAGGTCAAGGCCAGGCTAATGAAGACGGCCTCAAAGAGCTTCCCCGCGTACAGCACAGCGACCGACCCGATCACAGGAGCCACCTATGCCAGTCAGTACGACATTTTCACGGTCGGCGCGGGCTACTTGGATGTCGCGGCGGCCCTCGCCGATTCCGACGTGGCGACTGGCAATGCGCTCTCTCCCACAGCTGCCTACGACTCAAGTAACGGCAACGTCTACTTAGTCTTTGGTTCCGGTGCCGTTTGGGGCTCTGGCGCCGTTTGGGGTAGCGGCGCAGTGTGGGGCACGAATGTGTTCATCAGCGGGTCCGGTGCGGTCTGGGGCAGTGGTGCCGCTTGGGGCACGAACACGGACAGTGGCTTTGGCGCGGTCTGGGGTAGCGGTGCCGTCTGGGGCAGCAGCACACAACAATCAGTGGAAAGCATCAACGTTGCGATTACAGGCGAAAATTAAGATGCAACCCCGACGCAGGCCCATAGCGGTCCGAGACAGGTTGTCCCTGGCACCCTCACCGAGCGACAAATTGTCTTCTCGACTCCGCGGCTTGGATCGCCCTAACTGTTTCAATCACAAGGAATTGCCGTTCGAGTCCGTTGGCATTGCAGATGCACTTCCTACACGAGTTGGCCCGACACCAGAAAGGCGAGCAAACCTGTGAATGGGTTGGACGGTAGAGCGAAACTGATGGACCCGACCTTCACGTGCCTGGCCGCTTGCGAATCGCTTTTCGATGCAAACAACAATTCCAAGATCTACGTTTCGACCAACTTTGCACAACTTGGGAGTTCCTTCATAAGACGGTTCGAGCGCGAAAAGAAGCTCATCAATTCCCCGGTGTTCAGCGCTGCGACGTGGGGCGCTCGGGTATTGATGGCGATTGTAATTTGCCTGCTTGCCCCTGGCCTCTCCCTTGCTGACGGGAAGAAGCACAAGTTGTCCAAAGATCTTGACGCTATGCAAGGCGCCTCGAAAGGCCCAATCGTTGATGTCATCATTCAATTCAAGCAGGCACCCACGGACGCCCAGCACGCGAAAGTACAGGCGAAGGGCGGCGTGCTAAAGACGAAACTCGACGTAATCAAGGGCGCCCATTATTCCGTGCCCGTGGAATCGCTCGAAAGCTTGGCGGATGATTCTGACGTTGCCTACATTAGTCCTGACCGCGCGGTGAATGGATCGCTGGACTATGTAACTTCCGCAGTGGGCGCTCCCGTAGCTTGGAACGTATACGGCCTGTACGGAGACGGCATCGGCGTCGCCATCATCGACAGCGGCATCCACAACCTGAACGATTTCCAGGATTTGAGCGGGAAGAACAAACTTGTCTATAACCAGGATTTTGCTGGAGGCGGGGGACCTGCAGCAGACGACCTCTACGGTCATGGTACGCATGTTGCCGGGATCGCCAGCAGCTCAGGGAAGGGATCGACCTGCAAGACGTGCACACGCACGTTCATGGGAATCGCGCCGAACGTCCAGCTGGTCAACCTTCGCGTGTTGAATCAGTACGGCGCGGGCACCGATAGTCTGGTGATTTCCGCCATTCAGAAGGCCATCGCACTCAAGAGCACCTACAACATCCGGGTGATCAATCTTTCGCTGGGCCGGCAAGTGTACGAGTCGTACGTCTATGATCCCCTCTGCCAGGCCGTCGAATCCGCCTGGCGAGCGGGAATCGTTGTGGTCGTGGCGGCAGGAAACCAGGGGCGCAACGACTCCATGGGAACCAACGGTTACGGCACCATCGCCGCTCCGGGGAACGACCCTTACGTAATTACCGTTGGCGCGATGAAAACCAACGGAACCTATTCCGTGGTGGACGACACGATCGCGACTTATAGCTCGAAGGGCCCCACAGGGTTCGACCAAATCGTGAAGCCGGACTTAGTCGCGCCGGGCAATCGGGTTGTTTCCGACCAAAACATGGCTGCGACGCTGGCGAAAAACTATCCTACTAACAAAGCCCTTTTGCAGTACTATCAGACCACAATCAACACGGGGACCTCGAACCAGTACTACGCACTGAGCGGCACGAGCATGGCCACGCCAGTGGTGAGCGGAGCTGCTGCAATACTTATCCAGCAAAATCCGAGCCTCACTCCGGACCAGGTCAAGGCGCGTCTGATGAAGACTGCGTCCAAGACATTTCCGGTCAGCAGCACGGTCACGGATCCGGCGACGGGGATCACCTACACGGACTACTACGACATCTTCACCATCGGGGCTGGCTACGTGAAAACCGCCGCCGCGCTGGCCAATAACGATTTAGCCGTGGGATCGGCAATGTCTCCCGCGGTGAGTTTCGATCCAAGCACCGGGAACGTTACGTTGGTCGAAAGCACAGCGGTGACCTGGGGCAGCAGTGTCGTATGGAGCGACTCCGTGGTGTGGGGCACCAACGTATTTGTAAACGGCACCGCGGTGCTGTGGGGCTCAGGCGTTTGCTGGGGCGATAGCACGAACGTAAGCTTCAGTGTCATCTGGGGCACTGGGGTGGTGTGGGGCGATGCAACGAATTCAGCGTATTCCTTGATCGACGGCGAGAATTAAATTGAAGGAGTTATCCACGTATGAGACCGCATAGCTCAGGGAAACTCGTTCCCACCAAGAAGACGCCCAGCACGACGACGTGGGGTGCCAGGATCTTATTGACATTGCTGTTCTGCCTGCTTGCGGCTGGCTTCTCCCTTGCTGATGGGAAGCACAAATTGTCCAAAGATCTTGAGGCTCTGAAAGACGGCCATAACGGTGCCACCGTTGATGTGATCGTTCAATTTAACCAAACGCCGACCGTTGCACATCACCAAAAGGTGCAGGACAAGGGCGGGGTGCTGAAAACGAAGCTCGACGCCATCAAGGGTGCCCATTATTCCGTCCCTGTTGAATCACTCCAATCGCTCGCCGACGATCCCGACGTTGCTTACATCTCGCCCAATCGTCCGCTTAGCGGCACTTCCACATCGACTCTCGACTACACCCCAGAAAGCGTCAATGCTCAAGTCGCTTGGCAGCAGTGGGGTTTGGATGGCACGGGCGTCGGAGTGGCGGTCATTGACAGCGGCATCACCGCCGTTGGCGATCTCTACTGGTGGATTCCGTCGAATCAGACCTACGGGTCGCGCGTGGTCTATAGCCAGAACTTTGTTCCTGGCACAACGGATTCTTCGGACCAATATGGCCACGGAACGCATGTGGCCGGGATCATTGCGAGTCAAGGGTGGTTTTCCACCGGTTCGAACTTTACGCACACATTTAAAGGAATTGCGCCGAACACAAACGTCATTAACCTGCGAGTGCTAGACCAGAACGGCGCCGGTACCGACAGCAGTGTAATTGCGGCGATCCAGACGGCCATCAGCCTGAAGTCTACGTACAACATCCGAGTGATCAACCTTTCGCTTGGCCGCCAAGTCTTCGAGAGTTATACGCTCGATCCGCTCTGCCAGGCTGTCGAGGCCGCTTGGAGTGCGGGCATCGTCGTCGTTGCTGCGGCTGGCAACCAGGGCCGCAATGACAGCGCGGGCACGGAAGGTTACGGCACCATCGCGGCTCCAGGCAACGATCCGTACGCGATCACTGTGGGTGTGATGAAGACGGCAGAGACTCCCACCCGCAGCGACGACACCATTGCCAGTTACAGCTCGAAAGGACCAACGGCATACGACTTTGTCGTAAAACCTGACATCGTCGCGCCTGGAAATCAGGTCGTCTCCACGCTGGCGCCGAATGCGTCCCTATTGAGTACTCCCACCGACGTTTATCTGAGCGAGTACTCCTCCGCGACGACCTCCAGCACCGGCGGCAATACCAAGAATAATAAGAAGAACTCCACGTCGAGCCTGACCGCGAACACGATCTCGACCTCATATATGCGGCTGAGCGGCACCAGCATGGCCACTCCTGTGGTCAGTGGCGCGGCCGTACTGCTGCTTCAGCAAAATCCGAACCTTACGCCCGATCAAGTGAAGGCCCGTTTGATGAAAACGGCCTCCAAGAACTTTCCTGCTTACAGCACAGTCACGGACTCGACTACGGGCATCACCTACACCGATTACTACGACATTTTCACGATCGGTGCCGGCTATCTGGACATTGGCGCTGCCCTCTCCAGCAATGACCTGGCCGATGCTTCGGCTGTATCTCCGGCCGCGGTCTTTGATCCAACGACACAAAGCGTTTATCTCGTTACTGGCCAGGGCGTCGTTTGGGGAGATTCTTCACCGTGGGCCACTTCGCTTGTTTGGGGCACAAACGTCTTCGTGAACGGAACTGCGGTGCTATGGGGAAGTAGCGTTTGCTGGGGCGCGAGTTCCAACGCGGGCTTCAGCGTCGTGTGGGGCACCGGCGTTGTGTGGGGTGACACATCGAACCAAGCGACTTCCAAAGCGCTAAGCATTTTGGTTGGCGGCGAGAATTGAACGTGCAGAGTTGGCGCGAGGCCTGACTAATGACAACTAAAGCCAAACTCTACATATCGTGGATCGCCGCCGTCGGCCTCATCGTGTTGGTCGCAGGCTTGTCTCACTGGCAGTCCACGGGACTCCCACGCCTCCTCGCATTCCTTTTCCTGGCGATGGTGCTCTCTACACAAAAGATCCGTCTCCCAGGAATGAAAGGCACGATGTCGCTCAGCTTCCCGTTCATCCTGGTCGGGATCGCCGACTTCGGCTTCGGCG
>Ga0137371_10003250_pt1 | contig 12852 bp, 5 predicted proteins | sample SagtaG_7_FD_104919 | JGI IMG/M metagenome (GOLD analysis project Ga0137371, IMG submission 104919) | Vadose zone soil microbial communities from Sagehorn Ranch, Mendocino, California, USA - Sage1_R_40_16 metaG | ecosystem: Environmental > Terrestrial > Soil > Vadose zone | place: USA: California... | reverse complement strand
GACCTCGACCCAGGCCTCGCCGGTTCCGGCGTGGGCGGCCACGTTCGCCAGCGCCTCGCGGACCGCCCGGGCCATCGCAACGGCCACCGGCACCGGGACGGCGGGCACCGCCGCGGCTCCCGCCGGAACGGCGGCATCACCGCCCAGGCCAGCCCCGGCCGGAACGCGATCGACGACGTTGACGTGCACGTCCATGCCGCGAGCACGCATCTCGGCGGCGACGGCCTCGATGGCGGCGAGCAGCCCGCCGTAGAGCCTGGCCGCCTGGCCGCCTGGCGCACCGGGATTGCCGAGCACGTACTCCATCAGCGCCACGTCGTGCCGGCACCGGCCCACTACCCCGCGGGTGTTGCCGCCGCCCGCACGCGCCAGGGCGGTCAAGGTGTTGAGTACCGTGTCGTGCAGCAGCCGCTCATGCTCGCGGCGCTCGATGTTCCTGGACAGCACGACGTACTGCTCTGCAGAGTCACGGTCCGCCTGAGCGAGAGCGACGTCCGCCCCGGTGGCCCGGCGGTAGAGCATCCGGCGGGCGTACCGGTGCGCGGCGGCGACGGCGACCAGCACCAGCGCCCCGACCGCGGCCAGGCGGGTTCCCGCGGAGCTAGCCGCGGAGGTCACCGTGACGCCTGCCCAGTAGGCCGCCGCCGACCCGGCGGCCAGCGGTGCCGAAACCGCGGCGGGCGCGAACCAGGCAGGGACGATGAGCTGGCTGGCCACCACGATGAACAGCCAGCTGGCGGGGTCGCCGCGGATGGCGGATGGCACGCACCACCCGGCGCCGAGCGCAAGCGCCATGTACACGCCAGCGTCGAGGCCGGCCAGCGGCCACGGCGGCCAGCGGCGCCGCAGGTAAGCCACCGCCGCGAACGCCCACGCCACCGCCGCGATAGGCCCCGCGAGGCGCCACCGGTCGGCCGCGTAGAACGAGTGCCAGATGACCACCTGCACGGCGACGTAGGCGATCCCGGCGCAACGGATGACGGCAGCGGTCCGGGCGATCACCAATCGCAGGGCCGTCATCGCAGGCCCGGCCGACATGCTGCCGGGGGCACCTGCGGCCCGCCACCGCGCTAAGTCCGCGCGTGGCCACATGACCCCGATGATATGACCTATCGGGACGCCGCGACGGCTTCCGCCAGTTCGTCGCCCGCGGAGGGACGGTCAACCGGGCCGGCCAGCCGTCTACGGTGAGGGCGTGTGCAGCCTCCGGGTCCTCTTCATCGGCGGCAGCGGGGTCATCAGCTCCGCCTGCTCCTGGCTCGCCGTCGAGCGCGGCATCGACCTGACCGTCCTCAACCGCGGCGCCAGCCGGGACCGGCCGCTGCCCGCGCAGGTCACGGTGCTGCGCGGCGATGCCAGGGACCAGGCATCCGTCCAGCACGCGGTGGGCGACCGCGAATTCGACGCCGTTGTCGCTGATCGAGACCTACACCTTGCCCCAGCCACCGTGACGATGATCGGCTGCCGCGGGCACGGGCCACGGCAGGCTGCGTAATAGCCGGTTTTATCGGCGATTTCGGTGCTAGGTCCCGGCCCGGCGGACCGGGTCGGCCGCGGCAGGGTGCCGCGGCTGCCATGATGGCCAGGTGCACGACGATCTGCCGCCCGACACCCGGCGGGCCCGCCTCTGGGCCGCCGCGGAATCCAGGAACATTCCGCTGCGGGCCATCCTGGCCACCGTCGCGGTTGTGGTCGTGGTCTACATGGCCGGGATGCTGATATACCGCCTGCGGGACATCCTGCTCCTCATGATCGTCGCCGGATTCGTGGCCGTGTTGCTGAACCCGCTGGTGCTGGCCGTGCAGCGCTGGGGTGTCCGGCGGCGCGGGCTGGCCGTTGCCATCGTGACCCTGTGGGGACTGCTGGTCTTTGCCGGCCTGGCGATAGCATTCGGCTACCCGCTGGCCAACGGGATCAGCAATCTTGCCAACGACCTGCCTTCGTACGTGAGCCAGGTGCAGCACGGCCAGGGCTGGCTCGGGCACCTGGTGCGCAGGTACCACGTCGAGGCGTGGGTGCAGAGCAACGCGCCCAAACTGACGAGCCTCGGGCAGGGCCTCGCGAAGCCCGCCCTCACCCTGGGCAAGGGCGCCATCTCGCTGGTGATCGCGCTGCTCACGATCTTCGTGCTCGTGCTGCTGCTGCTGATCGAGGGCCCGAAGCTGCGGGCCGGCCTGCTCGGCATGATGTCGCCGCTGCGCGCCGAGCGCTACTCCCAGGTCGCGCGCGAGGTCAACCGCTCGGTCACCGGGTACATGCTCGGGAACTTCATGACATCGCTCATCGCCGGGATCGTCGTGTTCGTGACCTTGCTGTTGCTCGGCGTCCCGTTTCCGGTCTTGTGGGCGCTGTGGGTGGCGCTTGTCGACTTCCTGCCGATGATCGGCGGCGCCCTGGCGGGCATCCCCACGGTGCTGTTCGCGGCCGGGCACTCGCTGCCGGCCGGCGTCATCACCCTGGTCGTGTTCCTCATCTACACGCAGATCGAGAACCACGTGCTCAACCCGGTCGTGATGAGCCGGACGGTGCGGGTCAACCCGCTGCTCGTGCTGGTCTCCATCCTGGTCGGGGCATCCATCGGCAGCTGGATCGGCGGGATCTTCGGCGCCTTCGTGGCGGCCTTGCTGGCCATCCCGGCGGCCGGCGCGATCCAGGTGATGATCCGCGAGGTCTGGCAGGCGACCGCCACCGCCGAGCCGGCCGAGCCGGCCGGCGTAGCGGACACCGCCGCGGGGCGGACCACGGGCACCGGCCGCGCGCCTGGGCGGGCGGATGGCTAAGGTTTGCGGGCGATCAGTATGTCCCTGCTGATCGCCTGGTCCACGCGGTGCCGGAACGCCAGGTAGGGGCCGGTGTCCATCGGGTCAAGGCCCGCGCCGGCGAGGATCTTGGCGGCCTCGTCGCGGGGCGCGACGAAGGTGTTCCAGGCGATTCCGAGCGCGCCGCCGCCGCGCAGCAGCCCGGCCCACACCGGGACGGCCTGAGCAAGCAGGTCAAGCGGGCTCCGCGCGAGGCCCTTCGCCGCTGTCCGGCTGCCATGCTGCACGCCGTACGGCGCGTCCGCCACCACCAGGTCAAACGACTCGGGCGCAAAGAACTCACCGGCGCGCGTCGTATCGGCGTTGACGACGTCCAGTTGCTGGATCGGGCCGGCTTTGTGGGCCTCTTTCGTCGCCGCCAGGCTGATCTGCAGGCGCCTGGCGACCACCTGCCTGTTCCGGCGTACCGGGCCGGAGAAATCCACGTGGTGCTTGATCCGCTTGCGTTTCAGCCAGGTCTGGATGAACGCCGAGTACGCCTCGAAGTCCTTCCGGTCGACATCCAGGCCAGCCGCGTCGAATCCGAGCATCAGTGCCTGGTTGAGTGTCGTCCCGCGGCCGCAGAGCGGGTCGACCACGGCGAACTTCCGGTCCAGCATGTCGCGCGCGTATGCCGACGACAGCAGGGTCACGTTGAGCAGCAGCCGGGTGAACTGCTCGTTGGTCTTTCCCTGGTATTTCAGAATGGTGAGCAGGTCGTCGTCGAACCGGCCGAGCGAGCCGAGCACGACCGGCCTGAGCAGGTCGCCCTCGACCCGGAACAGCGCATAGGCGCAGGAGAGGTTGGCAAGGAACGCGGCGTCCCGGCCGGTCAGATCGGCGGCAAACGTGACGTACGGCACGCCGCCGATCGTGCTTGCTGACACCTCCCCGAGGCGGCCATCGAGGACGGACCGGCCGAACAACCCGAGCTCGGCCTGCGTCAGGGCGACCGACGCATTCGCGTAGACGCGGTTGGCCGATGGCAGGATCAGCAGCGCGTACTGAGCCACCGCTAGGTGCCGGTGTCGGCCGGCCGGCCTGCGCCGACAATGCGGAGCGCCGCCGCCGCGTGCAGTTCGCCGATCTCCTGCGGCGAGCGCCAGCCGCCGGGTGAGTACCAGCGGGCAACGTCCACGCAGAGGGAGAGGACGGCGGTGGCCGCGGCGGCGACGTCGGTGACGTCGAAATCCCCGGCGCTGACGCCGGCCGCGATGACCTGCCGGACGATCCGGTCGACTTCGCGCTCCTTGGCCCGCACCTCGCCGCGGTGCTCCGGCGTGAGCGCGTCAAGCTGGTACAGCACCACGCGAGCGGCCGCGCTGTGGTGCGCGTGCCACGCGGCCAGCGCCCCGGCAACCGAGTGGAGCTGGCCGCTGGGGCCTGCGGCGCGATCCGCCGCTGCCGAGACCACCTCCAGGGTGAGGTCGACCGCCGACGTCGCGATCCGGTACAGCACCTCCTCCTTGGAGCCGAAGTGGACGTACAGCGCGGCCGGGCTCATCCCGGCCTGGGCGGCGATGTCCCGCGTGCTCGTGCCATGGAAGCCCCGCTCGGAGAATGCCGCGATCGCGGCCAGGAACATCCGCCGGTAGCCCGCAGGGAACTGGTGACCCTCGATCAGGCGGCCGAGGGCAACGGCGGCATCGCCGTCACCACCCGGCTCGAGCGCACTGGGCATTGTCTGTGCTGACCTCGTGTCCACGCTGCGGCTCCCGGTGATGTCCTCCGCAAGAAGTATCCGCGATTCATGCCGGTCTTGACACCCGGCGCCGGCGGCATGAAGCTGAAGCCAGGTAAGCGACTGCTTAGTAGGAGTCGCCAGGCAGCCAGTGAATGGGGCCGGACAGCCTGCCCACGCGGGCAGGCGGACTTCCGCATCGCAGCGCAGTTGAGAGGTGGTTCCTGATGCGTTTGTCACCATTTCACCGAGCACCACGCATGGCTAAGGTGCTCGCCGCCACGATCGTCGCGCTGGCAGGCAGCGGCGGGCTGCTCGCCGCGGCCGCGCCAGCATTAGCCGCCAGTTGCGCGAATGTCGATGTCGTGGTCGCCCGCGGCACGTTCGAACCGGGAACCCTGGGCATCATCGTCGGCGATCCCGTCAACGCGGCCATCCAGAAAGCGCTGGCCGGCACGACAACCAGCGCCTACCCGGTGAACTACCCGGCGAACCTGAACGAGCCGGCCTCGGTGGATGCTGGCAACGCGGATCTCGTCAACCACGTGACCAGCCAGGCCGCGGCCTGTCCCGGCCAGCGTTTCATTCTCGTGGGCTACTCCCAGGGCGCCAATGTCGTCGATAACTCGATCGGCATCAGCAGCAACGGCGCGCTGGTCGGCGGCCCGATCGTGGCCACGATTCCCAGCTCGATCCAGCCCAGGGTCGCTGCCATCCTGCTGTTCGGCAATCCCATTCGGGCCATCGGGAAGCACGTCACCGGCACCTTCGCGAGCCGCACCGACGATTTCTGCGCGAACCAGGATCCGGTCTGCCAGGCCGGCGGGCTCAATGTCCTCGCGCACCTGAGCTACGGCAGCGACGCCAATGCCGCGGCCGCCTTCGCCGCCCGGCTTGTCTTGGGCGGCTAGCCAGCGTCAGTCGGGGTACCGCGGGCTCGCGACCGGCGGTCACGGGCCCGCGCCCCGCGGCCGTGCGCAGGGCACCTCGCGCCTCGCGCCTCGCGCCGGGCGCAGGGCGCCTCGCGCCGGGTGCGCACGAGGGGGGCAATGGCGCACGTTGCCATGATCGCCAGCGCCCCGGGAGCCCGGCGGCCCATGGCCTGCTGGCCCGTGGCCTGCTGGCCCGTGGCCTGCTGGCCCGTGGCCTGCTGGCCCGTGGTCTGCTACTGATGGGGGCATGGAACCGGGCGAGCGGGAGTCGCTGGCGACGATGCCGCTGCATGAGATCACCGCGAGCCGTGGCGAGGCCGGGCTGCGGGAAAGGTTCGCGATAGAGATCGCCCGCCTCCCGGCCGGTGACCGGGAGCGGGCCGGGCAGGCACTGGCACTGGCGGCCCGGCTGCACGCCGGTGACCGGCGCCAGCGCGAGCCGTACGTCAATCACCTGCTGCGGGTCGCCGTCCGGATCATCAGCCACTATCACGTCCGGGACCCGGACGTGATCTGCGCCGCCCTGCTGCACGACGCCGTCGAGGACCACGCCGCCGGGCTGGCCGGCGGCGGCGGCCAGCCCGAGGCGCTCGCCGCGCTCGCCGCCAGGTTCGGCAGCCGAGTCGCCACGCTGGTAGCCGCCGTCACCAACCAGCAGAACGGGCCAGCGGGCGACAGTCACCAGCGATACCGCGAGCACGTCGCCGCCAGCCTGGCCGCCAGCCCGTGGGCGCGGGTCATCAAGATGTCCGACTTCACCGACAACGGCGTCGGCCTCATCTACACCACGGGCCCCAGGACGAAGACGCTTGCCCGCAAATACGCCCCGCTGGTGCCGGTGCTGAAGGAACTTATCGCCCGGCCCGACACCCCGCTGAGCCACGACGTCAAGGCGCGCATCCTCGATCAGCTCGACCGCGCTCAGGAACGATTCGCGGCGATCGCGGCAGCGCCGGGCTAAGGCGACCGCGGCAGCGCCGGGCTAATCCATGATCGCGGAGGGTTTTGGGGGCGCGCGCCCCCAAAACCCTCCGCGATCATGGATTAGCCCGGCGCTGCCGCGGTCGCCTTAGCCCGGCGCTGCCGCGATCGCCGCGAATCGTTCCTGAGCGCGGTCGAGCTGATCGAGGATGCGCGCCTTGACGTCGTGGCTCAGCGGGGTGTCGGGCCGGGCGATAAGTTCCTTCAGCACCGGCACCAGCGGGGCGTATTTGCGGGCAAGCGTCTTCGTCCTGGGGCCCGTGGTGTAGATGAGGCCGACGCCGTTGTCGGTGAAGTCGGACATCTTGATGACCCGCGCCCACGGGCTGGCGGCCAGGCTGGCGGCGACGTGCTCGCGGTATCGCTGGTGACTGTCGCCCGCTGGCCCGTTCTGCTGGTTGGTGACGGCGGCTACCAGCGTGGCGACTCGGCTGCCGAACCTGGCGGCGAGCGCGGCGAGCGCCTCGGGCTGGCCGCCGCCGCCGGCCAGCCCGGCGGCGTGGTCCTCGACGGCGTCGTGCAGCAGGGCGGCGCAGATCACGTCCGGGTCCCGGACGTGATAGTGGCTGATGATCCGGACGGCGACCCGCAGCAGGTGATTGACGTACGGCTCGCGCTGGCGCCGGTCACCGGCGTGCAGCCGGGCCGCCAGTGCCAGTGCCTGCCCGGCCCGCTCCCGGTCACCGGCCGGGAGGCGGGCGATCTCTATCGCGAACCTTTCCCGCAGCCCGGCCTCGCCACGGCTCGCGGTGATCTCATGCAGCGGCATCGTCGCCAGCGACTCCCGCTCGCCCGGTTCCATGCCCCCATCAGTAGCAGACCACGGGCCAGCAGGCCACGGGCCAGCAGGCCACGGGCCAGCAGGCCACGGGCCAGCAGGCCATGGGCCGCCGGGCTCCCGGGGCGCTGGCGATCATGGCAACGTGCGCCATTGCCCCCCTCGTGCGCACCCGGCGCGAGGCGCCCTGCGCCCGGCGCGAGGCGCGAGGCGCGAGGTGCCCTGCGCACGGCCGCGGGGCGCGGGCCCGTGACCGCCGGTCGCGAGCCCGCGGTACCCCGACTGACGCTGGCTAGCCGCCCAAGACAAGCCGGGCGGCGAAGGCGGCCGCGGCATTGGCGTCGCTGCCGTAGCTCAGGTGCGCGAGGACATTGAGCCCGCCGGCCTGGCAGACCGGATCCTGGTTCGCGCAGAAATCGTCGGTGCGGCTCGCGAAGGTGCCGGTGACGTGCTTCCCGATGGCCCGAATGGGATTGCCGAACAGCAGGATGGCAGCGACCCTGGGCTGGATCGAGCTGGGAATCGTGGCCACGATCGGGCCGCCGACCAGCGCGCCGTTGCTGCTGATGCCGATCGAGTTATCGACGACATTGGCGCCCTGGGAGTAGCCCACGAGAATGAAACGCTGGCCGGGACAGGCCGCGGCCTGGCTGGTCACGTGGTTGACGAGATCCGCGTTGCCAGCATCCACCGAGGCCGGCTCGTTCAGGTTCGCCGGGTAGTTCACCGGGTAGGCGCTGGTTGTCGTGCCGGCCAGCGCTTTCTGGATGGCCGCGTTGACGGGATCGCCGACGATGATGCCCAGGGTTCCCGGTTCGAACGTGCCGCGGGCGACCACGACATCGACATTCGCGCAACTGGCGGCTAATGCTGGCGCGGCCGCGGCGAGCAGCCCGCCGCTGCCTGCCAGCGCGACGATCGTGGCGGCGAGCACCTTAGCCATGCGTGGTGCTCGGTGAAATGGTGACAAACGCATCAGGAACCACCTCTCAACTGCGCTGCGATGCGGAAGTCCGCCTGCCCGCGTGGGCAGGCTGTCCGGCCCCATTCACTGGCTGCCTGGCGACTCCTACTAAGCAGTCGCTTACCTGGCTTCAGCTTCATGCCGCCGGCGCCGGGTGTCAAGACCGGCATGAATCGCGGATACTTCTTGCGGAGGACATCACCGGGAGCCGCAGCGTGGACACGAGGTCAGCACAGACAATGCCCAGTGCGCTCGAGCCGGGTGGTGACGGCGATGCCGCCGTTGCCCTCGGCCGCCTGATCGAGGGTCACCAGTTCCCTGCGGGCTACCGGCGGATGTTCCTGGCCGCGATCGCGGCATTCTCCGAGCGGGGCTTCCATGGCACGAGCACGCGGGACATCGCCGCCCAGGCCGGGATGAGCCCGGCCGCGCTGTACGTCCACTTCGGCTCCAAGGAGGAGGTGCTGTACCGGATCGCGACGTCGGCGGTCGACCTCACCCTGGAGGTGGTCTCGGCAGCGGCGGATCGCGCCGCAGGCCCCAGCGGCCAGCTCCACTCGGTTGCCGGGGCGCTGGCCGCGTGGCACGCGCACCACAGCGCGGCCGCTCGCGTGGTGCTGTACCAGCTTGACGCGCTCACGCCGGAGCACCGCGGCGAGGTGCGGGCCAAGGAGCGCGAAGTCGACCGGATCGTCCGGCAGGTCATCGCGGCCGGCGTCAGCGCCGGGGATTTCGACGTCACCGACGTCGCCGCCGCGGCCACCGCCGTCCTCTCCCTCTGCGTGGACGTTGCCCGCTGGTACTCACCCGGCGGCTGGCGCTCGCCGCAGGAGATCGGCGAACTGCACGCGGCGGCGGCGCTCCGCATTGTCGGCGCAGGCCGGCCGGCCGACACCGGCACCTAGCGGTGGCTCAGTACGCGCTGCTGATCCTGCCATCGGCCAACCGCGTCTACGCGAATGCGTCGGTCGCCCTGACGCAGGCCGAGCTCGGGTTGTTCGGCCGGTCCGTCCTCGATGGCCGCCTCGGGGAGGTGTCAGCAAGCACGATCGGCGGCGTGCCGTACGTCACGTTTGCCGCCGATCTGACCGGCCGGGACGCCGCGTTCCTTGCCAACCTCTCCTGCGCCTATGCGCTGTTCCGGGTCGAGGGCGACCTGCTCAGGCCGGTCGTGCTCGGCTCGCTCGGCCGGTTCGACGACGACCTGCTCACCATTCTGAAATACCAGGGAAAGACCAACGAGCAGTTCACCCGGCTGCTGCTCAACGTGACCCTGCTGTCGTCGGCATACGCGCGCGACATGCTGGACCGGAAGTTCGCCGTGGTCGACCCGCTCTGCGGCCGCGGGACGACACTCAACCAGGCACTGATGCTCGGATTCGACGCGGCTGGCCTGGATGTCGACCGGAAGGACTTCGAGGCGTACTCGGCGTTCATCCAGACCTGGCTGAAACGCAAGCGGATCAAGCACCACGTGGATTTCTCCGGCCCGGTACGCCGGAACAGGCAGGTGGTCGCCAGGCGCCTGCAGATCAGCCTGGCGGCGACGAAAGAGGCCCACAAAGCCGGCCCGATCCAGCAACTGGACGTCGTCAACGCCGATACGACGCGCGCCGGTGAGTTCTTTGCGCCCGAGTCGTTTGACCTGGTGGTGGCGGACGCGCCGTACGGCGTGCAGCATGGCAGCCGGACAGCGGCGAAGGGCCTCGCGCGGAGCCCGCTTGACCTGCTTGCTCAGGCCGTCCCGGTGTGGGCCGGGCTGCTGCGCGGCGGCGGCGCGCTCGGAATCGCCTGGAACACCTTCGTCGCGCCCCGCGACGAGGCCGCCAAGATCCTCGCCGGCGCGGGCCTTGACCCGATGGACACCGGCCCCTACCTGGCGTTCCGGCACCGCGTGGACCAGGCGATCAGCAGGGACATACTGATCGCCCGCAAACCTTAGCCATCCGCCCGCCCAGGCGCGCGGCCGGTGCCCGTGGTCCGCCCCGCGGCGGTGTCCGCTACGCCGGCCGGCTCGGCCGGCTCGGCGGTGGCGGTCGCCTGCCAGACCTCGCGGATCATCACCTGGATCGCGCCGGCCGCCGGGATGGCCAGCAAGGCCGCCACGAAGGCGCCGAAGATCCCGCCGATCCAGCTGCCGATGGATGCCCCGACCAGGATGGAGACCAGCACGAGCAGCGGGTTGACCCGCACCGTCCGGCTCATCACGACCGGGTTGAGCACGTGGTTCTCGATCTGCGTGTAGATGAGGAACACGACCAGGGTGATGACGCCGGCCGGCAGCGAGTGCCCGGCCGCGAACAGCACCGTGGGGATGCCCGCCAGGGCGCCGCCGATCATCGGCAGGAAGTCGACAAGCGCCACCCACAGCGCCCACAAGACCGGAAACGGGACGCCGAGCAACAGCAAGGTCACGAACACGACGATCCCGGCGATGAGCGATGTCATGAAGTTCCCGAGCATGTACCCGGTGACCGAGCGGTTGACCTCGCGCGCGACCTGGGAGTAGCGCTCGGCGCGCAGCGGCGACATCATGCCGAGCAGGCCGGCCCGCAGCTTCGGGCCCTCGATCAGCAGCAGCAGCACGAGCACGAAGATCGTGAGCAGCGCGATCACCAGCGAGATGGCGCCCTTGCCCAGGGTGAGGGCGGGCTTCGCGAGGCCCTGCCCGAGGCTCGTCAGTTTGGGCGCGTTGCTCTGCACCCACGCCTCGACGTGGTACCTGCGCACCAGGTGCCCGAGCCAGCCCTGGCCGTGCTGCACCTGGCTCACGTACGAAGGCAGGTCGTTGGCAAGATTGCTGATCCCGTTGGCCAGCGGGTAGCCGAATGCTATCGCCAGGCCGGCAAAGACCAGCAGTCCCCACAGGGTCACGATGGCAACGGCCAGCCCGCGCCGCCGGACACCCCAGCGCTGCACGGCCAGCACCAGCGGGTTCAGCAACACGGCCACGAATCCGGCGACGATCATGAGGAGCAGGATGTCCCGCAGGCGGTATATCAGCATCCCGGCCATGTAGACCACGACCACAACCGCGACGGTGGCCAGGATGGCCCGCAGCGGAATGTTCCTGGATTCCGCGGCGGCCCAGAGGCGGGCCCGCCGGGTGTCGGGCGGCAGATCGTCGTGCACCTGGCCATCATGGCAGCCGCGGCACCCTGCCGCGGCCGACCCGGTCCGCCGGGCCGGGACCTAGCACCGAAATCGCCGATAAAACCGGCTATTACGCAGCCTGCCGTGGCCCGTGCCCGCGGCAGCCGATCATCGTCACGGTGGCTGGGGCAAGGTGTAGGTCTCGATCAGCGACAACGGCGTCGAATTCGCGGTCGCCCACCGCGTGCTGGACGGATGCCTGGTCCCTGGCATCGCCGCGCAGCACCGTGACCTGCGCGGGCAGCGGCCGGTCCCGGCTGGCGCCGCGGTTGAGGACGGTCAGGTCGATGCCGCGCTCGACGGCGAGCCAGGAGCAGGCGGAGCTGATGACCCCGCTGCCGCCGATGAAGAGGACCCGGAGGCTGCACACGCCCTCACCGTAGACGGCTGGCCGGCCCGGTTGACCGTCCCTCCGCGGGCGACGAACTGGCGGAAGCCGTCGCGGCGTCCCGATAGGTCATATCATCGGGGTCATGTGGCCACGCGCGGACTTAGCGCGGTGGCGGGCCGCAGGTGCCCCCGGCAGCATGTCGGCCGGGCCTGCGATGACGGCCCTGCGATTGGTGATCGCCCGGACCGCTGCCGTCATCCGTTGCGCCGGGATCGCCTACGTCGCCGTGCAGGTGGTCATCTGGCACTCGTTCTACGCGGCCGACCGGTGGCGCCTCGCGGGGCCTATCGCGGCGGTGGCGTGGGCGTTCGCGGCGGTGGCTTACCTGCGGCGCCGCTGGCCGCCGTGGCCGCTGGCCGGCCTCGACGCTGGCGTGTACATGGCGCTTGCGCTCGGCGCCGGGTGGTGCGTGCCATCCGCCATCCGCGGCGACCCCGCCAGCTGGCTGTTCATCGTGGTGGCCAGCCAGCTCATCGTCCCTGCCTGGTTCGCGCCCGCCGCGGTTTCGGCACCGCTGGCCGCCGGGTCGGCGGCGGCCTACTGGGCAGGCGTCACGGTGACCTCCGCGGCTAGCTCCGCGGGAACCCGCCTGGCCGCGGTCGGGGCGCTGGTGCTGGTCGCCGTCGCCGCCGCGCACCGGTACGCCCGCCGGATGCTCTACCGCCGGGCCACCGGGGCGGACGTCGCTCTCGCTCAGGCGGACCGTGACTCTGCAGAGCAGTACGTCGTGCTGTCCAGGAACATCGAGCGCCGCGAGCATGAGCGGCTGCTGCACGACACGGTACTCAACACCTTGACCGCCCTGGCGCGTGCGGGCGGCGGCAACACCCGCGGGGTAGTGGGCCGGTGCCGGCACGACGTGGCGCTGATGGAGTACGTGCTCGGCAATCCCGGTGCGCCAGGCGGCCAGGCGGCCAGGCTCTACGGCGGGCTGCTCGCCGCCATCGAGGCCGTCGCCGCCGAGATGCGTGCTCGCGGCATGGACGTGCACGTCAACGTCGTCGATCGCGTTCCGGCCGGGGCTGGCCTGGGCGGTGATGCCGCCGTTCCGGCGGGAGCCGCGGCGGTGCCCGCCGTCCCGGTGCCGGTGGCCGTTGCGATGGCCCGGGCGGTCCGCGAGGCGCTGGCGAACGTGGCCGCCCACGCCGGAACCGGCGAGGCCTGGGTCGAGGTC
>Ga0137371_10003245_pt1 | contig 12861 bp, 15 predicted proteins | sample SagtaG_7_FD_104919 | JGI IMG/M metagenome (GOLD analysis project Ga0137371, IMG submission 104919) | Vadose zone soil microbial communities from Sagehorn Ranch, Mendocino, California, USA - Sage1_R_40_16 metaG | ecosystem: Environmental > Terrestrial > Soil > Vadose zone | place: USA... | reverse complement strand
TTCTCCCCAACAAGGCCGATGCGTTCGCCCTCCATAATCTCAAAATCTATGTCGCGAAAGATTGGATTGCCGCCAAAGTCCTTACTTACTTTAGAAAAACTACAATCACAACGAGGCACTTGTGACCCTCCAAGTTCCTGCTAACTCACCCATGCTGACTCAGCATACCATCTGAGTCAAATACCCTGCTATACTAGCCAAGCAGTTCGACTATTCGCCTCTCCTAGACTCTGGGATAGGAGAGTTTTTTGTTGGCTTCTTACAAACCCCTGCTATACTTCCAGCCAGCCACGAGCGAGTACGGTTTTGTCCACAGCAATAGGATATCTCTTTCCCCTGCCACTATAGCGGAGAAAAAAGCAGCACGCAGAAAATTGTTAGAGGACGTGGCACGGAGACGACGGGAAAACTACAAACGTTGGCAGAGAAAGATGCAGTTGAAAACACCTAGCGATATTGATACACTTACCTGATATGTTGACGAAAGAAGATTTACAAGCAATTGGAGCATTGATAAAGGACTCTGAGGAGCGTATCCGTAAGGATATGGTTACAAAGAGCGATCTTGAGGTAAATAACAAAGTGCTTGGTACGATTTTCAGGGTTGAATTAGCCTCAACAACACAGGAATTAAAAGCAAAACTGGCATCGAAAAAAGATGTGAAGAGTTTAGAGCAGAAAACCACGAAGTACGTATCGAGCGACTAGAAGACCACACAAGCATCCACAAGAATTAATAAGGCTTTTCAGCATATGCTGGACAGCTATGATATGCTGTCTAATAACCGTAATCCTATGAAAGCGAAAGATATATGGACCGAAAGCAAGCAGAGCAGCTTGCAGAACGTATCCGAAATGAAGTTCCTAATGTCATTGCAACTGTGAAACAAGTAACTTGGGTTGCCAGAGGAATGTGGGCTATTGCAGTAGTCGCGCGCGGTTCAAATTTTTTGTTGGGAGAGGTGGAAAGCCCATCAGAATGGGATGCGCTTAAACGAGTGATACAAAATCACCCATAATACGGTTGTAGAAAAGTTTGTCAATGGAGAGTTTTGTGTAAATAGCGCGGAGTCATTTGGGGAACCGTTTCCCAAGTTCCACAGCAAAGCGATTGAGCGCCGACTTCCAACCCAGTATCGGCATTATCACTTCTTAAGCAAGATTGTGCATCGCCAAATAGACCGTTTATGAGATGCCCTTACCCCTGAGTTCATAGTCATTTCCAAAAGTGTTGTTATTTTCTATTTACCATGTCAGCGCCTAAGAGACTAGTCAACAAAAGAGGAACATGATAGGATGAGCTACAAGCTTGGGTGAAATATGAAGCATGTTTAGGAAGGGGAAATACAAGTATGGATGAGAAAAATAGCAAGGAGTTTGTTGATAAACTTTTTGATAAGGCGGAGGTAAATGGTATTCTTTACTTTCGCAACTGGATCACTGCTGCTATGGGAGCAGGAGTTCAGAAGATGCTTATGTTATCAAAACCCCTCGTTGAGCGACTTACCGATAAAGTGGAATTAGACCCGTTATCTAAGCAAATCCCTAGACATCTAGTTCTCAGGTGTATTACCCGTAAAAGTTATGAGTCGATGGAAGCATTAATGGTTCTTGTGAAAGATGGGTATTCCTATGCAGCAATGAGCATTTTGCGATCAATATGTGAAGACCTCATTTTCTCCAAATTCATTTCATCCCTGTCCAGTAGTGATGCTGAGGTGTATCTAATTGCCATAAACCATCTTGAGTTTGCTAAGTCATGTGAAGCGCAAAGAGCGTATTTTACGAAGAGAAGCAAATCTTCTGATAGTGAAGAAACGACGGAGGCTATAGAGGTATCTCGCTACTTGAGTGATCTCAAATCACGGCAGAGCGTCATTCTGAAAGATATGGGGAAACGCTTAGGGTGGGGGAATAGGGCTAAGCCAACTGTGAGATATATGGTCGAGACAGTTGATCTCCTCGATGTTTATGAATTTTACTATCATGCTACATCCGCTTCAGTTCATACAAGTCTGCATCTCCTTTTACGCATGGTATGGGGTGATGTCGCTGCCGGAAAATACTCTATCACGAATGAGACCTTTGAAGCATATTACCGTAGAGTTGTGTTAGTCTATGGGGCGATCCTTTACGATAATATCTTAATGGTGATTAGTAGCCAGTTTCCTGACATGTGGCCGGAAGAGGAACAACAGGAGTACCGCAAAAGTACAGAATATAGCACTTCGTATCCTCCACCTATCATCTCTGAGGACGAAATGCGAGTACCTTAAAACAGCAAGTGGTGAGCAGCATGGCAACTCGTTGCAGCGATATTTGTACAGAGGCTAAATAAGATCAAACAGCAAGATAAATGCTGAAAAAGAGAAAGCAAGTTATGAAACTCGAAGAACGCTTAATGAAAACTATATTAGAGAAAGTTGCAAAGAGAGCTGCTGAACAACAACTCAACGAGGAACAAGTTAATGAACTTATAGATACGGTCATCAAAGCCATAACGACAGACGGACTCGAAAACGCATCCGGTTTCCTCGCAGATACACTCAGGCAGCAAATACCAGAAATGATTACCCAGGAACATACCTTGCAAGAAGGGTTTGAGCAGCGATTATATGATCGCTGGAAAAAAGCCCTCGATCTTTACGAGGCTATTGTCATTTTATCTAGGGAGTGCGGAGAGCAATATACGAAGCAGCACAGGGTACAATCAGCAAAGGACAAAGACAATATTTTTGGAGTGCAGGTTCACATCCATGTAAAAGCCTGCCAGACAGCATCTGCTGTAGGAGTTCTCTTAAAAAGCGGCGATGCGCGTGATGCTCTCGCACGACAACGTACCCTTCATGAACTGGCAGCAACAGCCATCTTCATTAAAAAGCATGGTCAGGAGACTGCCGAACGTTACTGGCTCCATAATACAATTGAGTCATACAAGGCGGTATTGCAATATGAACAATATTGCAAGAGATTGGGATACGACCCTCATGACCCTGCTGAACTAGACAACCTTCGGTCACAAAGAGATGCACTTGTTACCCGTTTCGGAAGAGTCTTTAGCGAACAGTATGGATGGGCAGCGCAGGCACTAGGTAAGAGCAGGGGTGTTTCTTTTGCAGATATTGAAGAAGATGTAGGACTCGACCATTTACGTCCCTACTATCGCATGGCAAGCCACGGTGTCCATGCCAATCCGAAAGGTCTCATCTTTGATATTGGCAATATTAACAAAGAGATACCAGGGTATCATCGAACAATGCTTGCAGGAGCAAGTAATGCTGGCCTTGCTGATCCAGGACAATCCGCATTGATCTCTCTTAATCAATGTACTGCTGCTCTTCTAACCTTGAAAAATGACCTTGAGACGCTGATGAAGTTAAAAGTGCTTGACAGCTTTGTGCATGAAGCCTGTCAAGCGTTTATCGAAATTCATCGGGAATTAATGGGTGAGGAGGAAGAACGTATCAAAGCTATGCAAACCCAAGCTTAGCCAACCTATGCTACTACGAATGGAGAGATGATCTCATGGATGTTCTTCTTCCCCAAGCCGCTGTAGATATCCTTCCTTTCTCTGCTGAACCGTTTTCACAATGGAGCAGAAAAACAGATATCTATAGATTTATTGCAGCTTTATATGCATCTACTTACCCACCATTTAGTAATTACCTCTACAAAGAGGGAAAGAAGGAAATAAAAACCTGGGAAAGAAATTTTGCCAGACACGCAGTAAAGGCTCAAGTTGCTCCAAGTGAACATGATGTTCACGCATTTATCGTAGACAATATGGTCTCTGGGAAAGAGGAGGAGAATATTTCGCGTTCGGATGGAAACAAACAGCAAGTGGGTTCAGGTACAGAAATAACGAAAATTTCCTCTTTCCTTGACGATCAGCACTTCGGGAAAGCCGCTAAGTATGTCCTCGCATGGCGATGTAGCGTTCAGAATTTACTCGAAGAATCAGGATTTTATTCCCTTGCTCATATTTTAGAAACAGAGACAGAAATAGAAAGTTCGCTTCTTCTGGCCTCTCAGTTCTACTATAAACAAGCTGTGCAGGTATTACGAAGCTTTCTCGAAGAATTAGTTATGCCAATTCATTTTTGCGAAAACGAGGAGGAATTTAGCAAGTGGAAGGCAAATAACTATCGTACTCCGCCATTACGGGGACGTGATGGCGTCATTAGACGATTAACAGCTAAAGGAACATTACTAACTTCTATAGCAACTGACACTGCAAATTTATATAGTGATCTCAACAGCTACGTTCATGGGAGTGAAAACCGGCTAAATTACAAAAATGTCCATACTCCCTCTTCATCTGCCTTAACATTTAAGTATCAGGATTTATGTACGTGGGCTGAATATCTCTCCCGCTCGGTTGATCTAGGAATAAGGCTTCTCAGAATAAATTACCTTCAATGGGACGCTATTGTTTCGCTCAAATGGGAAGCTCTGAGATCAGCCGGACGAGTAATGTGTACATCCTGCCATAATGAGACTGACTTTGATAGCATATCAATGACATCCGAAAATTTCACGTTCGAGATACCGCAGCCAGATGGAACCTGGGTCAAAGCTAACGAGTCGTTCCCTGGCTTTATCAAGTATACATGCCGTCAGTGTGGAAGCATAATAACGGTAACTGCTGCAAAGTAAAATAAATACTTAATCTCACGTTACAGAGCGCCCCATGTCAGAGATCATCAATTGTGCCTAACTTTAGAGGATCGTAGTCATTAATATGTAGCATCGGATAAGTTTATCAGTCAAATTCTTCTTCAATCTTGTTATCTACTGACTCCCCCTTTTCTTTTAAGAGCTGTTTTGCGGATACGTCGATATCTTGAACAACCCTATCCCCTAGCTCATCAAACTCAGTAAGTGATGCGCCACCGTCTATGTAGAATTTTTTGTATCCTAAAGCCTGAAGATTAGCCGCAATGCAACCTATAGCTTCTTTTATTTCATTTGAAGTAGTCTCTGGACTCTCAGCAAGCAGGACTACCAATTGCTCATTGATAATGATGAGTTTATTTTGTAAATTCGTAAGGAACGGACCGACTTGTTTTTCTTCAGATTTTCCATAAGCAGAGTTCCACAATAGAACAAATTCTTGCAGCTTGGCTAACACGCTATCATACCAAGTCTCAGGACTTGGGTTTATCTCAGAAATTGCCAATGTAGGGTTCTTAATCCATACACCCCTCGTTAAGCTCTCAGATAACCCCTTCAGGTTTCCATTAATGTTACCAGTGTTTTCAGCTAGTACTTCTACTGCCTTGACCAATTCATCAAGGCCTTTCTCCCTTACTTGCATCAAGTTATAGAACATGGAGAGGTCGAGTACCTGGCTGGTCGTTTTTCTCTCTTTTGTCATTCCCCCTATATACATTACTTCAACAGTGTAAGTCATGGGGAAATTCGCGTTGCCAAAACGGTTGATTGTCCCATCAAAAAGAGTCCGCAGTTCATAGTTCGGAGGTAATGAACTTATCCCGTTTTTTATCAATGGCACATCATTTATTCCCTTGAAAACATTGCTGGTCAATGAAGGAGTAAAGGTAAGCTTTACATCTGTGGCAATACTTTTGCCGACATTTTTTATGATTAAATAGATCAGTGGCTTATTTTGGGGGATATCGAAATAGACGACAATATACGGCGCGTTTTCCTGCTCTCTGGCTTCCTTCATTTCATTAACGGTGTTGTTGGCCGCATCTGCTGATGCTCTTGCCGCTGAGGTCATTCTTGCCGTATAGATCGTATAGATAATCACGACAATTAAGGTTACGGCCTGGATAATTGTTGTGATATTTGAGGCCAAAAATTGTATGATCTGATTCACTACCAACTCTCTCTATTGTTTCACATTAAATAAGCTCTTCTTCGTTGCAGCTTGAATCTATTTGGGCTATGACATTTTCAGCGATTTTAATAGTATCATCCCCCAGGTCATTAAACTCACCTACTGATTTGCCACCGTCAAGATAAAATTGCTTTGTTCCCAATTCTGATAGCCGAATTGCAATTATGCTGATATCTTTAATTATTTCCCTTGAAGCCTCCCTGGGACTCGCTGAGAGTAGCAGTACTAGCTGCTCGCTCATCATGGAGAATTTATTTTGTAAGTCACCAAGGGAACGGATTAACTAACCTTTCATGCTTCTTGCTGTAGATCGATGTCCAGATAAACGGAAATTCTCTCAATTTTGCTAAGACGCTATCTTCCCACGTTACTAAACGTGGCTTTGGTGCAGTCCCAGCAGATATGGCTCTCTCAGTCCCCCTTGCTTCTCCATCTGAGGCTGGTAACCACCATGTTTCCCGTGTCCTCGCTACTTTATTGAGCCAATCATCCCGATACCTCCGTACCTGTCCTGCATCAAGTTTATTATGGAATCCGCCTCGTACTTGTGTCAGGTTGTGGCAATCAAAACAAAGCACAGCGAGATTTTCAAACACATTATGAGCGGGATTATCGTCTATATGATGTATCTGCGTTGGCTTTCCTTTTACCCGACATACACAGCAGGTTCGATCTGAGGCAAAAAGCACTTCAACCCTCAGTTCTTTAGGAATTTCGATACGTTGTTTTTTATTGGTTGCCATTGACTCTCTTCTCAAAATTTTCGTTAAGATTACCATTAAACATGACGGTAAGCAACCACCCGATACCATTCCCAATTTAAGATCAACTATTTTTGTATCCTATAGTTGACAAGCGAGCAGTATTTTGATAGAATTGCTCAGTTTTGCACCTTTTTATACTGCGCTCTCTTGAGGACGTTTAGCCAAACCCCAGATGGCAGTAGTTTTTACTGCGATTTGACTGTTTGACTAAGCGACTAAGGAGAAATCGCTATGAACAATGAACGGATCGGCCCTGGTTGCTCAGGAGATGTCACGGTTGAAAACTTGGAAGATGTTTTTTTCGCTATTGAAGTCTTTCTCACGGGCAAAACGTATCATCGCGTTTACCAGAACGAGGTTTTTGATTTCAGGGAAGAAGATCGCGGCAGCCATCAATTGCACGATGCAGACTACTGGACTCTCGGTGAGAAAAACCAGTATCGGTAGTTTGTGGACTGGGGAAATGTCGGAATTGGCTCTCCGCTGAAGGCAGATGACAACTGGGCTCGTCAGACGAGAGAAAAGCACTAGTTTCCTATCCGAGGGGGGAAATTCCCTTGTCGACAAAGTACCGGTAGGTGTAGGAAATGAAGCCTCTCTGGGGTGTGCGGGTCTCCGATCCCCGCTGTCCTCGAAAAACGTTTGTTTTACTTTTTCACAGAACGAGGGCTGGATAACAACTGTTATCCAGCCCTCACTTTCTTCACAGCCCTCCATCACTTCTCTGGCTATCTATACTCTCACTAGAGTTACCAGGATAAAGAGTGAACAGAGGCTGAGGTGCTCGGCATGCCCGCAAACGCGGGCTTTCCTAAGTGACCCGAAACACCATCCCTAGTAAACGAACCGGTATCTTCATAGGTTCAGTAGCCTCCTTCCGGCTTACCTATCAAGGACCTTCGCTTCATACCAGGCGTCGTGGTGTTCAGCGCCATCAGGATGCCCGCATTTACGGGCGCTCCCTGTCGATCTGAAACACCATCCCTCGTAAGCGAATCGGTATCTTCATAGGTTCAGTAGCCTCCTTTCGGCTTACCTATCAAGGACCTTTCGTCCTAGTGCCAGGGTCTCTTACCACCCTGGCAAATTATATTGTAAAACCCCGTAAAAGCAATGTCAAAGTCAACTATAAAATCCCGGGCCTATTCGGAAGTCGCCAAAATCAGGATTCCAAGAGATGCCGTCCAGGAGATTAACTACATTTCCTATAGGCATTGACGGGTATGCTACTGTCTTGTCCCTGAACTCCCGGTCTGGTCTATGCAATCGCGGGTAGGCCCAATACGAAGAAAACCATCAGCACCGCTTGAAGCGCCGCAAAGGAGGCTGAAGCGCTATTCCTGAATACTGTAGCTGGGGTCCAAGCGATCAGCAAGCCCTCAGAAAGAGGGCTTATTCTGGCTCTGCCGGGCACGCGCCAAGCCCCCGGCTGATTTCCTCGGCGGCCCGGTGCCAATCGACACTCCCTGGCTGCCGGTGCCACTGCACCATCAGCCCGTGCAGGGTGGCCTGAAGGAGCAGCACCTGGCTTTCCACATCCAGGTCCCCACGAAATTCCCCGGCGGCGATGCCTGCACGCAGCAGCTGCCCAAGGCCCGCGAGACTGCGTTCGTGCCCCTGCCTGGCTCGCTCCGCCAGCGCTGGGATCTGACGTTCGAGATTCCATCCCTCCATTAAAATACGACAGGCGTCGGTCTCTGCCTGGACATGCTCCCCGATCACTTCGATCACAATCCGCAAGGTGGCCGCAGGGGATAGATCCGACGTCAGCCGCGCGCGGATGGCCGCTTCCAACCCGCAACTCCACCGCTCTGAGATGGCGAGATAGATGGCTTCTTTGCTGGGAAAATAGAGATAGAGCGCTCCCCGTGAGAGACCAGTCTCTGCCACCAGGTCTTCAATCGTCGTCTCATAGTAGCCGCGCCGCGCAAAGCAGCCCACCGCCGCGTCCAGAATCTGGATGCGTCGCGCCTCTTTGGCTGCCGTACTCGTTTTTGGCATCCTTCCCGTTCCTCCAACCGAGAAACCAGAACAGCAGAAGATACCCTAGGTCCCTACCTCTATCATACCATCAGGCTATTCCCACTGCTCCCTAGTTGACACTGGTCATCCCTTTCTTTATAATAAAGAATGACCGGTCGTTTTTATTATAACAGATGTCGGCTTACCGTACAAGCATAGTGCAAGGAACACCGATGGATACAAGATCTCGCCTCTTCTCACGTCTTCCGGGTGGCTTGAAGGCCCGTAGCCTCCTCGCTCTCGCGGTTATCCTGCTGGCGGCCTGGCTGATCGTTGAGTCCCCTCTGTTCCACAAGACGGCTCCGCCTGGTGTGCATCTGACCGACCTGCACTCGGTCGGACAGTTCCAGCAGCTGTTCAACGCGGACACAGGCACACCGCGCCTGGTGCTGATCCTCTCGCCTACCTGATCCACATGCCATGCGGGCGCCAGTTGGGTGCAGACAGAAATCTTAAAGCATTACCGCAGCGCGAAGCTGCGCGTCTATGTTATCTGGACAGTGAAGTTGACCTTTGATTCGCGCGATCAGTGGGACGGAGGCGGACTATCAGATCCCCGAGTGATCCACCTGTGGGATCAGCAGGACGTCTTAGGAGACTGGTTCGTCGCTCATCAGCCTGGCTATCAGGGCAGCGACTGGGATGCCTACCTGTTGTTTGGTCCCGCTGCCACCTGGACGGCCCAGCCACCACCCCTGATCAGTTCGGGCTCCAGCGTGATTGATACGAAGGATACCCTTGCGAGCAGCATTGCTCCACTGCTTGGGGGGTAGCATCTGCCTCTTCCCAGGTAACGTTCAGGAGGGAAACGGGAATGTCTCTCACCGCTCTTGGTCTGCTGGCGGCTTTTGGGGCTGGTCTGCTGTCCTTTCTCTCGCCGTGCGTCTTACCGCTGGTGCCTGGCTACCTATCCTACCTGGCAGGAATGAGTGTCCAGGAGGCACAGAGCCAGACCACCATGCGCTGGCGGGTCGGTGTCCATGCCCTCTATTTTGTGCTCGGTTTCGCTCTGATCTTTGTATTGCTCGGAGCCGCGGCCGCTCTCGCGGGCCTCGCCTTGCGCGCGTACCAGCAGGTGCTGGCACGTCTCGCCGGTTTGCTGCTGGTGCTCTTTGGCATCGCGCTCACCGGACTGGTGCCTGTGCCGTTGTTGTCCAGGGAACACCGCATCCAGGTGCAGCCAGGCGCAGCGGCCTGGTGGCGCTCAGGACTCATCGGCGTGGCCTTTGGGGCGGGCTGGTCGGCCTGTACCGGGCCCATCCTGGGTTCGATCCTGGCGCTGACCGCAGTCAGCGCGACACTTGTACAGGGAGTCATCTTCCTGCTGGCGTATGCCCTCGGACTGGGTCTGCCGTTTCTGCTGGTCGGAATCCTGGTGGACCGCGTCAGCCCGCTCATGCGCCGCATCCGCCGCTATACAGGTCCCATCTCGCTTCTTGGAGGCGTGCTCCTGATTTTGATGGGGATGCTCATCCTCACTGGCCGTCTGGATCAACTGGCGAACTATTTCCTGCCATTCTACTTCTCACGATGAAGGGAGGATGTAGAGGTAATGACTCTCTCTGCCCAAGCAAATAGGCGCTCTTAATGGCGAACTGCCCCACGGGACCGCAGCCCCACACCGCCACCACATCGCCCGGCTGGATATTGCAGTTCTCTGCCGTAGGCATCAAACGTGTGGTCTACGCCGCTCTTGCCGAGGATGCCAAGACGGAAGAACTTATCGCTCGTGGCCTCATCGCTGAGACTCTCAATCCCCTGCTCACTCGCGGACTGCTGGAACTAGTGCCGGGCGTGCTGCGTGCAGAGGGACGCGAGTTGCTGGATTGACAAACTAACCCATCCATGAGCAACTACCAATTGAAACCAATCATACCACCATCGCTATTAGCATAGCAGAAAAAAGAAGAACCCCGGAAAGTCTTAGAAGCAGTTGCTCAAGTTGGTATCTTGATCTAAATCTATGCCTTCGTTCAAGAGTTAAAGCAAAACCCGCGAAAATAAGAGCTCTTTTCCTCCTTTCACTTTTCAACCGAGATGGCCTGGGCCTCTGTGAGCATCACTGGTGTCCCCAACCTCAGTGAATTGGGAATCTCTGCGACTCGATCTGTCTGCTCAATCAATGCCAGAATATCGGCTTCGCTGGCCTCTGCTTCAATCCGAGTAGAGTAGGTGACATGTTGTGCACGAACGGGCTCACCTCCCCAGTCAGCTTGCACATCCACTTGCACGTTTTTGATCACCATGCCCCGCTTCGCTGCCTCGCGGAAGAGATCATTGCAATAGCACCCGCCAATGGCAAGCAACAGCAGCTCACCTCCATTGAAGCCTAATCCCATGCCCCCAGCCTGCGTCTCGCGGTCAACAGTGAGCGTGCGATGCCCAGTCCACCCGACAGCGACGCAGGCATCCTGAACGGTTCGGACACGAACACTCGTTTGTGCCATACTACATGCTCCTCTCTTGCTGAGTTAGCAGAACATTCCAGACACCTGGTCTCATCTTGCATGAGGCATCTGCCCTGTTTCTCCCCACAAGTCTCTCATAATCCAAGCATTCTCAGCCACATGATGCCTTGCTTCAGCGCTTTCGGCCAACGCTCGGCCGTTTTTGACCGCCAGAAATTGCTCGTAGTCACCTGCTTCCACGCGGCGGTCTATTGTTTTCTCATCATGCTTGAGTCTATCTTATTTCAGCCTCTCTCCGTGTCTAAATTTCTTGGGCCATTATACTTTTCCTGCACTTCTTTTGGGGCTTGTGCAATATATTCATCCACATTTTTTACAGGGTTCATATGCTGTACTCCTTCTGAGACAGAAAAAAGAAGTCAGAAGGAGTATACAGTATGATTAGGACGTTTGTACAGGTAGCAGTAGTGCGAAGCAACGACTTTGTAGGCAAAAGTGGGGTGATGTGTCTCAAATCGTGAGTATCTCACTCCACTGGGTTGTAAAGCGGCTTGAGAGCTTCAATTGTTTCATTTTCCAGCTTCTGGTCATCCCTTGAATGGCAAGGATGAGGGTATCTTTGCCATATATCCTGTTTATGGCATCGACCACGGCCATGAGTCGCGCCTGTCGGTAATGCTCATACAGGGAAAACTCCCCGAATAAATCAGGCTGTAAAGCTTCCTCTGGTGTAATCTTTGTGAAAGACACTCCTGCCTTATAATACCTGTACCCCTCCCTATAAATGGCCTTGAGTCCTTGCAGCGCGTATTTGATAAGCTCAGGAGTAAAAGCAGTCGGATAGGGCAGAGTGAGCGTAAACGAGTTTGCATACTGCTCACTGTTTGTCTTAAACGAGCTGGTTCTGAGAAAGACCGTAAGGGAAGACGCAAGCGAGTGCTGTTCGCGCAGTTTTTCGGCGGCTCGTGCGACATAATTGGCAAGGGCTTCTCGCATCTCTTCGCAGGAGGTTATTTCTCGCCCGAATGTTTTTGAAGACAGAATTTGCTGCTTTGGTGGCTGCTCTTTCGCAAGCGGGATACAGGATATGCCTCGCAGTTCTAACACAATCCGCTCGCCTGTGACTGTCAGGTACCGTCTGATCCACTTTTCATCGGCATACTTTAATTGTTTGGCGGTCAGGATGCCGTAGTTGCTTAAAAAGCGTGAATACTTGTAGCCTATTCCCCACACATCTTCAACGGGCACTTTGTCTAAGCACTCGTCAAGTTCTTGCTCTGAGAGGGAAGTGAGGTCTAAGACGCCCTGGTAGGCGGGGTCTATTTTCACCAGCTTGTTGGCGATTTTGCAAAGGCATTTTGTAGAGGCAATGCTGACTGAGACTGGTAGACCTGTGTACTGCCACACTCGATCTTTGATGGTTCTACCAAATTCGGTCAGATCATCGAGAAGAAGATCAGTGAGTTCAAGCCACGACTCATCGATGGAATAAATTTCTTGAGCGGGGGAAAATTGGGAGAGGAAGGTCATTAATCTTGAGGAGAGGTCAGCGTACAACGAATAATTACTGGAAAAGACCTGGATGTGGTGCTCTTTGATAAGATCAGCTAGCTGAAAGACAGGCTGGCCCATCTTGACACCCAATTTTTTCACATCGTTTGACCGTGCCACGACGCAGGAGTCATTGTTGGACAGGACGATTGTGGGCTTCTTGTCCAGTGAGGCATTAAAGACCCGCTCGCAGGAGACATAAAAATTATTGGCATCAATGAGCGCAAAGACCTTGTTCCTCATCGCAGCC
>Ga0137371_10003241_pt1 | contig 12871 bp, 9 predicted proteins | sample SagtaG_7_FD_104919 | JGI IMG/M metagenome (GOLD analysis project Ga0137371, IMG submission 104919) | Vadose zone soil microbial communities from Sagehorn Ranch, Mendocino, California, USA - Sage1_R_40_16 metaG | ecosystem: Environmental > Terrestrial > Soil > Vadose zone | place: USA: California... | reverse complement strand
CGCTCATGAAGACTCTCATAGTTCCTCCAATCAGTTTGTGGTATCCGGACGGGGGATGGGGGTGATGAGCGATGTATAGCATCAGTCTGCGCAGTCTCGCAAGGTGCACGAAGAACACAAAAGGCAAAGGATCTTTCTTTATGTAAGGCCCAGCATAGCGCGCTTGCGGGCCGCAGACGGACAGGGTACACTGCGCTCTCTAAATGGACTGGAAAGGCTTTTTCATTTTGTTCGAAGAGGGCGCCATAGGGACGTGGGTCCGCGAGTCACCTTCGATGTTGGCATTCCCGACAATCATCGCGCTACATGCTGTCGGTATGGGACTCGTTGCCGGCACGAATGCCGCAATGGATTTTCGTATTTTTGGCTTTGCGCGACGCGTTCCCATCTACACACTGGAAAATCTGGTTCCAGTCATGCGGTTCGGATTCTGGTTGAATGCTGTATCGGGTGTCTTGCTGTTACTCGCTTACCCAACGAAGGCACTGACCAACTGGGTCTTCTATCTCAAATTGACCCTGATCGGGCTTGCACTGGTGGACACATTGTTAATCCGGAAACACATCATCCAGAAATCGAGTGTCGATGATACATCCGTGTCTGCCAGAGGTAAGATCCTGGCTGGCCTGTCGCTCGCCTGCTGGGCTGGCGCCGTCGTCTCGGGCCGTTTACTCGCTTATACGTATATCTACCTGGATTCATCGTTCACGCGACATTAAGAGTAGAGGAGACTGAACGTGGATGCGTTTGTACACTCCGTGCAAGTCTGGCTCAGGGGCACGCAGTTGTTTTACATCATGAACAACGTCAAGTGGGCATGGCGGACAAGTGAGAGCATTCATTTCATTGGCCTGTCTCTTTTGATTGGTACGGTGGGATTGTTCGACCTGCGAATGATTGGACTTGTGAAGCGCGTGCCAGTGGCGGCCCTGCACCGGCTCATACCGTTCGGCGTTCTCGGCTACGCCATGAATGTGATGACCGGAATTACATTTCTCGCGGGTGCAGCAGATCAATACATCTATAACCCCGCTTTTCAGATGAAAATGTTATTCATGGGGATCGCGGGTCTCAACGTCGCCGTGTTCTACCTGACGATGTACCGGCGCGTGGCGGCCACCGGTCCTGGAGATGAAGCGCCTTTCCCCGCCAGGATCGCCGGCGGAGTTTCATTACTGTGCTGGGTGGGAGTTATCTTTTGCGGCCGTTTCCTGACCTTCTATCGTCCGCCCTGGCATTGGTGCCCATGGTGTTAGCGATTTTTCAGCCGTCAGAATTCAAATTGCGTGCTGAATTTGAACAGGCGGCCGCCCATGACCTCGTAGGGTGTCAGCCACTGTAAGCCGTACCCAGCGTTTTCCGACAGGATAGCGTTCCCGTTGAAGACGTTGTAAATGTCGAAATTGCCTCGCAATCTGACGCGTTCAAGTTTAAAAAGCCTCGTGAATCGAAGGTCCAACTGCTGCAGCCGGTCCTCGTAACGTGAGTTCGGTGGAACCATCTCGATATTGACGTTAGCATTGCACGCAGGAGTACCCCGGCATGATGCCAGATTGCGGCCGAGCGCGCTTGCGACCTGCGTATTGGGGGCTGGGTAGGTTGCCGTCATCGGGATGCCTGCAATGTTCTGGTAGGTCGCGCTAATCTGGAAGCTCCACGGCAGCGGGTAGACGGCAAGGAATTTGATCTGCGTCCCGGCAGACCATGGCGTGGTCACGTGGCAGAATTGGGCGGGACTCCAGGAGCCGGTTGTCCCTGTACTCAGCGTGCCGGGAATTGTATTTCCCGTTGGTGCCTGATTGTCCACACTAAACAAGGTTTCGGGTGCTTTCTTCACAATCTCGCAGGCATCGGTGACCGTTCGCCCAACGCTGACGCCTCCGGAAAACTGGCCACCGCGTGCGAACCGGCTGGTCAACGCGATATCGAAGCCGTTATAAACCTCAGTCCGTTTTCCAAAGTTCGATGCTTGTGTCCGCAGGTAGTCGGTCACACCGAATAACGCCGGTTTGATGTCGTAGAAGCCGCACAGGTTCTCGCCGGCGTTGCGCAGCCGGCTATCGGACGGTACCGTGATGCAGTAAGAATCGAAGTCTGCCGGGGTCACGGCCACATTCTTCGTGACCAAGAAGCCGCCGTACCAGGTGCGGAAATAGCCGACATTGAGCGCCATGCCTTGCCTCAGCTCCTGCTGAATCGAAACAGATCCCTGCCAGTTGTGAAGTTGTTTGTTGAAGCCGCTCTGGGCATCGTCTGCAATGCGTGTATTGCCGGCGCGCACTTGGCCAAATGTCTGGTCCGACAGTGGCCCGCATTCCCCATTAGCACTAGGGATGCTCGCACCGAGCACGCAGTCGGGAATGTAGTTCCCTCGCCGAGGGTCGCCAACAGGGTACGTAAAGTCATCCCAGGTCCGCGTCGCGCTGGCGGCCTGATTGGCCGCAGGGTTGTTTGAGGCGGTTACGGTGTAGGGCACATACCGGCCTAAACCGACTTTAAGCGCAGTCTTGCCGTTGCCGAAAAGGTTGTAGGCCATTCCCAGCCGTGGGTTGATGTTTTTCCAATTGGGCACATCCGTCATCGCCGGAAAGTCACGTGCTGGTACAAAAATCCCCGCCGGAAGTTTCTGCGCGGGTACGGCTCCGTTCATGGAGTCGTAACGCAGTCCAAGGTTGAGTGTGACTCTGCCCAGGGTCCACTGGTCCTGGGCGAAGACCCCAAGACCGGTCGTATGCTCGAGGAATTCGAACGGCGTCGCCCAGATCGTAACCGATACCGGAATCCTGTTGCGAAACGTGTAGGACCTGGCTTGGTTGATCTGGTTGAGATCCGTGTACCGGTCAGGGCGCCCAAGATTGTACCGTCCGTAGGTGAAGCCGGTCTTGAAGTTGTGCGAACCCGTAACGTACGACGCGTTGAAACGGCTATTGTATTTGGTGACAAACCTCCTGGTGTAGCTGCCTGACCACACGTTGTTGTTGGCATCGGAACCGTACACGATATTCAGCGCGAGGTCCGTCACCCGGATGTCATTCGGCCCCACGTACGGCTGCCGCCGGGAGTCCTCATTTAATACGAGTGCGGACTGGCCGGCCTCAAAGGCGAGCTTGTTCGTGGCCGTATAACTCCAGCTGACGACCGGCAGATATTGGGGATTGTACACATGCCACGCGCGAGATTCCGGCGCGGGCTTGACCGCGTTGATGCCACCCACGCCAGTCAGGCCGAATGGACAACTGCAATTATTTTGGTGGGAGAAGGAGCCGACGATTTTGTGCTTCGGCGACACTTGCCAGGTCAAACGCAAGCTGTGGTCTTCGAAGTATTCATTGTTGTGGGACACGCGGCTCAAATCAGGTTCGTAGAACAAAGTGCCCTCAGCCTTGTTGAAGTAGCTGCCCTGGATGTAGCGCGACGCGCCCCACCACCGGTGAGCCATAAAGAACCAGAGTTTGTCCTTTTTGATCGGGCCCCCGAGCGCTCCGCCATAGTCGTAGGATCTCCGAATCGAAATGTCATTCTGCAGGCCCCGGGCGCGCAGCGCGTCGGTCAAGTTGCCCATTTGCAGACTCGGACCGGTATAAGCCGCGCTTAAGCTTCCCGAAAGCCTGTTGCCTCCATCCTTGGAGACGATGTTCACCTGGACGCCGCCCGTCCCCGCCTCCGCCGACATGCCGCCCGTCTCGACGACGACTTCCTGAAAGGCTTGGGAGTTGAAGCTGAAGACGCCCAGCGCCTGCTGGTTTTGATTCAAGCCTTCAAAGTTCAGGCTGAGATCTCCTGGCCGCTGCCCATGAACTCCAAACTGACCGCCTTCGCCCTGATTGCCGCCGACATCCTGGAAGGTCGCGTTTGTGTATGTAGCGCCCGGGATAATCGAAGCATATTGGCCGATTCGTTTGGTGGTCGGGATTGCATCCAGTGTCTCGCGCCCGATCGTGGTTTGCTGTCGCGAGTTCTGCGTATCCACAACCGGGGTCTCCCCCAAAACCGTCACCGTCTCCTCGAGCCCTCCTGCATTCATCTCGGCATTGATCGTCACCGTGAACGACGTCGTCAACTCAATGCCCTCCCGCTTGAAGATGCTAAACCCCGGAAGCGTGAATGTGACGGTGTAGGTGCCCGGCCGCAGATCAACGATCCGGTACAGGCCTCGTTCATCAGTGATGACGGAACGGACCTTCTCGATGAGGGCTGGACTCGCCGCCTCAACGGTGACGCCGGGCATGACCGCTCCCGATGTATCTCTTACAACTCCCGCAATGGAGGCGCCCTCCGAAGTCTGCGCCCACACGGTGGCAGGCTGCAGCAGCACAAGGGACACTGCCAGCCCCAGACCGACGAGAACTCGATTCATGGTCGCCTCCCGACTTTGCCGTGGTTAATGCGGACCAATCCCAATGGTGGCTTCGTTTGAATAGCTGCATTAAACAACCGCCCGGCCGGGGCGTCAATCGATTTGTTCGGGATGTAGGTGACGGTCGATCATTCAGGCTGAGGATGCTGACTTCGACCAGGACTAACCGGGTGATAGCCCCGAACGGCCAGTTGAGCTACGTACAGCAACAAGGCAATACGCACGGCGCCTATATCGTCACGCGTGACCGCGAGCCTTACCTCGCTCATGAAAATTGTGTATACGTGATCGCCGGCGGCTGGGATGGCCAGAGGCAACAGCTTCGACCGGAATACCGGAAGTAGCGCTGGATATAACGGACTTCATCCGCCAATCGGAAATCCTTGCCCGGTACCCGTTGTTTTCCCGGTCCACGCTTGATTCGGAGACGGCCCATTCCCGATGCTCCTAAAATCCAATACAGTGCCGTGCTGAAACCACAGGTTAGAATATAAACTTGAGAAGAAGTCGATGATCTGAAAAACCAGTTCGAACGATTCAGGAAGCAATTCGAATGAACACCGTGCCGCTGCGATTTCCCGCCATCTCGACATTGTGTTTCGCTCTAGTCTTGCTTACTCTGCCGAAGGTCGCGTGCGGTCAAGCGCCTGACCCAATGGCTAATGCAACGTCATTCAACGTCGAGCATTTCGTCGGTTCTCTTGGTGGAACGGGCACTCGCGATGCTCGAGGCACCGACGCGAGATTCATTGCGCCTGGTTCAATTTGGGCCAATTCCAATTACATCTTCGTGTCAGATAAGTATGCGATCCGGAGAATTTCGCGAACGACAAGTGACGTTACGACCTTTGCTGGCGCTCAACGGCCCGCGGACTCAGCTACACCTTTTGCGGGCCCGATTTGGGGAGATAGTCGCTATCTCTACAATGTGAAAGGTACTGCAATTTATCGGATCGAACTGGCAACGGGCACGTCCTCACTTTTTGCAGGCTCACCCTCCAATGCGGACCTGGTTGACGGTATCGGCGACATCGCGCGCTTCCGCGGCCCGTACGCTGTTTCCGGTGATGGACAATTCCTGTACGCGCTCGATCCAGGAACGTGCCAAAGCGTGGGTCACGGCATCGCCAGAACCTGCGTTCCGGAAAAACCCGGAGCCATTCGTCAAATCTCACTTCAAAGTGGCGAGGTGCGCACGATTCCGATTCCCCAGGTGCAATCCGGTATCGACGTGCAACCCTCGCCGACAGCACTCTGGGCTAACGGCGGAGGCCTTTACCTCGGTTATCCAAATGACGCCACCGGCATAACGATTGGAAGATTGGTCGTTGCCACACAAACATTTGAGACATTGTACGGTTTCCCGGTCTCGGGCAATCCCTTCCGAATGCCGATTTCCTTCCAAGGCGACGGCCGCGGCGGGATCTATTTCATCGAACTCGGATCGAGTGGTAGCTACAGCCCTTGGACAGGACGCGCGTTGCAGCGCATCGTTTTGGCAACGAGGGAGGTTAGCGCGATCAATTTTAAAATTGCTGGCGCCGCCAACGAGCCGGAACCAACAGCTCTCTTCATCGATGGGGACGACCTGTTCGCATCGGATCTTCTCAACACGGCGGTGGTGAAACTCAACCTGTCGGCCACGACGGCGGACATCGTTGCCGGTCTTCCGTCGAATGTCGCAGAAACAGAGAATGGCAGAGTTCCTCCCGAATCTTTGTCCGAAGGCATTGTTCCCGCCGATCGACTGCCGGCAATGAAGATCTGGGGAGACGGACAGTTCATCTACCTGATCTCCGGCTTTGCGGTGTATCGCGTTTCAATCACCAGCGGGGAAACAATGCACCTCGCTGGCGATTACGTCAACCGCGGAGATAGTGACGGACGCGGCTCCGGCGCCCGCTTCTACGCTCCCAGTGGTCTTTGGGGCGATGGAACGTCCTTATACGTGGCCGATATCCATTCGATACGAAGAGTCGATCTCTCAACAGGCGACGTAACTCATTTTGCCGGCGGTACAGATCTCGGATTTGGACCGTCGGTCCAATATGCGGACGGCATCGGAACCAGCGCGACTTTCAATCTTGCGACCTCGATTTGGGGCGACGGAACATTCTTGTACGTCAACGATGCAAGTGTCATTCGTCGCATCCAGATTGCAACACGCGAAGTAACAACCTTCGCGGGCGTTGCACTTCGACCTGGAACCAATGATGGCACAGGTTCCAGCGCGCGTTTCGGGGACCCATGTTGTCTGTTTTGGGGCGATGGCGTGAACCTGTATGTACTCGACAACCGCACTAACGTTCGAAAGGTCGCGCTTGCAACGGCTGAAGTCACAACGATCGGAAGTTTAAGCATAGGTGCGATTTCTAATGTCTTCGCGATGTGGGGACTCGGCCGGCAGTTACTCTTTTCCACAGATGGCAACATGGGCACAGGCGCGGCAATCGTCTCAATGGACATCGCCACGGGCGCAATCCAAACCCTTGCTGGTGACACACAACTTTACGGAACTGAAGATGGTCCGGCATTGGAAGCGCGCTTCACCGGCATACGAGGAATGTGGACGGACGGAAGCGCGCTCTATGTCGCCGACTATGGCCTCTTCCGCGGAAGCGCGATCCGAGTGATCAAGCCCGCTCAAACTTCCACAAGCTTCACCTTGACCAATCAAGGCGCCGTGTCCTGGAGTGCGGACCGGAACGGGTCCCTCACAACCGGCTATACTCTCCTGGAGCTTTCGTCGGGCAGCGCCGCTCCGGATGGAGTCGCTATTTTCAGTTTGCGGCAAAACGGAGTTCTCATCGGCGAGACTGCGGTCGCGGCGAGTGCACTCGTTCAATCTGGACGCATTTACGTACAGGTTAGCGGCGCAGTCACGACGGGAGCCGCCATCGCTAACCCCAATGACCAGGCAGCTAGCATTTCGTTCTACTTTACAAACGCCAATGGAGAAAACTTCCGGGCAGGAACGCTCACAATTCCTGCTAACGGACAGATTGCCGCATTTTTCGACCAAGATCTCTTCAGAAGCGCGACCTCATCCTCGCAACCAATCAGCGACGCGCGCACTTTCACATTTGCTTCATCAGCTCCTATTGCAGTCGTGGCCCTGCGAGGATATGTCAACGAGCGCTCAGAGTTTCTGACGACGACATTGCCGATTGCTTCAATTGGTTCCCCAGGAAATCAGTCCATCACTTTGCCGCATTTCGCAATTGGTGGCGGTTGGACCACTCAGATTCTGCTGTTGAATCCTTCTGACAGCACGATGACCGGCGTCGTTCAACTTTTGAATCCCGGGGGCGACGTTACGTTCAATGCGAATTATTCAATAGCGATACGTAGCTCGGTCCAGGTAGCTCTTTCCGACAATACTTCGAATATTCGAACAGGATCGATACGCGTCCTTCCGAATACGGACAACGCGTCGCCAGTGGCATCGACTGTGTTCTCCTTCGTGACTGGTGGCGTGACTGTGACACAGACCGGAGTCGCACAAACCGGAACAGGGCACGCCTTTCGGGTCTTCGTCGAAGCTTTGGGAACATTCGGCCAACCCGGTTCCATTCGAACCGGTATCGCGATTGCAAACCCCGGAACAGCTGCAGCGAATCTCACCTTGGAACTCACCGACACGCGTGGGGTTTCGGCGGCTCCTCCTTTTTCAGCGACCGTTGAGGCCAGAGGGCAGATTGCGCTCTTCCTGCACGAGATTCCGGGATTCAAGAATGTCGCGGCGCCATTCCAGGGTGTTTTGCGCGTTTCTACGGATTCCCGCGCGGGGCTGTCGTTGATTGGACTTCGCGGCCGCTACAACGAGCGAGACGAATTTCTGATCGCCTCGATGCCATCCATCAACGAGGACGTACAGCCCGCGAATAGTGAAAAAGTTTTTCCGCACATCGTGAATGGCGCAGGCTACACGACACAGTTCATTTTGATCGGCGACGCTTCGAGCGCCGGTCAACTTCGTTTCATTTCGCAGTCGGGTCAACCTCTGCCACTGACCCTTACGCCTTTGCCTTAATCGGCTGGCCGTAGCTCCAAAGCTATCTAATCACGCGGGCTCGAACAATGACTCGTGATTCCGCATCGACTTGAACGCTCTCACCGCGATTCTCATATTCCCGAATGAAGTCGGGATCTCTGTAAGCCGGCGTCTCATCGGCCGGCCACGCGAATAGCTTGTAGCTTCCGGGACGTATGCCGCGCATCGAGAAGCTGCCGTTCAGCGCCTGCACGAGCCTATAAAGCCCTTCGCGTTCCCGTAGTCGGGGATCAGGAATCAAAACAACCTGCGCCCCGGGCACTGGTGTACCCTCAATGTCGACGATTGTCCCTTCGATTCGTCCGGCACGCGGACTAATCACGATATCCATAGGACCTGGTGACTGCGCATACAAAGTCAGAGCTCGCTCGACAATATCCGCTCGCCCGACAAAAGCACTTTTGATGTAGCTGTCAGAGGGAAGTCCGCCAATCTCAAGTGCATAGTCGCCGGGTCCAACCTTTCGAATCGTAAAGGAGCCATCCGAATTCACAGCTCCAGTTGGGCTGAACACGATTTGGCTGTCGCTCTCAGGACGCAACGAAACGGTCAACTGCCTGAGCAGATTCGAAGCAGCCTCGCCGGTCGCGTTTTCGACCGCAATGCGGCCCTCAATCTCAATCGCCGGCATGAGGACAATGGAAACATCTTCCACGTCCCTGCTGCCGAGTTGTACAGAGACTCGCCCTTTCATTGGTTCCCCGTCAAGCGAATGCGAGTCTGCTATCAACTCGTAGTTGCCGGGGATGAGACCTCTGAACTCAAAACTGCCATCTTTGCGGATCGGCTGCCGCGGCATCGCCAGTGGAAGAAATACGGCGGAGCGGCCGGGCAATATCGACAACGATGCAGCCGGATCTGACGTTCCATCCGCCAGCGAGACGCGCCCGCTGATCCTCAGAGTGTCTACGCGATAGAGTGTCAGATCGATCGCATAAACCGATCCATCCGCGGGCAGATCGATAGGGGCTGCCGCTCGAGGGTCAGCCGTACCGGGGTAATAGATCGGAGGGTAGCCGTCTTCAGGAACGTTGTACGTCGTGCTGTTTATCCCAAACCCCCTGCGGTAGGAAGCGCTCAGGTAATACCGCCCGGCGCTTCCGGTCTCTAGCCGGTACTCGCCGCTTTGATCTGTCGTCGCTTCTCGAACACTCACTAGAATCGGCCGGCCGTTCTGATACATTCGCCGGACCAATTGAACGGCAACGCCCACAACAGGTTTGCGATCCACATCGGAGACCCGGCCACTGATGGTATATGCGGACGGCGGGTTTTGCAGGCCAACCAACAAGATGGCGATGCCAATGAGCATAGGGGGTCTTTCTTGGGATCCTCGGCAACCGACAATTGAAGACACCAAGGAGCAAGAAAAAGTTCCGTCCGAAAACTGCGACGTCCCCAGGAACAGAGCGGGCAGTTTGGAGTTGAAGGGTGCCCTGGAGTGCCGTAGAGTCTCATAACTGTTATGTCAAGTCGGTGGCGGCGTCCAAACCTCATATGACTCGCAGTCTGAATCGTGGACAGGTGTGGGGGCTCTTATGGCTGGAACGGCTGTGGCAGGACCTGACGCACGGCTGCCGCATGCTGGCGGCAAGTCCCGGCTTCACCGGCATCGCGGTGTTGTCGTTGGCGATCGGCATCGGCGCCAACACGGCCATTTTCAGCTTCGCCGATGCGCTGCTGCTGCGGCCCCTCCCGGTCGCCAGGCCTGGCGAAATCATCACGGTGGGCTCGATGAACTCGCTCGAGTCGCTCAGAGCAACGGCGCTGGTGTCGTCGTACCGCGATTACGTGGACGTCCGCGATCGCGCCAAGAGCTACGAGGGCTTGGCGGCATTCACGTACGAGATGGCGGGTTTTTCGGCCGATGTGAAAGCTTCGCCCAGGCTGAAGATGGGCATGCTGGTCAGCGGCAATCTGTTCAGCTTGATGGGCGTCGAGCCGACGCTCGGTCGCGACTTCAGGCCTGAAGAAGATCAGGTGCCCGGCCGTGATGCCGTCGTCGTGCTCGGCCGGACGATGTGGGAACACGAATTTGGGTCGGATCCCGCCGTCCTCGGGCGCAGCGTGCGCATCAACGGGAACGCGTTCACGGTCGTCGGCGTGGCCCCGTCCGAATTCACCGGCATGAACCAGTACGTGCGCTCGGATTTTTTCGTGCCGCTGATGATGTCGCCACGCCTCCTCAGTGACCCGAGGACCGCGTCGCTGGAGGCGCGGGACGCGCGTAACCTCACGATCAAGGGCCGTCTCAAAGCGGGCGTTTCTCAGGCGCAGGCGCAGATCGAGTTGACGGCCATGGGTAAGGATTTGCAGCGGGCGTATCCCGACACGAACAAGAACCGCGATCTCGTCGTGCGGACCGAACTCCAGGCGCGAATCGCCCAGGATCCGCCGGATGCAACGCTGGTCGCGATGCTGTCAACCTTAGCGTTTGCGGTGCTCTTCGTCGCGTGTGCAAACGTCGCGGGCCTTCTGACCAGCCGGGCGCCGGTGCGAGAGAGAGAGATGGCGCTGCGTCTAGCGATCGGTGCGGGCCGTGGGCGGCTCATCCGGCAACTGGTGACGGAGAGCCTGCTGATCGCCGCGGGAGGCGGTCTACTCGGACTCGGCGTCGGCTATGCCGGCATGCTGCTTTTCCGGCAGATCGAGCTGCCGACGGATCTGCCGATCATGTTGTCCTTCCAGATGGACCGGCGCGCGCTGCTGTTCTCTCTCTTGGTGGCGGTGGTGAGCGCGCTGATCTTCGGCCTCGTGCCAGCCCTCCAAGCAGCGCGTACCGATCTAACGGCCATCATGAAAACCGGCGACAGTGTCGCGCCGGGCCGCGGGCGGCGTTGGGGGCGGGCGATCCTCGTCACTGGCCAGGTCGCTGTCTCAGTCGTCCTGTTAGTCGTGGCGATGTTCATGTACCACGGCTTCAGCCGTGAGCTGGCGGCCGGTCCGGGCTATCGTACGGATCATTTGCTGATGATGAGCTTCGACCCGGGCCTCATACGGTACTCGGAGACCCAAACGCAGCAGTTCTTTCAACAAGTGGCCGACCGTGCGCGCCAGGTGCCTGGTGTCACACGCGTCACGATGACCAACTCCATCCCGATGTCGAACGACTCCAGGGGTGCGTCCACGATCGCGCCGGAAGGCCATCAGTTTCCACCGGGCAAAGAATCGGTCACGGTCGGGTCGTCGATGGTGGACGAGCACTACTTCGATACGATGGGGATCGCGATCCTCAAGGGGCGCAATTTTCGCGTGACCGACGACATCAGCGCGCCGCGCGCGGCGATTGTGAACCAGCATCTTGCTGAGCACTACTGGCCGAACAAGGATGCGCTCGGCAAGCGCTTCAGGCTGGAAGAGGCCGGCAGGCCCTGGGTCGAGATCGTCGGCATCGCGAAGAATGCCAAATATATCTTTGTCGCCGAGCCGCCGTCCGACTTCATCTATCTGCCGTATCGCCAGAAGCCGCAGCAGCGCATGATCATGGTCGCGCAGTCTGCCGGCGATCCGGCGAGCCTCGTCGGCCCATTGCGCGAAGTGGTCCACGAGCTAGACCCGAACCTGCCGATCTTCAACGTCCGCACCATGGAGGAGTTTTACCGGATGAGGGCCGTGAGCATCTTCAACGTGCTGCTCACCATGGTCGGCGGGATGGGTGCGATGGGACTCGGCTTGGCGATTGTGGGACTCTACGGCCTCGTCGCCTACGCCGCGGCCAGACGCACGCGCGAGATCGGTATCCGTATGGCGATTGGCGCGACCCGCACCACCGTGCTCCGCATGGTGCTGCAGCAGGGCATCCTCCTCGCCGTCGTCGGTCTGATTTTGGGGCTGGCGGGCAGCGTAGGGGCCGGCGAGCTGCTGCGGGCCGCGTTCCCGGGCGGCGGCGACGAACCGCGAGACGTCGCTGCGCTTCTCGTCGTCGCGCCAATCGTGCTAGCTGTGACCTTCCTCGCCGCGTATTTTCCCGCCCGCCGCGCCTCGCGCGTCAACCCGATGCACGCGTTGCGCTACGAGTAGGCCGCCAACCCAGCGCTTCGACTGACGAACGAGCGGCTCACGTAGAGCAGAAAGCCGATTCCGGACAAGTCAGGATGCGATCGGAAAATCTGTGCGCTTGGGCGCCGGCTTGAGTCACATATTCGACAGGCGTAAGCTTGATTGTATGGACAACTGGATTGTAGCTGATCCCGAGCACCTCGGCGGCAGCCCGCGTGTGCGTGGCACTCGCATTTCCGTCGCGCTCATTCTTGAGTCGCTTGCCGCGGGCATGAGCATCGCGCAAATCGTCGACGCTTATCCGAGTCTAACTGAGGAATCGGTTCGCGGCGTTCTTGCCGAGCTTGCCCATCGGAAAGACCTCCAGCCGGCGTGAAAATCCTGCTCGATGAGAATTTGCCGCAGAAACTCGTTGCCGCCCTGCGCAGAGAAGGTTACGAAGTGGAATCGGTTCATACGCT
>Ga0137371_10003237_pt1 | contig 12881 bp, 16 predicted proteins | sample SagtaG_7_FD_104919 | JGI IMG/M metagenome (GOLD analysis project Ga0137371, IMG submission 104919) | Vadose zone soil microbial communities from Sagehorn Ranch, Mendocino, California, USA - Sage1_R_40_16 metaG | ecosystem: Environmental > Terrestrial > Soil > Vadose zone | place: USA... | reverse complement strand
TCTTGATGCAGCGGTTGAAAAAGGCCTGGCTCCTAAAACGAGTTATAGGGGGAGAGCCGCGGGCGTGATGCTCAACGCAGTCAGAGACCTAGGGCTACAAATTTCAGAAATGGAGATCGCAAGGGCAGCCGGCATTGACAAAAAGTCGATGGCAACTAACACAAACGTCATAGACGCCTTGCTAAAGGAATCGAAGAGCCCGGAGAGGAAGGAGAGATAGCTCATCAATGGGCACCCTGTGAGCGCGTGTAGACATAACCTAGCTCTTGAGTTTCGAAATCTGTGATCATCGAAAATGAAATGTATCTCTCTTCACCAATGGCTGTGTAAGTCGTAACAATGACACTCAAGATCGGTTCATTCGTCATCAATTGTAGAGATTTTGACAAGACCTACAAGTTCTGGCAGGAAGCCCTTCATTATGTTCCAAGAAGACCACCAGGCCAGGGTTGGGTCGTCCTGAAAGATCCCACGGGTACCAGTCCAAACGTCTCAGTGAACCAAACAGAAGAACTGAAATTTGGCAGGAATCGAATGCACCTCGACCTATACGCTACCGACCAGAAAGCGGAGGTAGAGAGACTGATCAAGCTTGGAGCCACTATTCACAAGCCCGCAAAGCAAGGCGAGGACTTTGTTATTATGGCCGATCCGGAAGGCAAACTCTTCTGCGTGGTCCAGATTCCTCATTCTTCCACTGACAAGGTCGCAAGTGCTGAAAGACAAGCACCGTCTCGGTAGTCTCAATCGACTTGACCAACTGAACTATTTCGTTTCGAGTAAATGCCCTTCTAAGATAAGTAGAAGGAGGCGAGGAAAGAATGAGCGTGCACTTAGGCCGTTTTACTCACGAGCAGAGAATTGAGATTGCCAATCGTCTATGCAAGCTGATCCTTGAGAAGCATAGAGAGCGAGTTCTTGCTGTGTGCGTTTATGGCTCTACGGCGAAGAAGCTTGACCGGCCGTACTCGGATCTCGAGATGTTTGTTGTAGTGAGAGATGGTGATGAGATTCCAATGAAGAGGTATCTTTACCGGGGCCTTGTTGTAGGAATCGAGTATCCATTGGAATCAAAGCTGCTGAAAGCGGCTAGCAAGTTGGATTGGTCGTGGCATTGGGAGGCTGACGGGGTATAGGAATAGGATCGTTCTCTTCGAGAGAGACTCGTGGCTGAGCAGACTCGACCAGGCCGTAGCGGTTGCGGAGAAGGAGAGCAACACGGAAGCCGTCCATTCGTCAGCGATGAACTTGACAGAGGAGATGACGGTTTTCCAGAACACGCTTCTAACCGACGATCCTCTGGTGCTGAAGAGTCGAGGAGTGTCTCTGGCACAGGCCGCTGGCGACCTGGTGCTTCTGCTGAACAGGCGTTTCGTCATTACGACGAGCTGGTTCTGGAAACAGGTCTTCGAGTGCACAACGAGGCCAGTGGATCTTCAAGAGATTGTGGAGGTTCTGATGGGAGTCAGACCATCATCAAGAGAACAGCTGAGGAGGTCCGCGGACAAGTTGTACTCGGAAATGATGGAGATAGTCGCTGCCTCTGGAGTCTCGTTGGAAGCGAGAGACCTGATCGTCTAGAAGGCCTGAAAGAGACGGGTTGCCAGCAGTTCCACTAAATGTATAAGATTCAAACCCAATTCTAGTAACTATTCTTGGATAGACTGCGCTGGCGTAGCTGGTACGAGAGAATCAAGACAGGTCCAAGTCCAGAAGACAACGCGCTCTTACAATTCACAAGAGAACTTTCAGTGCAGTTCCAGATGCCGTACTGGTACAGACAGATTGTCTGGGGAAGACTCGACCGCTATCAGAGCACAGGCGGGATAATATCAAAACCAACAATCCTCTCTAAAGAAACTGTTACTGTTCCAGGGTCGCTCCCCGAGGCCGAACTTATGCTGCCGGAATACCTGAAAGGAGAACTGTCACTAGATGAATGGAAGATTCTCATCGCATTGCACATGGTGAGGTTTAAGGCCTATGATAAAGGAAGAATGAGCAGGTTGCTCGGAAAAATCGCTCTAGCCCCCCGCGGACTATTCTTCTTTCTGCTGTTCTACATCCCTGCTGCCGCCTCCGGAGGATTGTCGGGTCCGGTCCTTGTTTTCCCGAGTCCCATATTTCTTCTCGCCGCACTCGGGATCCGGAGATCACTAAGAAAATCTCTGAAAAGACGCGAGTTTGAACTGGACAGAAGCGTGGCCAAACAGCTCGGAACCCAGCAAGTATCACAGGCCCTCGAAAAATTACGGAATCTTGATCAGAAAGGAATACCAACAAACCTCCGGTTTGCCTTTCTAGCATACTGGAACCCGAGCATCAAGGAAAGAATCGGGGAGCTGAGCAATCCGCGCCTTGAAGAGCTTCCAAGACCGTCTAGAATTCCGAAAATAGGCCTCCGCGGACGCGTGATTATCATTCTAGTCGGCTTCGCTATTTTCTGGGGCTCAGGACTGGTCGCGGGCAACCTCTACGCCCGAGGCCAAACCACGGTTGTCTGCATGGATACTACCTGCTCAGCCCTTGTCGTTACCTCCGTTGTCGGATTTTGGATCGCTATTATCGGCGGCATAAGCATCGTGATATGGATACTCCGACGATTTCTCTAAACTAGAGAAAAGAGATAGAATCTAGATGAGCAGCGTCCAATCCTCCGAAAGAGTCGTGCTATCGTGAAGAAGAATGGTGACGACTCCTCGCCATTCACGGATAAGGAGACCGTTCTCTGGGGCCTTCAGTTGGCTCTTGGAAGGACCTTCGACGAATCCGTTTTGTCAAAAGAGTCAAGAGATGGAATAGACCATCTCATCGATCTAAAACGTCTGGCCGAGGAGAGACGATTGGAGGGGTCGAGATATTTCTCAAGGGTCCATCGGTTCTGGATCTTATGGGTCGCACTGTTGCTATTAGGCATGGCTCTCTTACTCGTAATAATAGGCGTCGTCTTCTTTGTCGCTGACGTTTTCCTTTACAGATGGATCAGAAAACGCGAGAAAACGACACCAAGGGCATCACTCGAATCATTGGAACTAAGTCGCACCTTTGCAAAGGAATTGCAATCCTTGTATGACAGGATGAAAGTCGAGACATCGGACTTGCCCACGGAGAAAGCTCCGTATGGCCTCCTCGAAAAATCCACCTACGTTGGAAGAGCCGTATGGATAAGCGTCGATTCCGACCTTTCGAGCACAGTATTTGCAGACCGCAAGGGAATCGTCGTGCGGGTCTTCAATAATCCACCCGATCATTGCAAACAGGCGATGGCGGTAGAGCTTGCATCTCCCCCACTTACACTCTTCCCGTGGCCGAGGAGGCTTCGGTATATCATTGCTGAATACTACAATGAATGGGATAGCATAGTGCACTCATTCACAGAAGGCCACTCTTATGTCAGATTTGTGAGACTGAAGAACAAAACTGTACTCAAGTCAGACACATATCGGATCAAGGATACGTCTCGAATCGGAGCCGGTCTTATTACCGCGTGGCCGGTGCTCCCAACAGAGGCTCGACTATTGAGTCGACGCGAAGGTGGCTAGTTAGCCCTCGCCCTCTGAGAGATAAGAGATAGAATCTAGTTGAGTAGCCCTCCGTTCATGTCTGTCAAGGCCGCATCGTCCCGGAGCCAGTCCAGTTCCAAAGCTCTGCCTCCTTTGCCGAACGCGGACAAGTACGCTACGATCGTGACAAGATTCGCGCCGAATCCCGACTTTGTCTTGCACCTGGGTTCTATCCGGGCGATAATCCTCTCCCACGACTATGCGCGGATGTACAAGGGACGATTTCTTCTGCGGTTCGATGATACTGATCCGCGGCTGAAAAAGTCGGCGCTCGAGTACTATGATCTGATTAGGGAGGATGTTCGCTGGCTGGAATGCCAGTGGGACGCAGAGTACACGGCTAGCGACAGGATACCGGTCTACTATGAGCATGCGGAGAAGGTTCTAGGATCAGGAGACGCGTACATCTGCACCTGTACTCCCGACGATTTCCGTCTCAACATTAACGCTGGCAGAGCGTGTCCCGATCGTTCCAAGAGCCCGGAGCAGAACCTGGCCGATTGGGCGAAGATGTTGAATGGAGGGTTTGGAGAGGGAGACGCGGTGCTACGAGTAAAGACGGAGCTGGCTCATCCGAACCCGGCGGTCCGGGACTGGCCGGCGCTTCGGATAATTGATCCGGAAAAGTATCCGCATCCGAGGGTTGGCTCAAAGTACCGGGTCTGGCCCCTGTTCAACTTTGGATCGGCTGTCGATGATCATCTGCTCGGTGTGAGCCACGTTATCCGTGGAAAGGAGCACTTGACAAACGCGCTGCGGACTGAGTTTCTTTACAAAGCGTTGGGCTGGAACATACAGGAGTATGTGCATTATGGCCGGTTGAAGACGAGCGATATCAAGCTCAGCAAGTCGTTGATGGTTAAGGAGATCGAGGAGGGCCTCGTAGACGGCTACTCGGACCCGAGACTTCCGACGCTCGCCGCTCTTCGTAGGAGAGGATTTGTTCCTAGCGCCTTGAGGAAGATTGTCTACGAGATGGGACCCAGACCGGTCGACGCTACGCTAAGCTGGGACAATGTGAACGCGACAAACCGGAAAGAGATCGACAAGCTAGCCCACAGGTACAGCTTCATCGCAAACCCAATCACAATCACAGTGTCGGGTGTAGATCGGATGTATGATGCGCGTCTGCCATTACATCCAGAAAGGAAGGACCTTCCAGATAGAATCTTCAAGGTAGTTCCAAAGAATGGCTCAGCCAACCTATTGATCTCGTCCCAGGACATTGATCTGCTCAGAAAGAGCAAGGTGGTCCGACTGATGGAATTGTTCAACGTTGAAATCAAGAGTGTCGAGAACAGCTCAGTCGCGGCCTCGTTCCATAGTCAGGACTACATGAAGGCACGAGAGGTCAAAGCGCCCCTAGTCAACTGGCTACCAGAAGAGAACAATATGGTCGGGGAGGTGGTGATGCCTGATGCGTCGAGAACGAAGGGTCCGGTTGAGACGAATATTCGACTGGAGAAGCTAGGAAGCATAATCCAGATGGTAAGGTTCGGATTCGGCAGAATCGACTCCATCAACCCTGAGCAGGTAACTGTCTACTACGCCCACAGGTAAACCAACGAACCTCTACTGCACGCATGCGTGTGGTGCCGCCGAGAGGCTCCGGCACACGTGGAGATTGCACTCTCCTTTTTGTACGAATCGGTTAGAATCATGTCGGAAAGCCGGTGATTTGGTCCACCCCAAAGTACCCGAGTAAGGTTCTGGGAGCGACCCCAAAGATTTTAAATTCTTGATTCAATCATGTTGTGTCTATTCACCCAGGCGTGGAGGGATTTCTGTGAGACTTGTCGAAGATATCTGGATGGGTTCCCGCCCGAGACGCGACAGCACTTGCGGACTCGTGCCTGCAATGGAATAAGGGCCGATTTTACGAGGTTCTCTGGGAGTACCATCTCACTCCCTCGATTCTGCGCGAGAGGAATGCGAGAGGCTGGTGGTATTATGAGGACAATCATCTAGCAGGATGTGCTCTTGGGCGTGAGCTACGAGGCTGGTGGTATTTCGAGGAACTCTGGGGTCCCTGCGAAGGAAGTTCTGAACTCCCGATGCGTACAGGGAAACAAGATCTGTGGAGGGCTCAGTGCTTCCAGAGGCTTCTGCGCCCGTTGAGGTCTCGGATTCTCATTAGAGCCGCAGTGGACAATCCGTTTGGCAACATCATCGCCCGAGAAGTCGGGGCCCAGTGGTGTGGAGGCTACCTGTTGGCTACTCGAAGATTACGGCAGAAATTCGAAGTCACAGTGCCCGTAGGCTTCAAGCTTCGCAGGTTCCGAAAGGGCGATGAGAAGGATATGTCAAGAATTCATCTCGCAGCCTTCCATTTCCCAAATCTGCCTAGAGAATACCTGAGGTGGGCCACGAGTTCCAACTGTAGGACAACGCTGGCGGTTCTGCACGGACAGTCAGTCGGGTTCTTGACAGCAGAGAAACGGCCTTATTGTGGGTACGGGGATTTCAACATAGCATTGGAGCCCGAGTTCCATGGAAGAGGATTAGGGTCTGCGCTGATGGAAAGCGGATTGAACGATCTAATCGAAATGGGATGCAACACGGCCGTGGCTGACTTCTGGCTTCAAAATGCCAAGGTTCAGGCGTTGAACCGGAAATATAGCTTCAGGATTGTTCGTGCCTACAACTACTACGAGACTGGGGCAACGGATCATTAGTTTTCTTCCACTCTCAAGTTTTTCCGCGTCTGCAATGGTACCAGTCCCATGGATGATCGTCTCGGGCCTCTGCTGTTCTGTCGAACCTGAGTATCCCTACGTACCATCAAATCAGATACCGCTCAGACGACGAGTTCATTGGAAAAATTCTTGTTTGTGACTGCTGCGGCGAACAGATCAGGAAACCGTTGCAAACGGGTGCCCGAGGAAGAAGAGTCAAAGCTACTAACGTAGAGTTTTCTTTATTCGGGCTTTTTGACAGACTTGATTGACCGGGGAGCAGTGTCCGGTTACAGGACAGTTGAATACGAAGTTCACGAGCCAGAAGAGGATCAAAGCTGAACACCAGGCTAGTTGCAATACTCGTAAGCCTAATCTCCGTAGGGGCAATCGCATTTCTCCTAACTGGAGCACCCACATCCTCCTGCAATACTGAAAACCCGAACCTTCTAGCGGGAAGTTTCACAGCAGGTCAAAGCACTTCCTTCACCTACACTATTAACGTCCATAATGCGCAATCACAAGCGGTAACACTCGCGTCTTACACACTCGGGACACAGTTGTACAGCATTAACGTAGCAATCGCAGCGGGACAGACCGGAACATTCACAACAGTCGAAGATCCTAACTCCGAAACCTCGATTCCAGTCAAGACATCGTGCGGGAACCAGTTCATGACTAATCCAGCGAATTACACGGAAGACATAGCTCCGCGGTCCACCACATTCGAAGACTCCACACGTGTAGCTGTCGATCTTGAGAACAATGGAACCGGAACGACGACACTAACAAGCTACTACGTCACAGACTCGAGCGGCAACGAATACGCGCTCGCAAACTGGAACGGTCCGTCACTAGCACCGAATAGCGTGACGACGACAACATTCAGCATCGGTTCGAGTTGTTCACAGTGCACTCTCCATGGTTCAGCATTCACCTTCACGAGCGGAAACCAGTACACTATAACAACGGTGACGGGACGCGGCAACATCTTCGCGTTTACAGTTAACCTGTCTTCTGGTCACCATTACTTCGTGGACCTTCAAGTAGGATTTGGGAGCACGGCTAACTAGGCGAAGGGCTCAGTCAAGTGGCCACTTATCCTGAAGCAGCTGAAGGGCGTATTTTCTCTCTCCTCTCTGGCTGTTTGCTGGAGCCGACTTGAACAGCCGCGGGCTTGGAAGACTGCTAGTTATTGTCAGGGTTTCGAAGAAACTCGGTAAGTCGTGGGTTGCTAGGCACGAGAAGGATGGGCTGATGAGTGGAAGATTGCCACTTTTGCCAGGTCCCAATACATGCTCGGCAGCTTAGAGAGGACGGAATCAGACGTTCTCATGTTCCGGTTCAGATTTCGGAAGGGAGGAGGAAAGCTGGTGCAGGCAACCTTATGGGCCAGGGAACGCAAACAATACCGTATCGTAGAACTCGTCGTATACAAGGGACACGTGGGACCAGTTGAAGGCTAAGACAGAAACAACGTCTATGATCAGAGTGGATAGGAGACTCTGGACGGGCCCTGCTCTCTCCAGGCTGATAGTCTACGCGCTAGATGTGGCTCATCTTGTCCTGGCTCCAGAACCGGTTCTAGACTATGAGCGGACGGCATTGTTCAAGGAAAAGGCCCGGGTCTCGCTCGACGATGGCCAGTATCTTGTCGAGCTGCCGCGCAAGGTCTACGATTTTTACCATCTCAACGAGGCCGATTACACAGTCATGGCTTCAGAGATAAGACCCAGAACGATAGAAATTCTACTCTAAAGAAGATCCATCGCAGCCGCCAAGAATGCCCATAGAAGGACCAGCATCGTTCGAATACTCGCCGCGTCAAGAACTTTGGGCCGAGTAGAGACGAATGTTCGTCGGGAGAAGGTCGGGAGTATAATCCAGATGGTGAGGTTCGGATTCGCCAGAATCGACTCCATCAACGATGAGCAGGCAACTGTCTTCTACGCCCACAGGTAAACGAACCATGGTCTGGTTTTACGAATCGCCTGGAACGTAGACTAGTTCGAGCTTTATCCGGTCGGGGTCCTCAAAGTAGACTGCATAATAGCCCGGATCATAACCTTCCCACTCCTTAGGCCCGCCGTAGAGTGTCGGAATCTTCTTGGGAACTAGATAGTTGCGATAGAGATCGTCGACTGCTGCGCGCTTTGGTGCTCGGAAGGCTATGTGGTTGAGACCGACACGTTTTCTATGATAGCCGTCGGAGATGAACCTCTTGGGACACTGGGCAATGATTATTCTGGTTCCCTCCTTCTGCCATTCTACCATTCCCTCCGTTTCGAAGACTTTGGCAAAGCCGAGGCGGCCTAGCAGCTCGCCGTAGAATGTTGCGGATTTCTGAATATTCGAGACTTGGATTTGGAAGTGATGAACCGGATGCTTGAACTTATTCTCCAATGCAGGACCAAAGATTTCTTCTTCGGATAAAAGCTCTGGCCGAAATTATGAGACGGAAGATCTATTTCTGGGACATGGGGTTGGTGTTGATATAGGCTGTCGATTTTCTCTATGATTCGGACGGATTCTATCCGCCCGCTGGTCACAAGTGAAGTTTAGCATTGAACTGCCGGTCCAGTTCCGGGACATTGACGTGATGGGCCATGTCAACAACGCAACTTATCTCCAATACATGGAGACCGCCCGTGTCGAGCTTGCAAGAAGCCTCGGACAGGTAAGAGAAGGATTCCGTGCCAGCTTTATCGTTGCTTCGGTGCGCTGCGAGTTCAAGAAGCCGATCAGAGACGAACGGTGGATATCTGTCTGGGTATGGGTGAGCCGGATAGGAGATCGATCATGGGACCTTGACTACTCCATCCGCGGACCCAAACGGGTGGAGTACGCGGTTGGCAGGACTACACAGGTCGCCTACGACTACAAGACCAGATCTGCGGTTCAGATCTCCGGAAAGCTTAGGAGAAAATTGGCGAAGCATGTCGAAGCGCCTCTCAAGTTCAGAGAGACCGACTAAGTGCCGAAAGTATTGCTTATGAGAAGCTCGGCCCTCGATTCGGTTACGGCCAACAGCAGGTTTGGTACATCACTATGGTGATGCTTGCAGGCTGTTGGAAACTGCCTCCCGTGGAAATTGGAGGGTAGTTTGGGGATACGATGAAGTCGAATTGGAATGTCTCAGCCTGGGGTCCGGGAACGCCGCAGCTGGGAGAGGCGAATTTTGGGGCCGAGGTATAGGCGCACAAGGGGATTGAGGTGAAGTTGACGTACCCGGCTTCGGAGGCGTATACCACAAACTGGACCCGGTTTCCTCCCTGACCTACCTTCTGGTTCTCGTTGATCACGTTCAGGGTGACGTTTCCTGTGTCTCCTCCCTCGATCCGCACGGTGCAGACCGCGACGGTGGACATTTGTTCACAGTTGCCGTCCCATCTGGAGTTTATGTGGATGTGGGGGCTCTGGATTACAGGATACACGCCGGGTCCACAAACTAACCCACAGAACGGTTGGTAATAGACGACGAAAACTGTGAGCGCCGCGAATCCGATAATGGCGACGGCTACGATTGCAAGGGCTAACCGTCTGGTCCATATTTTCCGATTTGTTGTAGCGCTCATATGTGGCGTGGGGCTCCAGATCCTAGGTTTGGAGTGCCCAACGCGCGCTCGCACCTGAATACGAGGTCGCCGTTCACTAGCAGGGGGTGCAACAGGTAACATTACAGTAATGGAATTGTCCCATTTTGATAAACTGGAATCATACCGACGTAATTATTGAAAGTGAGCGACACGTGAAACGTCGTGCGTGGGCATTGGGATGCTGGACTAGTATTCTGTAACGTCTGGTTTAATCCTCCGATCCTAAGCCATAGGATTGTTCCGCCTGAACAGGCCCAGAACCACAACCAGTAGACTCCGAGCGTTGACCCGGTGGGCGCGTTTATCGTTACCACGATGTGAAGTGATTGAGAAGGTAGGAACGCATGAGTTGGAGATGCTGAAACAGCTACTCCTCCACAGTTCGTCCAAGACTTAGAGCATGCTGAATAGGTTGAACCTGACTGACTGGTAGTGTAAAGTATTAGACTTGGTGCAAGAGCCAGTCCACCCAGGGGGAGTTGTCCAGAAATCTGAACGGTCAGGCAAATGCTTGCCCTTCCCGAGGGAGGCAGCTGGAAAACGGTCGGCGGTGGCATCGTGGATTCTTCGAACGATTTGGCATTGGAGGGACAGGGTGCGCCCTGGACCGCGGTGAACGCGTAGACGAAGACGGACGACGATAATCCTGCGAGGATGAGTAGGATGAGTGCTGCAACTCTATGAGCGCGAATTCTGGAGAGAAGGGCCGTTTTCCACACGAGGGCTCCCTCTTGAGATGAATACTGCTACTGCTCCTCTATGAGGGGTCGATTAATTTATTCCTATCTTGTAGAACAGTCGTTCTGTATATTGAGCGAAGTTCCAAGGATGAAATAGTGAGCTAACAGGGACCCCGGATGGTTGCGACTGGGGTCCGAGTCGTTTTCTTACCAGTGGCGCCGATCCCGCTGAGCTAAACCGTGATTTCAAAGAAGTGTCTCTGAGCGAGAGTCTCGCTCGTTAGAGCTTGAGCTTCCCGAAATTCTGACATTCAGACCAATCAGGATCATCCGCAAACGCAACACTGTCAAAGAACAACAGAAAGTCGTCCCTCAAAAGACGGAGATAGTTCCTTGACACGACTATTCTTCTCCGGAGAACGTGTACTTGGGCAAAACCCAAATTTCAGTCCCTACAAGTCTTCCATGAGCCTTCCCGTGTTAGCAAAGCCAGTGGTTGCAAAGCCGACCCCCTCTCGACCCGAAGGTGTCACGTTCCTGGCTGGTTTAGCCCTTCTAGCAGGAATCATGCTCCTGATCGCAGGAATAACGTTCGCCTTACCCTTTCCCGATAGGTGGGACTATGGCCCGGCGCTGATTGGGTTCTGGATCATGCTGAGTTTCGGCTATCTCGGCTTCGGGCAATTCTTACCCGCGTTGTTCGTCCCCATCATCGGCATCCCCATGATCGTCATTCTCGCAACTCTATATTTTGCCGCAGGGATCGGGGTCTTTTGGGGACGTCGATGGGCATGGACCCTCAGCATAACATTGGCATTATTTGGAGTAGCCTCTAGCATTCTCCAGGCCATCACCTGGGCTCAATACGATTTCTTTGGTGCATCTGGGCTAATTGTAACTCTATTGATATTGGTCTATCTCACGAGACCTCTCGCTAGAAACTTCTTTTTCGAACGCCGTTGAGCGGTCTGCACGCTAAGCCTAGAGGTGCTGGGCGAAATAGGGTTCATGTCGTATCCCGGGAAAGGGGCAGGTGGGGTTTCAAGTAGCGCATTCCTAGGCCTTGATCAGCCGCACGAGCCTTCTAAGCAGCACTAGTTGAGTGTCTATTGGAACTTGGGCCGGATGATTCATGTCGCAGAATACATGATCTATGCCCAGCTCCTTGAGTCCTGGCAAATCTTCTGAGGCTTGTTGAGGCGTACCTCCCAACAACGTTCGGGGTTCTGTGGCTTTCTCTTTGCTTAGGGGGTTGTGGACTCTCAGGATCCACTTCATCTCTTCAGGGTTACGACCTGCTCTTCGCACCATATCGCGAAAGTCATTGATTGTTTGACTCAACTTCTCAATCGTGGTGCTTCTTCCACCAGCGGGCATGATTCCGTCGGCAATTGTTGCCGCCCGCTCGAGTGAAGCGGGAGCGAAGGCGCCCAGTAGCATTGGGATGCCGCCAGACTGTACGGGTTTTGGCCCGATTCTTGATTCTGGGATATTATAGAAGTCTCCAGTGAAGCTGACTGGGTCTGGGCCCCAGACGGCGCGCATTGCCTTGACAAATTCCTCAAATCCTCTTCCACGCCTTTTTATCGGGACGTTGGCAGCTTCAAACTCGTCTCTAAAGTCTCCCTGGCCGATGCCGGCAATTGCTCTTCCGTCACTCAGTCTGTCTAGTGTTGCGAAACGGCGGGCGAGGGTCACGGGATTCTGGAAGAGAGCGCTCATTACGCTCGTGCCGAGCTTAACCTTCCTCGTCCTCGCCGCGACGAACGTTAGCATCTCAATTGGATCATAGACCGTCGCAAAGATCTCGGGCCAGGGATCGCCGTCAAACGTTTCCTTCGGCTTAGTTGGGAGAAGCATCCGGTCGCTAACCCACAAAGAAGCCAATCCCATCTTCTCGGCTTCCACCGCGACGCGCAGGATTGTCTCAGGGGAAGCAACCGTTCCATATTGCGGGAGAGCGATCCCTACAGCAACGTTCGATTCATCTGACCGACTGATAGCGCTCGGCACTAGGCTCAACGGTTCCCAAGCTTCAATCTAAAGGCCGGTTTTTCGAATGTTTCAACAACGGCCAAGAACAGTCCGTTCAAACTGGTATTTCTTGCTGATGGGCCCCAACTTGGTCGTCTGCATTGGCTTCAGTCTTAGCCGGTCAGTTTCTTTTCTCGTGTCCGCGCGATAGCGGAAACACAGCTCAACGATACTGGTGTAGAGTCACCATGGCAGCTGAGTTCTTCCAACGTCTTTTCGTGGGCCCTATCCGGCTCAATGGACAAATTCCAACTTAATTCTATCAGGGTCCTCGAAATAGACCGCATAGTAGCCCTTTCGATATTCAGGATATTCTTTCGGCCCACCGTAGAG
>Ga0137371_10003230_pt1 | contig 12897 bp, 15 predicted proteins | sample SagtaG_7_FD_104919 | JGI IMG/M metagenome (GOLD analysis project Ga0137371, IMG submission 104919) | Vadose zone soil microbial communities from Sagehorn Ranch, Mendocino, California, USA - Sage1_R_40_16 metaG | ecosystem: Environmental > Terrestrial > Soil > Vadose zone | place: USA... | reverse complement strand
TCCCCCTAAAGGGAGACGAGTCCCCATGCCGCATTTTATATGGAAGCCGATGAAATACTCTCACAAGCCAAATCCAGTCCCGAAACGCTGCATGGCTGGATCATCCTGCCTATCTCACGCCGTAACCTGGGAATGGCCATCCTGGGCTGGGCCTTCGGTATGGTCCTTGGCCTGGGCCTTTTCGCCACGGTAGCCTCCGTCGTCATCCCTACCAATTTTCAACGCGGCATCGCAGCTGCTATTATTACCAGCATATTGCTGGCCATGGTGCTCTTCATCGGTTTTGGCAGCCTGTGGACGCTCATCACCGATATCTGGCGCTGGCGGCACGCTGATATGCATATCATCGTCATCACCCCTGAAGATTTTGTTAAACAGGAAGGCAATAAAATTATACATGTCCCACTGGTGAACGTTCGCCACGTAACGGCTCGCGGCAAAGCGCCGGTCGACCGCACGGTTCCGGAAGGCAACCAGCTCAGGGAAATCCCCGGCTCCGGCGAGAATACTGCTGGCTTCCTTTTCGGGCGCGGCCTGGTCCCATCTGGAGCACGTATCCGCCGTCGTCGCATGCGTACTCCCACCTCGCTGGCGTTCATCGATACCCGCACCGACAGCGAAGTAACCGTCGTCACCGATGAGGTGTACGGTGATCCCTTCATGATCGCTGCTTTGCTGAAACAGTATGCCGCAGCCGTGCAGGCAATTGCCTGAAGTGTGCCTGCCATCAGAGATTGGAGGCCTTCATGTTGCTCGCCATCGACATCAGTAACACGAACATCAAGATCGGCATCTACAACAAGACCGCGATACAGCATCGCTGGGTCGTCTCGACTGCTCGCCAGCGCACCACCGACGAGTACGCCATGCTTTTAAGCGACCTGATGCACCACGCCGGGCTCCTCTTTACTGATGTCGATGATATCATGCTCTCGAGTGTTGTACCGCCATTGACGCCTGTCTTCCAGGAACTGGCGCGCAGCTACTGCAATAAAGAAGCGATCCTCCTCGATCACACGCTCGACCTGGGCATGAAGCTGCTCATCGATAACCCATGGGAGCTTGGCTCCGATCGTATCGTCACAGCGCTGGCCGCGCATCACCTCTATGGTGGTCCGGCCATCATCATTGCCTTCAGCACGGCCACTACCTTCGATGTCATCTCGGCGCAGGGCGATTTCCTGGGTGGTGCCATCGCTCCTGGTCTGGTCATCTCTGCCGAGGCATTAACCAGCGCCGCGTCTCGCCTCTACCGCGTGGATTTAACCCCTCCGCGTTCAGCCCTCGGCAAGAACACCATCGAGAATTTGCAGTCAGGCATCATATATGGACATGTCGGCCTCGTGCAGGGGCTCATTCATCGCCTGCGCCGGGAGATACCAGGGGTAACCGGAGCAGGCGAGCACCAGGTCAAAGTCATTGCCCATGGCGGCCTGGCGCAATTGATGGCTCCTATCATCCCCGAAATCCAGTACGTCAACCAGTACCTGCCCCTGGAGGGCCTCAAACTGGCCTATACAAGGCTTACTACCAGTTAACCCTCTTGCTATTTTAAGCTGACCCGATCATAATATGTCAGTGAGGCAACGAAACAACATCCTGGTGTACGAGGGTGCCAGGTCTCATTATTTGCGCAGGCGAAGAGTAAACACATGGAATCCTACCAGGCGATAGAGGTCGCCGGGCCATCAGAACGGCGCTTGGCAACGCAGGTACGGCCCGCAGAAGGAATAAGCGAGAGTGAATGGCGCTACCGCGCCGTCTTCGAGCACGCTGCTATCGGCATGGCGCATATCGGGCTGGATGATCGCTTGCTCCTGGTCAACCAGTGTTATTGCGACATTGTTGGCTACTCGCGCGATGAGCTGCTCTGCATGAAATTCCAGGACCTTACCCATCCCGAGTACGTCGAAACCAGCCTCGCGCACTGGCGCCGCTTGCTTGCTGGCGAAGCTGACACTTACGCCATGGAGAAACGCTACATCCGCAGGGATGGCTCGACCATCTGGGTCCGTACTACCGTGTCGCTCATCCGCACCCCTTCCAACGAACCTGCGCACTTTGTGGCCATCGTTGAAGATATCAATGAGCGCAAACAACTTGAGCGGCGCACGCGCGAGTCGCTTGAAGGCCTGTTGCAGATGGCGGAGGCCATTGTCGAGTTGCCAGGTAGTACCGGCTATGCCAGTTCTCCATCGGACCTGCAGGATGCCTTACCCAAGGCGAGCGTCATCGGCCAGCGACTGGTGGAGCTGGTTCGCAGCGTCCTGGGCTGCCAGCGCGTCAGCATCACCACTGTTGATCTGCATACGGGCGAACTGCGCTCCCTGGCAGTCGTCGGCATCTCGTCCGAACTGGAACGCCAGTGGCGGGAACGCCGCCCGGGTTTTCACCTGAGCGAACTGTTCGCTGGCTCCGAGTTTGCTGCGCGCCTGCTCAGCAAAGAAGTGCTTGTGCTCGACATGACCCGGCCCCCGTTGCGCGATTGGCCCAACCCCTATGGCATCCACACTATGCTCCTCGCTCCCATGTTTGTAGGCGACCAGCTCGTCGGCCTCCTGGCATTAGATCACGGCCACACCAGACACGAATATAGCCAGGAAGAGATCGCCCTGGCAGGCGCCATTGCTAAGCTCGCTGCTCTCGTCGTTGAGCGCGAGCGCCTGTTGCAGGAACGCGCAGAGGCCCGTGCCAGCGAACTCGCCCTGCGCGAGGCCAAGCGTCGCATGGACGAGTTCCTGGGCATTGCCAGCCACGAATTGAGAACCCCCCTCACCACTATCAAGGCGAACGTCCAGTACGCTGGACGCCAGTTGAAGAAGATAGCAGTTCCCGGGACCGCAGCCGCTGAGGACATGAGCGGCAAGCTGAACGAAGCGCAGGACTTGCTTGGAAAGGCGGAACGGCAAGTAGAGGTGCTCAACCGCCTGGTGGGTGACCTGGTCGACATCTCGCGCATCGAAGCCGATAAGCTAGAGTTGCGTCTCCGCCTCGAGCCATGCAACCTGGTAGCCATTGTACGTGAAGTGGTCGCGCTACAGCGCCAGGTAATCGCTTCTCGCCCCATTCGTCTCAAGATTGCTACCAGGAAAGTCGTGCTCGTCATCGCCGATGCCGACCGCCTGGTACAGGTCCTGACCAACTACCTGAGCAATGCCCATAAATACTCGCCCGCCGGCCTGCCTATCGAAGTCTCCCTGCGTTTACAAGCTGGCGTTGCATACGTCTCTGTGCAAGACGAAGGACCCGGCCTGCCGTCCACGGAGCAAGAGCGCATCTGGGAGCGCTTCTACCGGGCAGAAGGTGTAAAGCACCAGGGCGGCTTCAGCGTGGGCCTTGGATTAGGCCTGTATATCAGCCGCATGATCATCGAACAACACCACGGACAGGCGGGTGTCGAGAGCGCCCGCGGCCAGGGTTCCACCTTCTGGTTTAGCCTGCCGCTGTTTAAAGAGCCTTCCCCAACCCTAGCAAATCAGAAAGGAAGGGCCCATGTCGAAGCAACAGGCCAGCAGGAATTCCATATTGCGTCTGGTGCTGCCCATCCCGCCGAGCATTAACGAACAGTATGCCACCGTCAATGGGCATCGTGTGAGCACGGTGGCTGCCAGGCGTTTCAAACAGCGTGTCCAACGCACCCTGGCTGAACTCGAACGCAAGGAAGTGCTGCACGAGAAATTGCGCGAGCGCCTGCGCCAGAGCTATCTCTCCTTCTACCTGGCGTTCTACTTTGAAACGCCGCTCAAGCGCGACCTGGATGGTGGACTCAAAATCACCCAGGATGCCATCTGTGAAAGCCTGGGCCTCAACGACAACCGCGTAGTCAATATCCACCTGGTCAAGTACATCGACCCGCTGCATCCCCACCTGGAAGTCGAGCTAGAGGCTCTCGAGGACTGGCGCTTCGATCAAGAGTATGTGCTGCTTAAGTAGCTCCTATACTACTCCTCATCCCGGGTACTCACCCCCGCTTCCGCGAAGGTAGCCATCTCGCGATGAGCATGTAATGCCGCCTCGATAACATTCATTGCCAGCACAGCCCCGGTCCCTTCGCCCAGCCGCAGCTTGAGATCAAGCAGGGGTGCCAGGCCGAGTCTATCGAGAATCACGCGGTGCCCTGGTTCTACCGAGCTATGCCCGGCAAAAAGATACGCACCAATCGCCGGCTGTAACTCGACCGCCACCAGCGCCGCGGCTCCTGAGATGAAGCCATCGATGACGACAGGAACCCGCTGAGAAGCGGCCGCGACGATGACCCCGACCAGCCCTGCAATCTCCAGCCCGCCCACCTTCATCAAGACGTCAAGCGGGTCGCGAGGATCAGGGGCATTCCGTGCAAGTGACAGCTCGATCACCCGCACCTTGTGAGCAAGCTGCTCATCGTCGATGCCCGTTCCATGCCCCGTGACAAGCGCTGCGGGCGTCCGTGTCAGCGCAGCGGTAATCGCACTCGAAGCCGTCGTGTTGCCGATCCCCATGTCCCCGGTCGCCACCATCTCGATGCCCTGGCCCACCAGCGTATCCAGGACACCGCTCCCCACCAGGATGGCCTCCAACATCTGCTCCCGCGTCATAGCCGGTCCGGTTGTCATATTGGCGGTGCCGGAAGCCACCTTGCGAGAAAGCAGGTCAGGATGCTGCATCTCGGCGGCCACTCCCACGTCGACAACAATCACGCTTGCTCCAGCATGTCTCGCCAGCGCATTGATCGCAGCCCCACCGCGCAGGAAATTGTGCACCATCTGCGCCGTCACCACCGAAGGATAAGCGCTCACCCCCTCGCTTGTAACGCCGTGATCACCCGCCATCACGATCACCGCTTTCCGCTCTATCACCGGCACAGGATTTTGCCTGATGCCCGCCATCTGGATGGCCAGCTCTTCGAGCCTGCCCAGGCTTCCTGCCGGTTTGGTCAGTTGTTGCTGGCGGACCCTCGCCTGCTCCATCGCATCAATGTCCAGCGGCTGAATGCGTGAAGCCCTCTCGAGCACATCGTTCATAGTCGTTTCTCGCTTTCCGTATCTATTCTTCTGCTAGTGAGGTTCCCAGGGCCATCGCCTGGCAAACTCTACGCAAGTAGTCTCGCGAAGCTGCACCTAATATACCAGGACGACACAATCAAGTTCCACCACAAACTTGTAAGAAAGCCGAGAAAAAGCTTCTAATATCTCTTGACTTTCATCCATAGAATACGTACAATGCGTATTATTAACGCGCGTTATACGAGGAGAACTATGGCTCGCCTGAATCTCACGATTCCCGACTCGCTGTATGAACGCCTGGAGCGAGTACGGGACCGGGTAAACATCTCGAAGATCTGCGCCACTGCGCTGGAGAAGGAACTGACCATACTTGAAGGACGCCGCCCGATTACCGATCCTAAGATTGCTCAACTGCTGCATCGCCTCCAGAGCGCCCGTGAACGTTGGTATCAACGTGGTCACGACAATGGCACCCAATGGGCTGTCGAGACCGCGACGCGCGAGGAACTGCGCAGGATCGCTACTGAAACGGCGGATTGGGATGGACCACATCTGATCGATGAGTTCCGTCAAGAGCAGCGGAGGGGACCGGTGCTCCGCCCGCGACTCTTCCCCACCTCGTTCCGCTTCGATGAGCGCCTGGATGTCTGGGTGGCGAACGATTTGGAGGCAGGCGATATGCTCATGGGAGAAGAAGTGGAGCATGTCAGCCAGGCTCGTTCGCAGGTGGATGAAGCCGGCTACCTTGAGGGGTGGAGAGATGCTATCAAGGAGATCTGGCAGACGATCTCACCAGCCTTGCAGTAATCACCTTCTTGGCATGATGTTGCTGAAGTGGGGGACGTGGCTGAAGCAATTCGAACAGCTAGCCTCCACTCCTATCAATCGAGTGTGAACCGGAAAGGTTATTTCGCACCTATTATGAACTCCTCCAGGCAAAACAGAAGACTAGTCGCCGCTAGTGTACACTGGTTGTTAGACCAGTACATGGAATTAGTCGCAGCGGTACGCTTTCTTTCCGTGCTCCCGCTGCCTGAATACCCGCGACACTTTGATGATGCCACGGTTCCTCAGCGCGTTGGCAGTGGTTACTACCCGGTCGTCGGCCTGCTCCTGGGACTGCTATTATCGCTCCTTGTAGTAGTAGCTGGCCCGCATCTTCCCACGCTCGCCCTGGCCGCCCTGTTAGTAGTAGGCCTGGTACTGCTCACCGGCGGGCTGCACCTTGACGGGCTGATAGACGCCTGTGATGGCCTCTTCGGGGGCGCCACGCGCGAACGCAAGCTGGAGATCATGCGCGATAGTCGCGTAGGCAGCTTCGGTGTCCTTGGCGCGGCATGTGTTCTCCTGCTCAAATGGAGCTTCCTTGCCAGCCTGGGATCAGCGCATCTTATCCAGGCGCTGCTAATTACCCTACCCTGCGCCCGCTGGACCATGGTAGTAGCCCTGCGCGCCTTCCCGAGCGCCAGAATTACCGGCCTGGGCGCGGCCTTTCGCCAGGCCGTAACGCCGGGCAGCTTGCTCCAGGCAGGTATCGCTGCCATGGTCATCGCGCTCCTGGCCGGGGGACTTGTAGGTGCCGTCGCGTGGATCGTTGCAACGCTGCTAGCCCTTGCCCTTGGCGCCTGGGTGACGCGCATCCTGGGTGGATTGACGGGTGACATCTACGGCGCCATTGCAGAAATAACCGAGGTCATACTACTCCTGCTGCTTGTCCTCCTCTAACTCTCGTTTCTCACGGGATGCAGGGGCAGAGCCCCTGCCGGAGCGCGAAGTGTCCTCGCACCATCCTTGAAAACTTAGGAAGTAGTACAATAATTATGGTACAGCAATACTTTTATGTCACGTATTCTCGAAAGGTGGTTACCAGCGTGAGCAGCAGCCAGGAACAACATCTCCCTTCTCCGGAACCGGCGGCTACCCCACCCCCTTCTACTCCCCGCCTCATCCTGATCCTGGGAGGCGCTCGCAGCGGGAAAAGCACCTTCGCAGAGCGGCTCGCCGCGAGTAGCGGGCAGAGCGTCGCCTTTATCGCCACGGCCATGGCTGGTGACGACGAAATGCGTGCCCGTATCGCCCGCCATCGCGCCTCCCGCCCCGCATACTGGCATACCATTGAAGAACCGCTAGACCTTGCCGGAACAGTACAGCACGCGGCCGCCCTTGCCGATGTCTTATTGTTGGACTGCATAACGCTCTGGCTGTCAAACTGGCTATCCCGGCAGGGTGAGACGAACGATAGAGATATGGAAGCTTCAGATCCGCTTTTCGACGTGGCAGCCATTCAGGCAGTACAGAACCTGCTCGCCGCACTCGCCTCCTTGGACCCGCGTAAAACGCTCATTGTAATCTCCAACGAAGTGGGTCTCGGCATCGTCCCGGCCTATCCTCTCGGCCGCTTATACCGCGATACGCTTGGACTCGTGAACCAGCGTCTCGCCGGAGCAGCGCAGCGCGTTTACCTCTTGATCGCCGGGATTGCCATCGATATCAAACGATTGCGTGAAGAAGCCAGGTTATGTTAGAATATCCTCACGATAGTTCTCATTGGGTGGCCCGGGTCAGCGCACCCGGGCAGAATAGGGAAGCCGGTGGAAATCCGGTGCAGTCGCGCTACTGTAACTGGTGAGCAACTCATCCTCTCCTACCAGGAGAGCCAGCCACTGTTCAGAACGGAACGGGAAGGCGCTATGAGAAGCGTTTGCAGCCAGAAGCCAGGAGACCTGCCCAATGAAATATGCTCATGATCCTTCGCGTAAAAGGAGCGAGCTGCCGAGACATGGACCATCCATGTGAAGGCTCCCTTCACGGGTAAGTCTGTGGTCCTCCCTGGTTGGCCTCCATTGCACGCGAGGTGACAGCGGGCTTTGTAATAAGTTCGGAGGTTACAACCACATGTTCTCCCGTGTCATCTCTTTTCGTATCACCCTGCTCCTGCTGCTGTCCTGCTTCGTGCTGTTTACAGCGTGTGGGCAAAGCTCATCGCCGGCATCCGGGCCGCGGCCAGGTGCAACCCCCACCGTGGCCCGCGATTTCTATGGCATGCCTGTCGTCTTTCCAACCACGCCCCCACAGCGCATTATCTCACTTCTCCCGAATACCAGCGAAATGCTTGGAGCATTGCATTTGCAGGAGCGAGTTGTCGCCGTTGACTACTACACGACATATCCGGCTGATCTGGCATCATTACCTAAAGTTTCCGGCTCCAATGGCAAGTACAATATCGAGCAAATCGTGGCTCTGAAGCCCGACCTCGTATTGAGCTATGGCGGTGAGACGAAAGAGTACGATCAACAGCTTGAAAACCTGGGCTTGCATGTCGTCGATCTTCCACTCTCCAACCTCTCGCAAACCCTTCAGGAAATCTTGCTGGTAGGACGCCTGACCTCCACAGAGAACACCGCCAGAACGCTAGTGAGCCAGTTGCAGCAGCGCATCCAGCAGATCAAAGCGGCAGTAGCGGGCACCACTGCTCCTAAGGTATTGCTCGAAGTAGACGACAGCGCGCCTGGCAAACCCTATGTCTTTGGCGGTGGTTCCTTTGGCGACGAGCTGCTGCAGGACGCGAACGGCATCAACATCTTCCATGACAACACCAGTAACGGCGGCTATCCGCAGGTCACGGACGAAGCCATCATCAGCGCCAATCCACGGTTTATCATTCTCACTGAAGACCCTGCCTTTGGCGGTAACCCGGCGCTGGTGTATAAGCGTCCCAACTGGAATGGCATTGCAGCGCTCGCGTTGCACCAGGTATACCGTATCAACGTCAACATCATCCAGCATCCCAGCCAGCGCCTGGTAGATGGACTACGCTGCCTGGCACAGATCATTCACCCTGACAAATTCTCTGGCCCCCTGCCTTCGTACTGTTCGGGAACAATATAATATGACGCTTCCAGCCGTTCGAACATCTGCTCGAATGTAACGGCATCGATCTCACCTGCGGCATAGCGCCTGCGCAGTATCTCTAACGCGGAAGGCTCAGCCCGTTCCATGCCAAAAATATCTGCAATCAAGGGCAGAATGTACGGGCTGAGCCACCTTAGCAATGCCCAGGCGAGCCCTAAGAACAACCCTATCCACAACATAGTGCTGAGCGTTGATAGGAGCGTCCCTGGCCACCAGTCCTGTCCATAGCTCAAGAAATGCCCATGTGCCCATGGGTGCCCATGGGCCCACAGATGTCCACACCTGTGCATCGTAAACTCCCCTCCTTCACTGAACGGAAACTCCTCTTTGCCTGGCTTCTACCTTGTTGTGCCAGATTTGACTTCTACAAGCATAGCAGCCTTCTATTAAAATTCTATTGGAAAAAAATGAGAATGTTTCTATCAGTTCCTTCGTCATTTGAATATACGTAGAACAGGTACATGCCTGATACAGCCACCTGACCTGGCCTGGAACCTAACCAAACGCTACCGGCAGGGATACCAGCCCGCGCAGCGAATAGTTCGGACGAAATTCGGGCCTATCGACTGTCATATGTATATCGGGCAGCCGCCTGATAATCGTTTCGAACGTAACCTGGCTCTCCAGGCGAGCCAGGGCGGCCCCAATACAATAGTGAATGCCATACCCGAAACCCAGAGAGCGCGTCGGGGGGCGGTTGATATCCAGCTTTTCTGGATCAGGAAACTTTTCAGCATCGCGGTTCGCCGCACCGACGAGCAAATAGATGCTCTTACCCTTTGGGATGGTCACTCCCCGCACGGTCACCTCTTCCATAGTGCGGCGGGCCAGCGTATGCACCGGGCTCACGTAGCGCAGCAGTTCCTCAACCGCCGCCGGAATCTTGGCAGGCTCGGCCCGTAATTGCACCATCTGCTCGGCATGCTGCATCAGATAATACATGCCCGCCGCAATCAGATTGGCAGTAGTTTCGTGGCCCGCGAACAATAAAAAATTGGTGGCAACGACAATTTCATCCTCGCTGAGCATATCGCCATGTTCTTCGGCCTGCACCATTTTGCTGAGCAAATCTTCCCCGGGATTCTTGCGCCGTTCCGCGATTAAGCTTTTCAGATATGCTTTGACATCGGCAAAGACCCCGGCCAGCCGTGGCCAGACACTCGGCCCCGTGAACAGAATGGTAGCGACAAATATATTAATCGCCTCAGAGCTTGCCTCGATATAGGGTCGTCCGCTTCTCGGAATGCCCAACAAATCCAGGATCACGCTGGAAGGTAACGGATAGGCCAGGTCAGCCACCAGGTCCATGCTGCCTTGCACCAGCCGCTGGTCAAGCAGCTCGTCCACCAGTTTTTGCACGCTTGGCCTGAATGCTTCTATCATGCGCGGGGTGAACGTTTTCATCATCAGGGTGCGCTGGCGAGTATGACCAGGCGGGTCCATACCTTGCAAATTATATGCTAAGAAAGGAATGATCTGTTTGAAATACACGCTTGTCTCGTCCTCGCCGCTGAAACCCAGGATTTCGGGCGCGTCTGACCAGATATTAGAGGAGAAGCGCTGGTAGTCTGAGAAGGCCATATTCACATCGTCATATTTGCTGAGCATATAGCAAGCGAACATCGGATTCCATCGTACCGGCTCGTTTTCTCTGAGATACGCATACACTGGGTACGGGTCTTGCACGGTGGCAAAGAAATTATCCAGCTCCAGGTCTTGTTCAGCCGTCATCATTTTCCCTCCATGCTCTTCACAGCTTTCTCACCCTTGAGTATATGCCACGTTTCCCGCCTCCACAAGAGCGAAGCATGGATTACCAGGGCAATTTAAAAATCGCCAGTGCTTCATCGCCTGTTATAATTTACCTTCATCATGGATCTCCATCCATCCGGATGAAACGTAGGGCCCAATTATGCGGTTTCACAAAATACTCCGGCCATCAGTGCGATCCTGGCGAAAAGATACGATGTACCATATAACTGAAACTGTAACATGCTCTGGGAGGAGGAAAGCGCGTGGTTTGCAGCCTTCTCTCAATCACGCTCCCCGAGCCCGGTCAGAGACCTGAAGGTCTTCCCGATGGGAAACAACACCCTTGTGTTCATCACCAGCAGTGTCCCCATCTTTCCCCTGCCTCCTCCTTGACTGAGGTCTCTTCACTCTTCCTCCATCTCTTTCCCTTTCTCGCCACCCACTATTCTCAGGAAGAATTTCCCAAAAATTGGGAACCCATTCCCTCCCACCTGGGACATATCGCGGGGTATAGTCTTTGCAGACATCGTGTTTTTCCCTCCTGACCTTCTCCAGCAGGAGTGGCAGAGGTGGTTCTGGGATGCGCCTTTCGCGGCCTCTGCTCCTGGCAGGGTCAATGGCCCTGCCGCCGTGCGCGCCACCGTCGAGTGGCTGCTGGCGCAATTCCCCGATCTGCAGATGACGATCGAAGCGATGGTCGCCCAAGGGGATCTCGTGGCCGTGCGCATCCTCTCGGAAGGAACCAATCTGGGAGCCTTCAACGGGGTGCTCCCCCCAACCGGGAAGCACTTTGTGGCTCGTCAGAGCCACTGGTTCCGCATTGCGGGCAAGCAACTGGCCGAGCACTGGGCGACGCGAGAGGACCTGGTGGCCTTGCTGCAACTGGGAATCCTTCGACCCGAAGCTGGGCCATCCTCCTAGTTTAAGAGCGCAGAGAAAAAGAACCATGATGGGAACCCATTCCCTCCCGCCTGATTGAAGAGGCAGGTTTCCGACAGCTCTTGCGCCAGCGCCAATCCATGAACCACGCTCTTGATAATCGAGTGCGGTTTATTGTCCTGTCGACCTGCTACAGTTGCTACAGTTAGAAACGTTGCTGAGCAACCCAGAAAAAAAGAGCTATACGGTTTTTTGTCAACGATCTAAAACCGGTGATTACTCATAAGTTCGATTATTTCAATGCACATCTTTGAGTGTGTCTACTTTTCAGGTGTGAGCATCGTGTACCTGAAAGAAAGGAATGTGTATCAGAATCAGAATTGGAATCGGGGTTCCAAGATCGAGAGAAGGAGGTCGTTCAGTATGGATGCATTTCTCATCACACTCCTGCTTGCCATTTTGCTGAGTGCTGGGGGAACCATTATCAGTTTGCGCTTGTTTGCTCATAGATCAGAACGTGTCTCGCGCCCGAGAAGCGAACGACGAGTCTACACCACCGACACCAATATCTCTATCGAAGATAGTGAAACGGCTCGCTATGGCCGCAGGGCCATGGCCACTCTGGTCATCCTGCTTGTCATCCTGAGTACCTTGATTTACAGCGCATTCCATGCTCTCGTCGTCCATTAGAGCGCGGAGACGTGCCGCCAGGGATCATCTTTGCCAGGCGAACCGCTTTGTGAAGTCACATATGAAGGCAAAATAAAACACCCGCCTCTACAGGCGGGTGGAGTGGCAACGTCCTATTTTCCCACAGGGCTGCCCCTGCAGTATCATCGGAGCTGAAAGGCTTAACTACCGTGTTCGGGATGGGAACGGGTGTTTCCCTTCCGCTATAGTCACCACCCCACCCGCATGTACAAGCGAGTGGTCTCTCCCCGGTGGAGATGAGGGGACTCGAACCCCTGACATCTGCCTTGCAAAGGCAGCGCTCTTCCATCTGAGCTACATCCCCGCGCAACAGGGTGGGCCTTCCTGGACTCGAACCAGGGACCTCAGTCTTATCAGGACTGCGCTCTAACCACCTGAGCTAAAAGCCCAACTACAATGTTCACCCAGATTGAGAGCTGAGTGCCAGACTCCCTGAAACGAAAGCATCGATCCATGCTCCCTGCACCACTGAAGAGTGTTAAGCTTACCTGGTAACACCTGTCTCTGACAAACTTGAAACTTGTCGGTCAAGACAAGTATCGACCTGGGAGTGGACTGAGGGCTGCTCAGTCGGAACTCCCTAGAAAGGAGGTGATCCAGCCGCACCTTCCGGTACGGCTACCTTGTTACGACTTCACCCCAATCACCGACCCCACCCTCG